>Ga0302325_10010991_pt1 | contig 19528 bp, 22 predicted proteins | sample Palsa_T0_2_FD_201948 | JGI IMG/M metagenome (GOLD analysis project Ga0302325, IMG submission 201948) | Peat permafrost microbial communities from Stordalen Mire near Abisko, Sweden - Palsa_T0_2 | ecosystem: Environmental > Terrestrial > Soil > Palsa > Peat permafrost | place: Sweden: Abisko...
GATGAGAGCTGAAATGATCAGAGCCTGGCAAATAAGTTCTGGGGCAAATTAGTAGCAATCCATTTAAATGCTTTAAAACTTACCTCTTCTCCACAACCGTAAAAGCCTCCGGACATCCAATTCGAAACACAATATGGAAGCCACCAAGAGTAATATTGCACCCTCCGTAGCTCTTCTCAAAACTTCTACCCTCTGCTTATGCCGGAGCTTCTCCGCTGCTTTCAGTACATCGTCATCGCTGAGACTTGTAGTCGATGGCCTCTGTAGGTAACTTCGCAATTTTGCGGGGTCTTCGTCGAGTATAGCCGGAGACAATAGCGGACTCGGCGAGCTGGACGGTGTGCCCTCTACCCCTCTAAGACCTTTGTGCGGACGGAGCTTCGGAGCTGGCAATCCTTTCAGAAAATGTTCATCATCTGCCTCCGTTCCGCTGTCACTATTCGTCGACTCCCGATGGTTCCGCGATTGTGGCCTTGACCCTTCCTGCTCTTCATCGTCTGTAGACCGTCTTGAGCGCAATGGCGACTTGGTTGGTGGGGTGGTTGTGGGAAATCTTTCCGAGCCATGCGTTAATTCGAACTTCTGTCGAAAATATGGATGGGGTGATCTCGAGAGCCTCCTGAGGGCATCTTCTCTTAAGTTTGGGGCATGCGATTGCGGGAGGGATGCGGGTTTGAGCTGCTCAGGCATTGCGGTTCTGCCGAGGGATGGACGAAGCTCAACGGCTCTAGATTAACCATGTCTTTGCACCTAAGCGTGAATCAGGAGGCGCGGTTATGGTAACATTGGAGCAGGATGGTTATAAGGAATTGAACGCGTGAAGTTTTGATAAGTTGTCATGTGGAGAGATCATCGTTTGATTCACATGCAAATTGTTGGGCCAAGAGCGTAAGGCGGCTGACGGTAAGGCGACGTAAACGGTCGCAGGGTTTTATTTTAGCTCAACAGCGGCGAATCGTTCTTCCGGGTCCGCTAGAACATCACTAAGTACTCCGTATGGATGTCTTTTTTCAGTCTTGCAGAAATATTCATTTCTTTCGGTCAGGTTATGTACAATTAAACCCAATGATCCAGGAAAGTTTGTTGGCCTCTTTGTAGTTTCTCAAACAACTGCTTCTAATCTTAGCCCTAGCCTCCAGCTGGGTCACAAGTTTCTTTACAGGTCCATCTCCTAGAACTCTTGGCTCTTGTATATAGAGACTTGTACGTTCAATTCATACCGAAACTCTCTTCCAACCTCGATCAGGATGGCTACTTCTTATCTCTGGAAACCTGTGAACGATGGGTGTCTCTCGGTCTCAATTGATACTCTTGCAAAAGCGACTTCTATAACAATCCAATCTCCATCGTCACAACCCTTGGTGGCAAACTCCCTTTCTAGACGGATACCATGTGGACGAAGGTGTTCGCAGAAGCTGTACTTAAATTCAACGTTGTGCCAGCCAGACGGCCTCACCACCTCAATCGTCCTTCCAAACTGTAATTCCCGATTTTGATTCCAGGATGTCCGCCAAGACACGAGCCTGGTTGATTCCCATCGTCCTGCCTACTGACCTGAGATTCCTAATCACGAACTGGCGAATCTCCTCAGTTGCGATATCCAGAAGCCCAGCCATCCAAAGTGGCCAAAGAAGGAATGTACCTCCCGACATCTTGATTGTCGGCAGCATCGACTGATCAATGTCCGAGAGGGTTTGGAAAGAAGTCTTTCCGGGAGAAAAGCAGCCGATGTGCTGGGGAACAGTGCAGAGGATTCCAGCTTGCATTTCGTACATTGTGTCTGTGGAGATCTGGAACTGAGCAGTGTGCTCGGTTGAGCTGAAAAGGGGAGGCTTGGCAGAGAAGCCTGCGAGAAGAGTGTCGCGGATCATTTCGTGGAGGAGGATGCGAACGGATCGGAGAGAGTTCCACATCTGTGACATCCAAATATCCTCATAGATGTGATAACATCCGTTAAAGACGTACTCGGATGGCTCCTTCGTAAGTACGGTCACGTATTCCCATCCTGGAGGTTTAGTTGTGGCAATTTCAAGAAGCTTTGCATCTAATTCTAGAGCTCTTGAGATGATTGTTTCCGGATCGGTGAGTTTCCTCTGAACCACTTCAGCGTGTAGACTCGAATAATGCATCATGGTGTCCTGGACAACGAAGGATGGGTCTGGAGTTCCTAACATTTCTATAGCTGCTGACATGTACTCGATGATGTGGCTTGGAAGAGCCACACCGCGGTTGAGGCAAGCTATCACGAGCGAGGCGGTCACATGAACCAACTGCCGTCTCCCAACTCGTGACTTGATTTGATCCGGGCCTCGGAGCTTGATGACCGCGGCGGCGCCATTAATATGTTCAGACCAGTCCTTGAGTGACCTTTGACAGCAGCCGGTGACTGTCTCGAAAATTCCAAGAATCATAATGGAAAGCAACGTGCTGTCCTTTTTGACACTAACAGGGTCCCGTAGGGCAGCATTGGTAGACTGGAGGGCTCTGACATATTGGTAGCGAGCGTTCTTCATAAGATGAGGTGCGTGTGAAGCGTGAGCAAACCCTGCCAGTCCGACAGCTTTCATGCATGAAAGCAGACCCTCATCGAAGTGTCCAAATCGAGGCATGGTTTCGATTGGGTCCAGATACCCTCGGGCTGGATGGGTATTGTCGATGACATAGTTCGAAATAAAGAAACCCGTTGCCAAATCATCGACAGTGGGGGCCAATTGGAAGGATGATAAATGGGGATCTTGTTGCCGCACGATCTCCAGAGATCTATCCTCTTCTGCAGGCACGGATACTGGCAGGGATAATTCTAGAGCCGCCTGCTTCCTTGCTTCCTTAGCCTTGAATTTTCGAACGACATTGGTGCTTTCGTCCCGAAAGATTAGATCTCCCTGAGATCGATAACCAGGACACTCCCGCTTAGCTCTCAGACATTGAGTACATCCCTCAGGAATTTTATCGCACTTCGTCTTCCTGGCTCGACAGGCGTGGCAGCCTCCTGAGGGCTTGCCGCAGAAGACCATCCTATCTGGTTGGATTCCAATTCCCTGGTGGGGGTTGCCAGACGATTTCGATGCCGGAGATACTCAGTACTTTTGCAAGCACCTGAATCTAGCTAAGCTTGATACATTGCGGCAGCTCAGTTCGATGTCCTGCAGAAATCTGGCGATTTATTTCAGATCGCAAAGGTGGTCGGTCCCAAGAAGGAAAGAAGGGAAGTTCAGAGTCTTCATTTTGTTGATATTCTATGTATTACGTGCGGAAGTTCCGGTGTAGCGGGAGGGCCGTTTTTGCGGGTCATCATCCTGGCCGAGGCTAACCATATTGGGGGCAGCAGGAAGTTGACGCTAACCATATTAGGTACAGGCAACAGTCGTTTGTCTCAAGGCAGCACATCACAGCCTCTCTCCGTCAACATGATGGAAAATACTACAGTACTGGTACAGAGTAGTACTGTACCAGCCCAAGAATTCGCGCCATCGGGGTCCCCTTGGATGGCTAACCTACCATGGCATGTGCAGCGAGCTGGCGAATGAGCTTAAGTTGTCGTTCATTAAACCTTCCTATTCCCTGCAAAATTTGACGTTTCTGCTTTCCCAGCCTTATCCGATCAGCAGCTTGACCTTAGGGAAGAGTCAATAATACATCCCCCACCTCGGCCCGTAGGGCTGAGCATACGCGGCTATTTTCCTGTTGTGGTATTTTCTGGAGTAGGCGCGTCTCAAAGATTAGCCCACCGTCTTTCACTTCACCAGTCTCTTTTCACTCCATTGAGTGCAGGTACGATATAAGGACCTGAATGACATCTCTCAATTGTGGACATCCATCAATACTTCTCTGTATCTAAATTTCTCCTCTCCCATAGCACTCGCATAACACTTCGCCGCGGAGTCGCGCAGGGTCCACTTATTCATCAAGTTCATATCAACATCTTGGGAATGGCGACAATAATCTACAAGAAATTCATAAAGAAATCATCTCAAGCGCCGAAAGCTTCAACTCGGCATGAACCATGTATTCATCAAAGAAACGCAAGTGCCACCTCAGACGCTGGACTAATGTCCTTTCCCGACCATCCACGAGAAAGCCATGAGCTGAACGAATTCTCCCCAAAGGAAGCTGAAAAGAATCGGCAATTCAGCCATGATGCGAAAAGCGACTGTGATATCTGCAAAGAAGAAAAGAAAGCAATGAAACACTACCGACGGCGACTCATGGCTGGCCTTTTCTTCCCATTTCTGGTTCAATCACTAGATGTCACCATCATTGCTAGCGCACTGCCTTTCATTGCATCAGACTTCCGTAAGTCCTTCAAAACTTCATGTACTTCATGTACTTCATTTACTTACTCATAAATAGACCAACTGTCCCAACTGAATTGGATTGTTTCAGCATTTAACCTCACTTCGGCAGCTTTTATCCCCTTTTGGGGACAATTTGCCGATGTTTTTGGTCGTTATGCCGCCCTCCAAGGCTCTATGCTCCTCATGCTTCTTGGGAGTGTTCTCTGCTCTGCGTCGCCAGTCACGGCATTTGCCATGCTCCTTCTTGGCCGAGCATTCCAGGGCATCGGTCGTGCTGGTCTTCTTATTGTTGCCAAGGCCATTCTAGCAGACAAAGTTTCTCTAAAAGAGAATGCCAAGAACAACACGATCTTCACCATAGTAGGAGGCGTCGGGTACGGAATTGGACCTGTGATCGGTGGTTATTTGACAGAAGTCTCTTGGAGATGGTGCTTCATAATCAACATCCCACTTGCAGTCGTGGGTTTGGTTCTGGCACACTTCGTTCTCCGACCAGTGCTACTAGGGCCCCAAACGATCACTCGAACAGATGGCAGCACGGAGGAAGTGTCTCAGACCTTCGCAGCACGTCTCAATACTGTCGATTTTGGTGGGCAGATTTTGTTCCTCTTTGGCATGGGACTGTTTGTACTTGCCTTGACATGGGCAGGGGCCTATTACCCCTGGAACGATGTTAAAGTCCTTGCTCCTCTCATTGTCGGAATAGTTCTCATCATCATTTTCCTCATCTGGGAGTACCTCATGCTGCCAGGACACTTCCTAGCCACGCGTTCCCCTACGAGGAAAGCGATGATCCCACTCAAGCTCCTCTTTACACGCAACGCCGGAATACTCGTCTACATAAACTTCATCACTGGAATGGCGATATACGCAGTCTACTACTTTGTAGATCTGTACTTTGCGCTGGTGAAGGGATACTCTGCTGGACAAGCAGGCACGAATTTGACATACTACATGCCCGGTCTAGCAGCTGGCGCATATCTCGCCATCTTCGCCTGCAACGTCTGGCCCCTTCAAACATTCTACCCCCTATTCTTCGGATGCATCGTTGAAGCTCTCGGCATAACCTTGCTCGCAATCGCAATAAATGCAAACCATCTTGGTCTCATCTACGGCATGCTAGCACTAACCGGCGTCGGAACTGGCCTCCGAATGATGCCTGGTAAGCACTCTCTCCCAATCCTCCAAAGCATTCAAAAGTCTGACAGGAGAACAGGTACCTTGCACGGTATAGCGTACCACCCCGACGCAATCGCCAGCATCGTCTCCCTCATGTCCCTCGCCCTCACCCTCGGCGGCACCCTCGCCACAACAATCATGCTCAACATCTTCAACAACGTGCTCGGCTCTTCTGGAATAAAATTCAACTCCACATCCTCATCCTCGTTTGATGAAATCACTAGTTTACCAGCGAGTGAGCAGGTCTTCCTTAGAGAGAAGTCGAAGAGAGGAATCGTGCTTGCTTTCTTTGCGATCACGGCATTTATGTGGCTTGGGGTTTTGACGGCGTCGGGGCTGGGGGGTGTGAGGATTGGAAAGGCGGAGCAGGGGGATAGGATTACGGGGAAAGGGAGCTATCTGGGTAGTTTGGTAAGGAGCAAAGGTGAGGAAGTTGTTGTTGAAGAGAGCACTTGAGGGGTTCCTGTTCGTGTGAGATTTGGAAGCGACGTTAGTAATCAGCTTTCTACATGTTCTCTTTGCTGCACAGAATAGGGGCTGATGGAAACGTTGATATGGCTGTTGAGTATAGACTTGAGAAGTAAGCTTACCTTTTTCACAGCACCTTGCGTAAAGCAGAGCATATAGGCATAATAATCAACATTTCGAATATATCCAAGGTCTTGGCTTCATTATCCCAACACATATCTCCTACGTTACCATGGCCCACTGCCTTCTAGCGATTGGCGAGGCCGCGAGAGGGCAGGATCATGCTCCCTTGTAACCTTATTCCTTATTTTTATCCCCAGAGAAAGGGATCACAATTTTAAAGTGCTGTTGAGCCGTACCTGACTCCCAACCTTTCCCCTCTCGAGAAGCACATTCCTACACCCATCAGCTCATTTCCCAGACCAAGAGGCCGGTTCTCCGCCTCAACTTTTCAGAGCGGTAGGAACTACGCAGAGAGCGGAGCAGGCACAATGCAATCCCGGGAACCAACGCCATTTGCGAGCACCATTGGCACTTGGAGGAAGGCTTGCGGCAAGAAAGGGGTAGTGGGGCACAAGATACCCAACCCTCCCTCTCCTCTCAAACTGGATTTTTTCCAGATGCAGGAACTGTTGCCGTTACCCTATCTCCCTCTCATCCTTATTATAGTCCAGAAATAACCCGATAGGACGGTGCGTATGAATATACCATCCTCCATTAAAGCAGAAGTCCGAGCTCAGGGTGAGAGGGACGGTTGGTGGTACCTGCTTCTAAGGTGCGAGAGCTAGTTACAGTGAGCGGATACCCTGAGGTGCCTACCAATCTCAACGTTCAACTATTTGGTGCTTTTGGGAAGTAAGATTACTATACAGTGAGAACTAAGAACTACCTGTACAATTCTCTCACGTTTTCTCAGAAGCCCGGATATCAACACCCTCCACCATTTCAATCCGCCATCCCAAAATTCCCCTCGTCTTTATTTCTGCTCCTCGGTGCCAAGTAGATAGAATATCCCATCCCCGTCGTGTCACATCTCGCTTTGTAAGGCAGATATTAGGCACTTCCCCTTTCGGAGGGAGCTGGGTTTGAGAAGGGATAGGATTCAGGGGGACAGTGCGAAGTCAAGGCACTTTCGGCTTGGGGATACGGATTGATACCTTACCTTACTCCGAGAGATTGGGGAGATAAGAAGGAAGGCGCAAGGCGGGGTGGGTCAGACTGCCTGCATGTGGTGATGCATGCAAGAGAAAATAGGGTGATGAGGTGAGCCAATACCGGGCAGTGGGGGGATGGGCACACAGACAATGTCAAAGCGTATGAGTGGATCTTGGTATCGCACAACGCACGGACTGAGAAACTTTGGCGGGTCTGATGAGAGTTGAACCTGTTCTGTGGGTTTGATGCGGATGGAAGTGGAAGTGGAGGAAGAAGATTTTTTTGGTATTAATTTCCATCACATCTATCGCGTCTTGACAACGCAGCCAAAAATGTATCTAGCCTACTATACAATCCAACTCCTCAATGCAAACTAGACAATAGACCAACCAACAAAAAATTCTACACTTCCTCACTATCCTCAACTCTAATCTCCCACGTATTCGCCACCCTGATCTCTCTCAGTTTCGCCTTCGGCGGTTCAGGAAGCGTCTTATCCTGACTCCTACTTCTGTCCCTGCCTCTCGTACTACGACCCCTCTTCAAATCCATCATGCTGAATCCCTCAACCGAAATAATCATCCCCCCTTTGCCATCACTATTCTTGCTCAGATCATCACGATCGCTACTCCGCATCAAATCTTCATCGCTTCCCCACTTATCTTTTTGACTAGGTTTGAGACCTGAGCCTTTGACATGGAAGCCGCCGTGCTCGGTGCCGTGCTTGTATTTGGATTTCTTGTAGCCACGGTCTTGGAGGAGGGAGACGAGCACTGTGGCGTTGGAGATGAAGGTTGCGAGTAGAATATCGAAGGAGGCGAGGAGAGAGCGGGATGGTTGCGCAAAGCGGCGGTTGATGATGTGCGGCAGGGCGTAGCTTGTTAGGATTATGCTGAGGAATGGAAGAGCAAGGCGGGCGATGATTGAGGCTTGTCTGTCTTTTGTTAGTTCGTGATATATCTGAAGAAAGGGGCAGGACGTACCTCTTTAAGGGTAATCTTGATTTCAAGATCATGGGGATTGGGAAGATGATGAGCATGAGGTTCGTGACGATGTTCAGGATTCCTGTGGTAAGGAGATGGGCGGCTCCTTGGCGGCATTGTGGTCCTGGATCTGGAATGACTTGCCAGTAATGCGTGAAGGGTTGGCAGGCTGATAGATCGGCAATGACAGTTGCAACGAATGTAGCTGCCAGGAAGATGTGTAGGTAGCGAAGAAGGCGTTGGTGCGAGCGTTGCCAGACTGATTCAGTGAGAGTGCGGAGGAAGAAGGAAACGCTGTATTTGATTGCCCAGAGACTGGTTTTCATCAGTATTTTATTCTCGGCGCTGGAAAACGCGTGACTTACTATGCAGCATACATGACTCTTGAAACCAAAACCAGCTGACTCCCGATCTGTCTCTGGTTGACTTGCCCTTCTGTCAACCCATCGGTTGTCGTGTTGTTGGTCCCATAAAGTAACACAACGTGCACAAATGCCATCCGAATCAGGAGGGGCATGATAGCCAAAAGCATGATCCCATCCTCTGCAAAGAGCTTTTCAGCGCGAATCCAACGCCCAGCAACGCGACTAAGAATAACGGCGATAGCATAGAATGTGCACCACCAGCTAACGAGCAGAGTAGGCTTGACGTCTCTGAACGGCATCAAGTCTGGAGGACCATCGACGAAGCGTCGAAGGAGTTCCATTGCTGCTGTGCGGGCGTGGTGCTAAGGAGAGACACGGAGTGGGATGTTGAAAAACGAGACTCAGGAAGAGACTTCGCGATAACGCGGTACGGTATCTCGGGTCAGCATTGACTCTTTTCAATATTCACTTCCGGTGGCGAAGGAGGTGAAGACTTCCAACGCCATTGTCCGACAGAATAGGGGACAGTGGAATGTGTGATATGAATCTCGACCTGTGCTCTGAGACTTATTCACAAGGAAACCGGGAGACGGTATGCATAATGAAACTTGAAGAAATTTGGGGATAGGAACAGAAAGAGAGAGAAACAAGAATTTTTGTTCCAAAAAGGAATTCTCTGCCGGCCTACTACGTACTCAGGTGCAAAATGCTTGTTCTGCCAGGTAGGCCAATAGTGCGAGCACGGGTATTGGCTCGATGCCGTCCCAAGACATGACACCGCGCTCGTCAAGGCAAGATAAAATCGCCAGATAAAGGGATGTTGCAAGCTTACAGTAGCACGGAGGTGAGGTCCTGGAGTGAGGTTGTCAGCCTGTCAGGTTGATATTGGACCGAATAAAGCCGCAGCCTGCAGCGGGGAGTCGCTGAATGCGGGAAGGACATCTGACGAACCACGGCACGGGTCGGCGCCGCTGCCACGGTTACGTTACAGTAGTGTTTGAATTTTGAAAACATGTGTCGCCGCCCCTCTTCCACGTTTTTGCATGTTCTGATCGTCGAGGTCGAGGTCGAGGTCGAGGTCTTCTTCCACACAAGCCGTGTTGCCATCGTTTAGGATATGTATCCGAAAACGTCGATGATCACCTTCCTCATCGGGCATGGGCCCTCATCTGTACTCCGTACTATCCCTCCCCCGGCGCACATGTCCTGTGGGTCCAGCAAAATTTGCCCTGTGTAACGTACATGTGCGCAAGGGGGGAGATAGTACTCGAGTATGCAGTAGACGTTAAAAACGCGTGCCGGCGTTCCATCTGCAGATTTGATAATACTAGTACCTGTTACCCCCCTAGCAATCCCCCAGCCTTGGCTGCAACTGGCGACGGCGTACGCCATCCAGATGTTTGGGGCAGGCCGTTAAGGGCGATCATGCAGGTGGCCATATTTGGCGGCCCCTCATGTGATTACAGTACCGAGTGGGATCCTCACTCTCGCCAACTATTCACCGCCTGAGGTCACGATCACGATATCACAATATCACGATACTTTGCTGCCTATCTAGCCCCTCTGGTACGTACCCCTTGGACCCCCAAAGCGCTTGGAGTGTCAGTAGGCCCGTGATTGTGGGATGTCCCTCAGCGACTCAGCAGTCTTGTTACTTGGTATCGGCCAGGGATGGGGGGGAGGCGACATCAGCCACGCCGCAGCATTTGCTCGAAAAGATGGGACGGGCCACGGGAGCGTTTTTGCGCCCCTGGGCGTATCTCGATTTGAATTGCTCCCATGTGGCTGCGCTCGGCATGCACCTCATCTGCATGCCCCCCCTGCCCTGCCACTGCCATCGTTGCCCTCATACCATCCCTTCCGTTTCGTTACCCCTCCACCCTTTTTGCGCGGCACACTCGAATTGAAGTGCTTTGCTCCGTTATCTCTGGCCTTCGGTTGGCACGGAGTGGGTCGGCAGGTCTGGCCACTTTTGATAAGGTTAACAATTTGGATAAGTCGAGCCAACCGCCGCCAACCTGGAAATAGCTCAGCTTACTGTATTGCTTGGCATCAATCTTCAACCTCACATCAAAGTCGACCACCACCGCAAAGCATGCTCTAGACACACGACCATCCGTACACGCGACGATGGAGATGGACGACTTCACGATGCAGAAGACTAAAGCGTATTCGGGGTCGACCTCGACGATCACGCCGCTGCTCACGCGACCAAAAGGCGTGAAGAGCTTTAACACACCCAAAGCTTTTGACAGCTTTCGAAGCGGCCCAGATCGAACATTTGCGCCTGCGCTGGGAGAGAATGGACGTCTGTTCAACGCTCAGGCTGCGGCATGGAACACTGCGAATACTCCCTTGGTCAGGAGACTCAGGGGACGCCATCTGCAAATGATTGCTATCGGAGGGTCCATAGGTACGTACTCTGTCGATCTCACATGAAAACCACATCTAACAACCGTTCAGGTACTGGATTATTCATCGGTTCTGGTTCAGCCCTGGCGACGGGAGGACCGGCTTCGCTCTTGATCTCCTTCATCGCGATAGGAGCTGTTCTCTTCTGCACGGTTCAAGCCCTTGGCGAAATGGCCGTGACGTTCCCGGTGGCGGGTTCATTCTCCGCCTTTGCAACACGCTTTATCGACCCCGCCTGGGGCTTTGCCAGTGGTTGGAACTACGCAATGCAATGGGCTTTCACGATGCCGTTAGAAGTCATGGCTGCGGCAATCACTCTCGAATACTGGAACCTCCCGATCCCAAGCTGGGCTGCCATCACGATTTTCTTGCTGATCATTACCTCGATCAACCTCTGCAGCGTCAGGGTATATGGAGAAGCCGAATACGTATTTTCGATCATGAAAGTTACGGCCGTTATTGGATTCATGTGCGACCTCCCCCTTTTAGCTCTTGAGCGCATACTGACTTCCCCTAGCATTCTCGGCGCAGTCATCAACTGCGGTGGCACGCAAGACAGCGGATACATAGGAGGACAGTACTGGGCCAACCCAGGAGCCTTTCACAATGGCTTTAAAGGCTTCTGCAATATTCTTGTCACAGCAGCGTTTTCGTTCTCCGGCACCGAGCTGGTCGGTCTCGCTGCGGCAGAAACCCACAACCCGTCTAAATCCCTCCCCACAGCCATCAAACAAGTATTCTGGCGTATAGCGATCGTAAGTACCCACTCCTCTTTCAAACACCCTTTCTAACAACCATCAGTTCTACGTCATCTCAATAGCCATCGTCGGCCTGCTCGTCCCCTACACTGACCCCCAACTCATCGGCCGAAACAGCGTAGACGCCAAAGCCTCCCCCTTCATCATCGCTATCAAATCCGCCGGCATCCAAGGCCTCGACTCCGTCATGAACGCAGTAGTAATGATCGCCGTCCTCTCCGTCGCTAACTCCTCCATGTACGGCGCAACACGAACCCTCCAAGCCCTCGCCGAGCAAGGCCAAGCCCCACGCGCTCTCGCATACGTAGACCGCAAAGGCCGCCCCCTTGTTGCAATCTCATGCTCCCTCGCCATCGGTCTCCTCGCCTATCTGTACGTCTCCCCAGTTCAAGGCCAAGCCTTCACATGGATGCTCGCGCTCTCAGGTCTCTCCTCAATCTTCACATGGTGCAGCATCTGCTACGCACACATCCAGTTCCGCAAAGCGTGGATCCAGCAAGGCAACCTCGTCTCCGACCTCATCTATCAATCACCAATTGGCGTCATCGGATCTTGGGTCGGGGTCGCTGCTCTGATCCTCATCCTCATGGCGCAATTCTGGGTTGCGATTTCTCCATCCGGAGGCTCCGCAGGCACGGTCGGTGAACAGGTCTCCAACTTCTTTGAAGCATATCTAGCAATGCCTGTCGTGTTGCTGTTTTACAGCTTCTATAAATTCTGGTACAAGACGCGGTGGGTTAGAGTGAGAGATGTGGATCTGCAGACGGGCAGGAATGAGTTCGAGACCGCGGGCGTGAGGAGGCAGTGGAAGGAGGATATGGACGAGTGGCCTAGGTGGAAGGTTTTGTATAAGATGCTTTGTTAAATAGACAGATACCCATTTGTTTTGTGATTACCTACGTTTTGCGGAAACAAATCTGTTTGAAGCATGCTCAATTTGCCACGTGACCGAAACATCACATGACCCTTGTTGTGACCGTTCAATTTGCAAATGGGTTTCATCTCAACCACAGGGAGAAGCTTTGTTGAACATCTGCATGTCAAGATTGCTCGCAGTCGAGGAGGGGCCTTGCTCAAGCCGACGTCGTCATCCTCATCGTCAGTTTTCGAAAGATTACCCCCTTTCCCCTGCCGGACCTCTCCATTGCCAAAGATTCGCTCCTGATTGACATGTTTCGCCCCTACATAAGGTAGAGATGACAAAACCTAAGATATGGATCTTTAGGCTTGCTGATCACAATTTTGCGTCCCATAGTTCGTTCGCGTTCGCTATTTCGTAGCTACGTTCGAGGGCGCGGTCCCAGACAACCAAGGATGAGTTTCAGTGAGGAGTTTTGTCAGGTCCACAGATTCAAAGCCGGACACGTCGATATCAGACGGCAGCTCGAGAGAAGTAAGCGCTCGTCTTCACTATTACTACGCCTATTTCTGCCTCTTACATATGAACGAGGTAAGAAGTGAATTGAGTGAACCGCCCATAAAAGGAAGCCACCAATGACCCATTCATTATCGATCCTAGGTATCTCCAAGAAGACCCCTAACATTAATCAACGGCCTACGGTGAAAGTTGTCATAGCGGCCCAAGCGTCTCCGTCTTCGTTCCTTCCTAATTTCCTTACATACAAACCAAACCAAAATACCAAAAACAATCAGTACAAGACTCGGTACCAGTATGCCAAAAGCCTTTTCAAGGGGAGTTAAATGCGTAAATCCAGCCCAGAAAATTGTTGAAATACAGCTTGCAGGAATTACAAGTATGATGGCGTACATAATGACTGTAGTGATGGTACAGTACTCGCGAAGTCCAACACGCCCGTACTGGAGCTGGCGCTTGAGAACTGTGCTCTTCTTTCTCGACAGAAGACTGGTTTCAGAGTCAAAGCGAGATAGAGGATCGTAAGAGCTCGAAAGGAAAGCATCTTCATCGTAATTTGAGCATTCGTCAAGTGATGACCGTGCTTTTGTTGTGTCGGGGACGTCACTGCCTAGAATTCTTGGCCACGCTGATGAGAGACGACCTCGAGGTAGATGTTCGAAATCATGCGACTTATTTTTAGGACGCGTTGGTGAAAGGAAGTAACGAGGGATAAACGAGCGAGAGTGACGCCGAGAGCTATCCCGAGATTGGATCCAAGGACTCCAAGTTTCCTCTGCAGCGATTAGAGGAAAGAGATTCCTGCCGTCCTGGATTCGAACTGATGACGGCGTCGAACGGCGGTCCTCTTCGTCTGATTCATCCCTTAGAACGGGCGAATTTTTGTGGGCGGTAAACGTTGAAGTCGTGCACTGATCCGCGTTGGGTTCATGAATACTTGTAATCGAAGATAATGATGGCCGGTCTGTCTCTCTTCTCTCATCAACTGGCCCCTGTTTTGAATTGTTTCTTTTCAGAGTTTCAATGGTAGCCGCGTCCGAAACGTCCACTTTGAGCTTTGACTCTCTCGACATGCATCTCGAGATCTCGTCGAAAACTGGCTCAATTGGCAACATGTACGCCCAAGGCTCTTCATCAAGCCTGCCAAATATGTACCCGCAAACTTTGCTATCTCTCAAAACCCAAGACCCGGAGTCACCAGCAGCTGCGGCAGTCAGTTATCTCAAGTTCCAGCATTATGTTGTCCGTTACATACCAAGCGGGAATTCAAGTGCAATAGACAAAACCTCGTAGGAGACTTGGTCTAGAATTATTGATGATGAAGTCGGATCCAGAATGCCAATTTGGGGCTGCGTAAAACCGCTGCAGATCCAAACCTCGTCGTCTGGAAGCTCAACATTCTTAACAAACCCACTAATTGGTTGCGGAGGCTCATCTTCGGATGCGAAGTATTGATTCGGAAGGATGAATTCTTCCCGAAGACGAATCAGCATCCAATCCATGCCAACGGAAGCATCCCTCGATCTCAGCTTCTCACACCCTGACCATTCATAGGACTCAACCCATCCACAAGCCTTGATTTGACCAGGTGTATAACTTTCGGCTGCATTTTCGAACAGAGAATGTGCCACCGTCAAACCGTACACAGAATTGCCAACCGTTACGATTCCACCAATTGTGGCTGTGGATGATCCCATAAACTGCGATGGAGAGGCCTGAGGCTTGGTGATTCTCATACGCTTTCCAACCACGGTGGAATAGCTCTCAGATGGCACAATCACCTCAAGATTGAACATCAACTCACTTCTCTGCGTCGAGGTTTGACTGTATCCTGATCCCGAGGCAAGCTTCACGTTCCCGGGTATGATTTTGAACTCCACACAATCGGGAAATGAAACCTTGATAAATTCCCTCAGGCCGTTGTTAACCTTCTTGATCCTCTTTTCATCAGAACAAACAATCAAGATGGTCGGTTTCATGCTCTTCTCGTCTGGAGTAGGCCCCAGCATGCATAGCCTAAGATTGGTGATGACGTTCTGGCCGAGGTGCAAATCCCTCAACCGTTTATCGATAAGTTGTCTCCCAGAACTCTTCCATTGGCTGAGAAGGCTCTTGTCCGGACGTAGACGCGTAGCTTCATACAAATTCTTTCCTCTCTCCGAGAAAGCTCTAACTTCTTTCTGCGATGAGGGTCCAGATACCTTAGTAGTTATTACCGACTTTCCCTTTCCCGCCAGTTCGGATGCGGCTCTACCCTTTGCTTGAGTATCAACTTCAATCGCGAAGGGCCAGGTACTCATGGATTGGTCTGCCGAGATTGTGACAGCTCGTTGAATTTCGGCAATATTTCGAGCCACAATATCTCCCTCACTTGCTTCTCTCGTCGGCATTTTTTTCCCCTTCTGGTTTTCATCCTCTCTTTCACTCGCAAGTCTGACTTTGTGTGACGTTTCAATTTCGGCATCTAGTCGCTGATGATCTTCCGCAGTTATAGCCTCTGGTGTCTCAATCGTAGCATCTATTTCGCCTCTCTCGCCTTCTCTGCCTAAGATCGCGTTCTCCTGACGATCATTTGGATGGTTTCCCAACAAGGCAATCACAGACTTCGTCGATAGACTACAATTGGTGCCCACTGGTGTCTCTAGCATATCCTGCTGCACACCACTCTTCTTAGAGTCATCAGTGCGAAATGAAGGTTGTAATGACAAAGCATCGGAAGGTAAGGCCTCCTGTGATTCTTGCTGATGACTCAATTGCACAGTAGAATTAGTCGAGAGTGGTTCGTCATCTTGAGCCTTGCCATTCGCCAATGTTGAGTCATGTTGTTCAGATACGTTTAGGTTGTTCTGCTGTTCAAATGAAGGCTTAGAAACCTCCTCATGAGCAGGGTGTTCTTTTGAGCCTTGATTTTCGATTGGCGTTAGTGCTGGAACCTGCTGGCCCTGCTCCGATTTAGCTGCGTGTTTGTCGTCTGACCAAAAGCTCAATGTTTGAATTGGTCGTGGAAACTCTCTCATGAAGCCGTAAAGCGAGGCTAGGCGTTTGGGCTCATTCGAGGTCAACGTGGAATCTTCAATTGAAGACTTCCCCTCGATGTTCCCGTTGCGAGTGCTCCTTGCTGTCGGGCATCGCTCTGTCGTCAGTGTCGCCATTTGAACGGATCTGGAGCAACTCAGAGTCTCGCATCATTCGATGAAATATATTGTTCGTGGAAGTTCTTGAGACGATTTGGTGATCCTCGCTGTGTCACGGCGACTGGTTTCTGAGATGCGCGCAGCCCGTTTCAGCTGAAAGCCTAGCAGAGCGCCTTGCCAATAGAATGCGGTCACCAAACCCCCCTCATCTTGGCGATAAGTATCCCCCAGGGGCGACTCACTTGGGGCCACAGAATATAAGGCTGGCTCATCAGCGACGAGGACTGAAATGAGGGACACCCAACGCCGTCTCAGTCAATAAAAATTCCCCAGTTGGAGAAGTCTCGTCATTATGTCCATTCATCACTCGCTGGAAGGAAGCAAGCACCAAGAAAAACGCAGATTGAAACCAGGCTCTTCATTGCAGCCAACTTTGTCAACATTTTTGAACATCTCAGAAGATGAGATTTCCTTAGAAAGGCTCGCTGCGTATCAAAGTTATTACGATCGAACTTGGGAATCGTTGAGAAATGGCTATCCTCCAGAAGCAGAAAGCATGGCACTCGTCAGCGATGAACACATTCGCATCATCGCGACGTTGATCTCAAACTCCATCCTGGATTTGCCGTGTCAGCGAGAAACATTAAGAGAAACCCTGAGCAAGGACTTACACTTTGCGGATCATTCAGAGGAGAGTCTGAACCGCACGATTGATCTAGCCTTGCGTCTCTGGCTTGTCCTCAACATCAGAGATGATGAGTACGCTCCAGGCGCCCATTCGATACAATGGGATGACGGAGTGTCTCTACAGACCTTCATTGCGCAGCAATTTCCGAAACCAAGGATGCTCAGGGACCTGAGCGAGAGGATGTTTGATTTTGTCCTACCAGACAGCTTCACGATGGTCAAGCTGAAGCGATACAGCGGTATCAAGGTACATTGGACGTACGACTTGAGCGAGCACCTTGGTCTGGACAAAGACCATAGGATATTGAAGGTGTTTCCTCTGAAATATTATGTGAATGAGTTGGGACGAAGGTGAGAAAGTCGAGATGAAACTTAATGCGGGTCGCTGACAGAAGCGACAGCAAAGTGGAGCTCCTTCCTCACAACGTGATCGACGAGTACACTAAAACAATGAACCTATTGTTTCCCAGTTGGGACATCAAAACTCAAAAATTCCTGAAAAAGAAAGGACAAACGTTCGGGATGGAAGCACCAGTTGGTTACCCTGGTCCCTTGTACCTCTCCGACTTCCATTTCTGGCGAGACCGGCTCTCAACTCTCTACACGGAATTCTGCTCGCCGCCTCCATCAATGACACAGCTTTTTAATGATCGAAGGAATGTGCTACAATGGTATACTTTCTGGTTCGCCGTTGTAATCCTAGCTCTTACCGTTATTTTTGGTGTGATTTCTTCGATTACGGCTTGCTTGTCAACGAGGTATACTTATGAGGCTTTGGTGCTTGCGCGAGAGGCCGCGGCTTCTGCTCAGGCTTGTACATGTGCAATTCCATCTGCATCACCAGCAGGCTGAGCTCTGCTTGCAGCATTTATATAGAGAAAGATCAGCGAGGAACTGTAAAATGACCACGTGACTGAAGCCTGATTGATATGTAGGTATGACATCTGTTCAGGTAGCCCATAGCGCTCTGAATCTCTCATGAGTATCATTGCCAAAGCAAGAGTTATAAAGAAAAATACCCCGGATATCAGCCACATGAACGAAAGCCCCATATAGAAGTAGGTAGCCTGCCCCGAAATCTGTCATGCTTCTACGTGACAGGATTATAACCCATTTATACATTCTCTTCAGGGTATGTATACAAACATAATATTGACAGCATCCAAATCCCCAATTTTTCCCATTGCCACATTACCCATAAAAGCCGTCCAATGCATTTACATAACCGTACAACACCCATCCAATTTCTTCAAGATCCTCGGCACAAACTTCATAGCCAGCTTCTCCAGCTCATCATTCTGATCATTTTGCTGATTACCACCTTGGTAATTGCCTCCTTGTTGCTGGCTAGGATATCCACCTTGCTGTTGACCACCTTGTGGTGATTGATAGAATCCACCCTGTTGTCCCCCTTGATGATAACTATTCGCAGGAGGCATTGTCGCTGGTCCACCTTGGAGATTTATATACATCCTTCCGGAATTTTCCTCGGTTGAGAATTGTAGCCCCAGTTCTTGACACACTTGTTCGACTCGGGGCTTGATCTTCTGGATATGGTCCACGGAGTGATTGCCTTTACCGACAATGCTAAAACCCCAATATCAGTGAGTGTGTCTCAATGTCTCACTGAAAGAGGGAACTTACACATGCAAATGCGTCTGTCCATTCTGCTGTGCATACCTGATCCTCTGCTCCAAAATCTGCTCTGCTTCCTCCACGAATTGCCCATGCAGATCAATCGTATCGTCTGCAACTCTTCCAAGCGCATTGTTCTCTCGGAAAATATAATCGGAGGCCTGCTTATTATACTGATCCATCTGCGCCGCATGTTGCTTCCCCTCTTCTGATAATTGATGCGCTGCTGCACCGTCTCCGCGTTCGTATGCTTGATGTGCCTAGAGGCGGTGTTAGATCTAGGACCCGAGAGTTGAGACATTGGGGGATCCTGGCTTGCCTTGTCGAAACATGACGACCGCTTCCCAGCTTCTTGTCGCGCAAGATCTCGCAAACGATCGTATTCTACCTCTGCTTCTCCGCTCTGGGAATGGTTGAAAGCTGTAGATTGTGACAAGAATTAGTTCCTTTTTCTTGGAAGTTGGGGGGCTTGGCAGCTGAAAGAGATTCGACTCACGTCTGGCCCCAATTTGGGTCATTGGGTAGGAAGAGGAAGCCATGGTTGATTCTCTGCGATGGTGCGACCTTGGAGATGAAGGGTGAGACGAATTGGAGTTATGGTGCATCCGTCGTTGTTGCTTGGGGAAGAAGAAGGTGGGATCTTGGCCTTGGTCATGGTTTTGTTCTTGGCTAGCCTCGATTCTAGCCAGGGTCTCGAGGCGGGAGCATCTGCAGGGATTCTGACCACACGCGTCAACGTGTATCCACACACAGCAACAGAAGCCTCAGCCTTGTCGACGCCATGACATGGGTCGACGGCACAGCTAGAACGACGTCGATGTCAACTCGACGGGGATGCTATCGCCCACTCTCTATTTATTCGGTCCCACGAGAGGCCTCAGCCTGGGAACATCGCGGAGATCAGCAGACTACTCCCCTCGTCTCTCCACTCATTAGAATTTGGAGTACGCCTTTGAGAGCGTCTGCTTGGGAGCTGAAAATTTGCTCACAATGTCAATGGATCGTGGAGGCATCCAAAGGCAGCATTTGCTCGTCCGAACTAGTCATATGCTATAAGTTTAAACAGCAGTGCTTCAGAAGTC
>Ga0302325_10010992_pt1 | contig 19527 bp, 14 predicted proteins | sample Palsa_T0_2_FD_201948 | JGI IMG/M metagenome (GOLD analysis project Ga0302325, IMG submission 201948) | Peat permafrost microbial communities from Stordalen Mire near Abisko, Sweden - Palsa_T0_2 | ecosystem: Environmental > Terrestrial > Soil > Palsa > Peat permafrost | place: Sweden: Abisko...
CAGCGCCAGGATGTCGCCGACCCGGCTGCCGTTCTCGACCTCGTAGACGCCCGGCTGGTCAACCGCCCCGGTGACCGTCGTCAGCATGGTCCCGCTCGCGCCGGCGGCACCCGACTCCCTGAACCACTCAGCGCCGTACCGGGCGATCAGCGCCACGTGAGCGAGCGTCTCGACATTGTCGATCAGCGTCGGGCGCTTGCGGACGCCGCGCTCGAACGGCCGCGGTGGCGTGAACGTCGGTCGGGCCTCGCCCCCGTTCAGCCAGTGCACGAGCGAGGTCTCCTCGCTCGAGACGTAATGGTGTGGCAGGTCATGGACCGACACCGGCACCGCGCCCAGGCCTGCTGCCTGGCGCTCGGCCAGCGCGGCGAGAACGCCGTCCTGCTGCCAGTCCCTGGTCCTGGCGAGGCAGAGATGCGCTTCGGAAGCGCCCACGGCCGCAGCAGCCAGCGCAATGCCGTCCAGGACCAGATGCGGGGCCCTGGCCAGCAGCGCCTGGTCCTTCTCGCTCGCCGGCTCGCTTTCCATGCCGTTGGCCACGAGCACGGCCGGCCCCCGGCGGTCGGCAACGGCGCGCAGCTTGGTACCAGTCGGGAACCCGGCGCCGCCGCGGCCGGTCAGCCCGGCTGCCGCCACCTGGTCGAGGAGGTCGCGCCTGCCGCGCCTGCCGTGCTGCGGTGGCAGGGGCCCGAACCGGCGGACGTGCTCGTCCAGCGTGGCCGGGCGGTTCAATAGCTGCCAGCCGGCCGTGAGCCTGTGCAGCTGGCTTGGCCGCGGTATCCGGGCATCGTCGCGGTCGGCCTGCATCATCGCGGGCCGCCGGTCCGGCCGGCCGCTACTGGCAGCGTCGGCCTCGACGAGCCGAGCATGCTCGGCGGTGTACCGGACCGGCGCGCCCAGCCGGGCTGAAGCGGGCCGACGGAGACGAAGACGACCGTCGCGACCAGGAGCGCGGCAGTGGCGATTAGCCCCGCAGTGCGCGCGCCGGTCGGCCGGGCCAGCCGCAGCCGCCACAGCACCGACGCGCCGACAGTCAGCAGGCACAGCGCGTCCAGCAGGAGCAGCCAGGACAGGTGGCTGTCGGTCCCGGTGCCGAGGCCGTGCCACAGCGCCACCGGCCACGACACGTAGGCCAGCCAGTGCACCGCCCGCCACATCCGGTACGGCAGCCGTGCTCTGAGCAGGCTGGTCAGCACTACTGCCAGCAGCATGTCGAAGGCAATCGTGCCCAGGCTGAGCCACAGCGGGCGGTACGGCGAGCTGAACGGAACGATCGCCGAGACCAGGCCGATGCCCGCGTACGGATCAAGCACCGTGGTCAGCACGTGCACCGTTACGAAGGCAACCGCCAGCAGCGAGATGTTCCGGTGCAGTCCCGCCCGCACTACGCGGGGCATCGGCGCCGTCGACACGCGCGCCACTCCGGCGACGCCAAGCGCCACCGTGGCGGTCAGCAGCAGCAGGGCAACGACGCCAGTCGCCCGGGTGGCGTACCACAGCGGGCTCGGGCCTGAGCCGCCCGCGGCCAGCAGGTGGCCGGCCGTGAGCGCGAGGGAGTGGTGACTGGCCGCGCTCAGCACGCGATCACGACCCGCCCGAGCTCACGACCGGTGGCGCGGCGCTCTGGGTTGGCTGCTGAGCCGGCGCTGCCAGCTTGTGCCGGTGGTGATGCCCGTGCCGCGGCGCAGACGCGGGAGCGGAGCTGGCGGCATGATGGCTGCTGGCGGGGGTGCCAGACCCCGAGGACGCGGCCTGTCCTGAGGGTGCCTGCTGCCCCGAGGTGGCGGCGTGCCCCGACGAGCTGGCCGCATGACCGGGCGGGGCGTGGGCGAATGCGGTGCCCAGGCCGAGCGACGCGGCGGCGGCCCCGCCAGTGATCCACAGCGAGAGTTTCCGGACGTGCGCCAGCCTCTGGTCGCGTCGGCGTGAGGCACTGTGCACGTGCTCTCGCATGCAGAATTCACCCTTTCCTCGCGCTGCTGGTGGTGGACGGCCGATGGCGCCGGGGCTTTCCCCCGATAGCCCCGGAGCCAGCGGCTGGGGCTGACGGCCGCCCCTGTCCGGCAGTCCCGCTCGGCGACTGCCTTCAACAGCTTGCCCGGCCCACCCCTGGAGACCGGTTCAGGAAAGGTTCAGAACTGGTAAATCATGATCAGTAGCGAGGATGATTCTGACCGGCCGGGGCTGACCGCCGCCGGGCGACCGGGTCCCGCCGCCCGAGCGGGAGCTCAATGCTCACGGTGAGCCCGCCGCCCGGGGTATCGGACAGAGCAGCCCGGCCGCCGTTGGAGACCGTCAGGCGGTCGACGATCGCCAGCCCGAGGCCGCTGCCGCCGCCGTTGCTGCTGGCGAACCGCCGGAACGCGACGCGCTGCCGGGCCGCGCTCATGCCCGGCCCGTTATCGGCGACGATAATCCTGGCCCGATCCCCGGCCGGCTCGGCAGCGAGGCGGATCCGGCCGCCCTCGGGCAGCACGTCCAGGGCGTTCGCGATCAGGTTGTCCAGAATCTGCTCCAGCTGGCCGTCGCCCATCCGCACGCCGACCGGCTCCAGGTCGGCCACCAGGCCGACGCCGCGCTCGTCAGCCGCCGGCTGCCAGGCGGCCACCCTGGTCCTGATCACCTGATCGACGGGCAGGTAGACCTGCGGGGTGCCGGCGTGCTCCGCTCGCGCCACCGCGAGCAGACCGTTGACCAGCCTGGACAGCCGCGCAATCTCCTCCTGCGCGCCGGCCAGCTCCGCGGCGGCCTGCTCGTCGCTGTCCTGCGCAAGCAGGTCGAGCCGGAGCCTCAGCGCCGCCAGCGGGGTCCTGAGCTGGTGTGACACGTCTGCCATGGTCGCCTGGTGGCCGCGCACGAGCGCCTCCAGCCTGGCCGCCATGAGGTTGAAGTTGGCCGCCAGGCTACGGACCTCGGCCGGGCCGGCGCCGTCGGGTGACCGGGTGCCGAGATCGCCGTCGCCGAACGACTGCGCCGCTGTTTCAAGCCGCCGCAGCGGGCGGCTCACCCACCGGGCCAGCCCCACCGCGACGAGGGCAGCAGCGAGCAGGCCCGCGGTGGCGATGGCCGCGATGACCGTCCAGAGCAGAGCGACGCGCTGCTCGATCGGCGTCGTCGACCGTGCCAGCACGACGACGCCGACGGTGCCGCGGCCGGAGTCATGCAGGACCGGCTGCACCACCGTGAACCAGCCGTCGGCCGGGTAGGTTGCCGCCCGCTGCGCCGCGACCGCGGGCCTGATCTGGCCAGCCGTAACCGGCGGCGAGACAGACGTGCCGGCAACCTTCGCGCCCGCCTTGTTCAGGACGCTGACCAGGTCGCCGTCCCTGGACAGCTGGCGCACGGCCCGGTCAAGCGGCGCGATGCTGGCGCCGTCATCGAGCCGCTCCTCCGCCGCATTCGCAAGGGTCGTCGCGGACGCGGCCGCCTCGTCGCGGAAGTCGCGCGTGTCCTGGTTTGCAGTGATCACTCCCAGCGGCACGGCCACGACCCCGAGGACTGCCGCCACCAGAGCCAGAACCGCCAGGACGATCCGGCGTGTCATGGCTATGCCTCGCCGAGCCGGAATCCGCGTCCGTAAACGGTCTCGATCAGGCCCGGAATGCCCAGCTTGCGGCGGAGCGACGCCATGTGCACATCGAGCACCTTCGTCGGCCCGTACCAGTGCGCGTCCCAGGCGGTTTCCAGGATCTCCTGGCGGCCGACCACCCGGCCTGGATCGGCCACGAGGATCTCCAGGATGTCGAACTCCTTCGGCGTCAGGGAGATCTCCTCGCCGGACACGGTGACCCGGTGCGTCCTGATGTCCACTACCAGCGGCCCGTGCCTGACGACGTCACCGCCCGGCCGTACCCGCCGCAGCACTGCCCTGATCCTGGCCTGCAGCTCCGCCAGCCCGAATGGCTTGACCAGATAGTCGTCCGCCCCCGCGTCGAGCGCCATGACCCGGTCGGGTTCCTCGCCGTGCGCGGTGACGACGATGATCGCCGCGCCCGACCGCGCCCGCAGCTGGCGGCAGACCTGAACGCCGTCGAGATCGGGCAGCTCGAGGTCCAGGAGCACGACATCGGCCTTGTCGCCCTGGCTGAGCGCATCATTTCCGGTCATAACGTGGTCAACCAGGTAACCGCCGCGAGTGAGGCCGCGCACCAGCTGCGCCGCGATGCTGGCGTCGTCCTCGACGATCAGCACGCTGGTACCCGCCTCGTCCGGGCCCGGAGCCGCTCCGCTACCTGGCGCTCTCATGTCCCTACCGTAGGCGACAGCGCTGCGGGAAGCCGGCCGGGACACGATCCCCGTTAGCTCGCCGGGGCCTGGCCGGCCAGGACCGGGCGCGAGGCGGCAGCGTCGCCCGGTCCGGCCGCGAGGTCCTCGAGGCTGCGGCCGGCCGGCTCAGGCAGGACGAGGGTGAGCGCCAGCCCGAGCACCGAAACCCCGGCAGTCAGCAGCAGGGTGCCGCGCAGGCCGAGCGAGGTCTGCAGGACCGGGAAGAGGAAGACGCCGATGAAGGCGCCCAGCTTGCCGATGCCAGCCGAGATGCCATGTCCGGTGGTGCGCATGGAGACGGGGTACAGCTCGCTCGGCAGCACGAAGGTGGTCATGTTCGGGCCGAACTCGGTGAAGAAGTAGCTGATCCCGTAGACGATCAGGAACGGGGCGACCACAGTCGTCATGCCCGGAACCACCCCGATGACCAGGAAGCACAGGGCCATCATGCCGAACCCGACGAGCTGCAGCTTCCGGTGGCCGATCCGGTCCAGCCGGGCGATAGCCAGGATGTAGCCAGGCACGGCGGCCACTACGAAGATCGCGAGCTGCAGGCCGATCTTGGTCATGGTGGAGGCGGACGGCGCGATCAGGCCGAGGATCTGCGGGGTCGAGATCGTGTTGCCGTAGTAGGCGTAGTCGAGCAGGAACCAGCAGCCCGCCGTCCCGGCCAGCATGAGGAGCCAGTGACGGCTGGTGAGGAACGCCCGCAGCCCCATTCGCTGCGGCAGGACGGCCGGCCTCGCAGACGCGGCGGCAGCAGGCAGCCTGCCCTGCACCTGCGCCCGGTACCGGGGTGACTCCGGCATCCGCGCCCGCAGGTAGATCACGGCGGCGGCGGGGACGGCCCCGAGCCCGAGCAGGACCCGCCACACCACGTCATCCGCGGCACCCGAGCCGAGCAGCGCCAGGGCGATCAGCGGCCCGACGATCAGCCCGAGCGCCTGCGTCCCGAACACCATCCCGACGAGCCTGCCGCGGTCCTTGCGATTGGCGTACTCGCTGACCATCACCGCGCTGACCGGGTAGTCACCGCCGACGCCGAAGCCGAGCACGAAGCGGAACGCGATCAGCATCCAGTACGACTGCGACAGTGCCGACCCCAGCGCGCCGACGATCATGATCGCGGCAACAAGCCAGTACACCCGTTTGCGGCCTACCTTATCGGCGTAGCGGCCGAAGACGAACGCGCCCGCGAACGCGGCCGCCAGCATCGTGCTGTTCAGCAGGGCGAGCCGGTCCGCGCTCAGGTGCCAGTCCTTGGTGATCAGCGCGGACGCGATCCCGATGACGAACAGGTCGTAGGCATCGGTGAAGAACCCCACGCCCGACGCCACCACTGCCCGCGCATGGGTCCTGCCGAGCGGTGCCTCGTCCATCGCCGTGACCAGGTCGCTGGACTGGGCTTCAGACACCAGGCACCTCGTTAGTCAGGCGGCCGGGTGCGCGCAGCCGGCCAGCACGATCCGCCATCTACGTCGCAAGCTATCCAGCGCAGCCAAAGCGCAACCGACGTAAAGATGAACGGAAAGTGAACACAATGTGTCCGGAAGCCGACCTGCCTGGCACTAGCCTCGATGTCCGTTACGTTCGACAAGATCGTAATTACGCCTATCCTGGCACCGTGGCCGATACCCGGGTGTGTGCACAGTGCGGCGTCGTATTCACGCCGCGCCGTGAGCATGCCCGCTTCTGCTCCGCCCGGTGCCGGGCGGCGTGGAACCGGGAGCATGTCCCGGCCCCGGCCGCCGGCGAGGGCGCGCTGGACTGGTCGGTAACGGCCATGCTGGACACGACTGACCGCCTGCTGCGCGCGCAGGGCTGGGACCAGGCCGACGCATTCGCCGTGATCACCGAGGCAGTCTGGTGGATCACCATGGTCGACGCCACCATGTTCCGCTATCACCCGGATACCTATGCCGCCTGCCTGCGCTCCTGGAACGGGCAGCGGCTGGTCGTCGAGCGCACTTTTGGCGGCCTGCGATTCGTCCGCAACCGGATGGGCTACGAGGAGGATCACGAGCACTTCATCCGCCCGACCCGATCCACCCGGGTGGCGGGGTGGACCTGGAAGCCGGTGCCAGAGCCAGCCATGGCCTCGCTATCACCTCGCGGGCAGGACTGGGAGGTGGCCCGGTACCGCGCCTACCAGGCGCAGCTCGCGGACCGCACGATTGCCGAGACCCTGGAGCGGGCTGCCGCCTTCCTCAGCCTCGCGGCCGAGAACAGCCTCAGCAGCCTGTAACGGGCCGCCGGCTTCACAGGCCGGACTGCGCCGCCACGTCCTCGTCGACCACCAGCACGAGCTTGCCGCGGGTGTGGCCGCCCTCGACCGCCCGGTGCGCCGCGGCGGCGTCCTTCCAGTAGAAGCGCCGCGCGATGTGCACCTCGACTGACCCGTCGTCGAACCACGGTGCCAGCGCGATCAGGTCGCTGCCGCGCGACTGCCCGTTATAGGGCCGCCACTGCACCCGGTCGCCGCCGGGATAGCTGTCAGCGTGCACGGGCGTCGCGATGACAGCGCTGTCGCTGGCCGCCTGCGCGGCTCCGGCGAGCGTGGGCCCGGCGCAGGCAAGCACCCGGCCAATGCCGCCGGCCAGCCTGCGGACCTGGTCCGGCCAGTCCGGCTCCATGTGGTCGACGACCACCGACGCACCGAGCCGGTGCACGAAGTCGTGATGCTGCCGGCTGGCCGTCGCGATCACGTTCGCGCCCCGCGCGCGGGCGATCTGGACAGCCAGGTGACCCAGTCCGCCTGCCGCCGCCGTAATGAGCACGCTATCCCCGCTGCCCACCCCCAGCTCGTCGATCAGCCCCTGCCGGGCCGTGAGCGCGTCGACCGGCACAGCGGCCGCGTCAGTGCCGCTGAGTCCCGCGGGGATGGGGGCGAGCTGCTCGGACGGACAGGTCACATACTCCGCATAGCTGCCGGTGAGGCCCGGATAGCCGTAAACCGGCTCACCATCATCAAATGCCGCGTCGTCCCCCGTATCGCCAACGACGACCCCGGCGAACTCCGCGCCCGGCACATACGGCAGGTCACCGCCGAGCCTGCCGTTTCGCAGCGAGACATCCCACGGGCCGACGCCCGCCGCGAGCACGCGGACGAGCACCTCGCCAGGGCCTGGCTCCGGCATCGGTATCTCGCTGACTTCCAGTACCTCGGGGCCGCCGTGCTTGCTGACCATGATCGCCTGCATCGTCGCTCCTGCCTGGATTGGCTCTCAGGACCGCCGCCTGTGCCTCGCAGCACGACCTACGAGCTGACCTCCTCCATCTCCCGCACGTGGCTCTCCTGCACGCGCAGGATCGCGTCCGTGCCGCGGAAGAGCACCACCCAGCCGTCCTCCCGCTCCACCGAGTCGATGTTGTCGTAGGTCTCCTGGACCACGTTCTCGTCGTCTCCGTAGACCAAGCGGTATGTCGCCATTCCCGTGCCTCCCGAGTGGTTAGCTGCCGGGAACGACGTTAGTACCGGCGGCCGCCAGGCCGCGCGCCGGCTCGCCTGCGGTGCCTGAGACACTCGGTTCACCCCCGAGGAGGCCATATGTCGATCATGGACGAATTCCTGCTCACGGACCGGGTCGCGATCGTGACGGGCGCGTCATCCGGTCTGGGCGCCGCCTTCGCGAGCGCGCTGTCGCAGGCGGGCGCGACGGTCGTGCTCGGCGCGCGGCGGACCGATCGCCTGGCCGAAGTGGCCGCCTCGATCGAGGCAGCCGGCGGCCGCGCGCTGCGCGTCACCGCAGACGTGGCCGACCCCGGGTCCTGTACCGCTCTGGCCGAGGCAGCCGTCGAGGCGTTCGGCCGGATCGACATCCTGGTGAACAACGCGGGGCTCGGCACCGCCTACCCGGCCAGCCGGGAGACGCCCGATCAGTTCCGGTCGGTGATCGACGTCAACCTCAACGGCAGCTACTGGATGGCGCAGGCCTGCGGCCGGCACATGCGGCCGGGCAGCAGCATCGTCAACATTTCCAGCGTCCTCGGCCTGATCACCGGTGGCATGCCGCAGGCGGCCTACAGCGCGAGCAAGGCCGGGCTGCTGGGGCTGACGCGTGACCTGGCAGCGCAGTGGACCGGGCGCAAGGGCATCAGGGTCAACGCGATCGCGCCCGGGTATTTCGCGACTGAGATGACCAGCCAGTATCCCGAGGGCTACCTGGACAGCATGACCTCGCGCATGCTCATCCCGCGGATGGGCCGACTGGAGGAATGCGCCGCGACACTCATCTGGCTGGTCAGCCCGGCCGGCGGCTACGTCACCGGCCAGACCATCGTCGTGGACGGCGGCGTCTCGATTACCTGACCCGGCCCACGAGGGAGGCCCGCTATGTCCGCCGAACCCGCAGCCCGCCCGCGGAAGATCACCCACCGCGAGGCGGCCAGGCTGCTCGCGGAGCGCGACCCGGTGATCGCCCGGCTGGTGGCGGAGGGCGGCCTGCCGTCCTTCCCGAAACCGACCGAGACGCCCTTCGAGGCCATCGTCCGCGCCATCACCTACCAGCAGCTGGCCGGCGGGGCGGCGCGGGCGATCCACGGCCGCCTGATCGGCGCGCTCGACGGCGAGGTCACCGCCGCGCGCCTGGCAGTGCTGCCGGACGAGGCGCTCCGAGCCGCCGGCATGTCCCGGAACAAGGCCGCCTCGCTGCGCGAACTGGCCGCGAAGGTCCTCGACGGCACGGTGAAGATCGAGCCGCGGCAGCTGGCGCGGGAGAGCGACGAGGACGTCGCCGCGCGCCTGACCAGCGTCCGCGGCATCGGCAAGTGGACGGCGGAGATGTTCCTGATGTTCCAGCTGCGCCGGCTCGACATCTGGCCGACCGGCGACCTGGCCGTCCGGCGCGGGTACGGCCTGGCCTGGGCCATCCCGACACCGGCGGCCAGGGAACTGGACGCACTCGGCGAGGTCTACCACCCCTACCGCAGCGTGGCCGCCTGGTACTGCTGGCGGGCGGCCGAGATCTACGGCTCGGCCGCCGTCGCCCTGCCCGTCTGACCCTGCCCGTCTGACCCTGCCCGTCTGACCCTGCCCGCCTGACCCCGGCGCTAGGCCTTGGCCTGCATGCTCGAGCGGGCCGGGTTTGCCTGCTCGGCGGCCTTCGGGTCCTTCTGGTTCTGCTTCGCGCGGACGCCGGACTCGACCCGGTCGCCGAGGTCCTTGTCGACGCTCCGCCAGTACTCGAAGGCCCGGGCCAGGACCGGCTCGGTCACGCCGTTCAGCAGGTGCCCCACGATGTTGTCCGTCAGCCGGCCGCGGGCGGCGTCGTCCAGCACCTCGCGGACCATGGTGCCGGCCTGGCCGAAGTCGTCGTCCTCGGTGTGCAGCGAGTAGGCCGACCGCACCATCTCGCCGTCGGCGTACCAGCCGACCGGCTGGTTGTGCTCGCTGTCGGCCGCGGGGCCGCCCTTGGAGTTCGGCGCGTAGACCGGGTCATGCGCGTTCACCACGCGCATCGCCCCGTCCTTGCTGTAGCTGCGCACCGGCACGACCGGGGCGTTGACCGGGATCTGCTTGTAGTTCACCCCGAGCCTGGCCCGGTGCGCGTCGGAGTAGGAGAACCCGCGGGCGAGCAGCATCTTGTCCGGGCTGAGGGTGATGCCGGGAACCAGGTTGTTCGGCTCGAACGCCGCCTGCTCGATCTCGGTGTGGTAGTCGGAGACGTTGCGGTCCAGGATCAGCCGGCCGACCTCGATCAGCGGGTAGTCGCTGTGCGGCCACACCTTGGTCAGGTCGAACGGGTTGAACCGGTAGCCGCCGGCCTCCTCGAACGGCATGATCTGCATCTTCAGCGTCCAGCTCGGGTAGTCGCCGCTCTCGATGTGGTCATACAGGTCACGCTGGTGGTAGTCGGTGTCCGCCGCCGCCATCTGGTCGGCCTCGTCCTGGGTGAAGAACTCGATGCCCTGATCGGTCTTGAAGTGGTACTTGACCCAGAACTTGTCCCCGGCCGCGTTGATCCACAGGTAGGTGTGCGAGCTGTAGCCGTTCATGTGCCGCCACGTCCGCGGGATCCCCCGGTCGCCCATCAGCCACGTCACCTGGTGCGCCGACTCCGGCGACAGCGTCCAGAAGTCCCACTGCATGTCGTGGTCGCGCAGGTTGTTGTCGGCGCGGCGCTTCTGCGAGCGGATGAAGTGCTGGAATTTCAGCGGGTCGCGGATGAAGAACACCGGGGTGTTGTTCCCGACCATGTCGTAGTTGCCGTCGGAGGTGTAGAACTTCAGCGCGAACCCCCGCGGGTCGCGCCAGGTGTCAGGGCTGCCCCGCTCCCCCGCCACGGTGGAGAACCTGATCAGCGTGTCGGTTCTGGTGCCGGGCTGGAATACCGCCGCCTTGGTGTAGGCGCTGACGTCACTGGTGACCTCGAAGTGGCCGAACGCACCGCCGCCCTTGGCGTGCGGCTGGCGCTCGGGGATCCGCTCCCGGTTGAAGTTGGCCATCTGCTCGATCAGGTAATGGTCCTGCAGCAGGACGGGGCCGTCGGGTCCGACGGTCAGCGAATGCTCATCGCTCTCGGCCGGCGCGCCGCTGTCCGTAGTGGTGAACGGAACCTTGTCATGCGTCACTGGTCTGCCTCCTCGCAGAGCTGAGCGCTCCGGTTGCGCAGTCAGAATCTCGGCGCGGCCGCAGTCGCGGCCACCTAGTGATGCTTGTCCCCTGCGACGTGTTCAAACCTCGGCGCCCCGCTGGCTGCCCGACATTCCGGGCATTTAACTGACGTTCGGCGGTGCTGCCCGCGGTACCCGGAGGGCCAGTTCTCGTGCCCTGGTACGGTCCGACGGTGCAGTCACGCGTCGTCCTTGTCACCGGCGGCAGCCGCGGCATCGGCGCGGCCATCGCGCAGCGCGCCGCCGCCGACGGCTGGGCCGTGTGCCTGACCTACCGCGCCGACCGCGAGGCCGCCGCGAGCGTTGTCGCCCGGATCGAGACCAGCGGCGGTCGCGCGACGGCAGTCCAGGCCGACGCCAGCCGTGAGCCGGACATTCTCAGGGCGTTCGCTGCGGCAGCGGAGCTCGGGCCGGTTACCGGGCTGGTCGCCAACGCCGGCATCGTGGCGCCGAAGGCGCGGCTCGATGAGTTCACCGCCGACCGGGTCGAGCGGGTGCTCGCGGTCAACGTGCTCGGCCCTGTCCTGTGCTGCCGCGAGGCGGTCCTGCGCATGTCCTCGCGGCACGGCGGCCCCGGCGGGTCGATCGTGCTGATCTCCTCGGCGGCCAGCCGGCTGGGCTCGGCAGGCGAGTATGTCGACTACGCCGCGTCCAAGGGCGCGATCGACACCCTCGGGCTCGGGCTGGCCCGCGAGGTCGCCACCGAGGGCGTCCGGGTGAACGTCGTGCGGCCCGGCATCATCGACACCGGCATTCACGCCAGCGGCAACCAGCCCGACCGTGTTGCCCGCATCGGGCCGACGATCCCGGTCGGCCGGGCGGGTCAGCCCGGCGAGGTCGCCGGCGCCGTCGTCTGGCTGCTCAGCGACGAGGCGGCCTACTGCACCGGCAGCATCCTGGACGTGACCGGCGGCCGCTAGCCCGTCTCAGCCGGGCGATGGCGGCCGGCCAGTACCTCGGCGAGATGGTAGGCAGGCTGGTCGGTCAGCTCCCCCAGCTGCGTGCGGCAGGAGAAGCCGTCGGCTAGGACGAGCCCGTTCCCGTCCTGGCGGGAAAGAGCCGGCTGCAGGGCAGTGCGGGCCACGGCCATGCTCAGGTCGTAATGACCCTTCTCCATGCCGAAGTTGCCGGCCAGGCCGCAGCAGCCGCCGACCCTGGTGACCGCGGCGTCGCCGCGGGCGAGCAGGGCCGCGTCGGCGTCCCAGCCCATGACCGCGTGGTGGTGGCAGTGCGGCTGCGCGACCGCGGTGATGCCCGCCAGGTGGGCGGGCGGCTCCCAGCCCGGTGTCCTGGCCAGCAGCTCGGCCAGCGTCAGCACCGCGGCGCCGGCCGGGGCCACCGGCGCGTCGGCGAGCCCGCTCGCGTCCCCCCGGAAGGCAGCCACGCAGGAGGGCTCCAGGCCGACCACCGGCGTCCCCTCGGTCACGGCGGGATGCAGGCCTGCGAGCGCCCGGCTCAGCCTGGCCCGCCCGGTCCTGAGCTGGCCAGTGGAGATCCAGGTCAGGCCGCAGCAGTCTCCTGCGCGCGACAGGGCCACCTGGTACCCGGCGGCCTCAAGCACCTGCACGGCCGCGATGCCGACCTGCGGCGTGAAGTAGTTGGTGAACGTGTCGGCCCACAGCAGCACCGGCGCACCCTCCGGCGGCGGGGTGTGGCCGGCGAACCAGTCACGGAAGGTCTGCCGGGCGAACCGCGGCAGCCGGCGGCGCGCATCCACGCCGGCCAGCCGGGCGCCTGCCGCTCCCAGGACCGGCACGGTGAGCGCGGCGTTGGCCAGCCGCGGCGCGCGGGCGGCGAGCGGAGCCCAGCGCGGCAGCCAGCCGAGCGAGTAGTGCGCCGCCGGCCGCAGACGGCCGCGATACCGCTGGTACAGCGCCTCGGCCTTGTAGGTCGCCATGTCGGTGCCGGTCGGGCAGTCGGCCGAGCACGCCTTGCACGCCAGGCACAGGTCAAGCGACTGCGCCACCTCGGCCGAGCGCCACCGGCCGGGAACCGCGCCGGAGACCAGTTCCTGCAGCACACGGGCGCGCGCCCTGGTCGAGTCTTTCTCGTCCCTGGTCGCCTGGTAGGACGGGCACATCACGCCGCCGCCGCCGGTCAGGTCAGCACGGCACTTGCCGACGCCAGTGCACCGGCTGACCGCGCTGCCGAAGTCACCGTCGTCGTGCTCGTAGCGGAAGCCCAGCCCGGCGCGGTAGCTGTGCCGCCGGGCCGGGCGCAGGTCGGCGTCGACCGGGCGGGGTCGCACGATGACGCCGGGGTTCAGGATTCCGGCCGGGTCGAACACAGCCTTGACCTGCGCGAATGCGTCGAGCGCGGCGGGTGAGTACATGTGCGGCAGCAGCTCGCCGCGGGCGCGCCCGTCGCCGTGCTCGCCCGACATCGAGCCGCCGTGGGCCGCGGCCAGGTCAGCCGCCGCCAGCAGGAACGCGCGGAACGCCCCGGTGCCGCGCGGGGAGCCGAAGTCAAAGTCGATGCGGATGTGCACGCAGCCGTCACCGAAATGCCCGTACGGCAGGCCGTCGAGGTGGTGCTCGGCCAGCAGCGCGCCGAACTCGCGCAGGTAGCTGCCGAGCCGCTCCGGCGGCACGGCGGAGTCCTCCCAGCCGGCGTGATGCGCGCGGCCGCCAGGCGGCCGGGCGACCAGTCCCGCGCCATCCTCGCGGATGCGCCAGATAGCGGCCGCCTGGCGCTGGTCGGCCGCGATCACGTGGGCGGGCGCGCCGGCCAGCGCGATCAGCTCGCGGGCGGCCGCGTCCAGCCCGGCCTGGCTGTCGCCGGGCAGCTCGACCATCAGCAGGCCCCGGCCGGGCGGCAGGTCCGGCGCGGCCGCGGCGCCGAGCGCTGCCCGGCCGAGGTCGGTGATTCCCGAGTCCAGGCCCTCGATCGCGACCGGCTGCAGCGGCAGCAGCCGCGGGACGACGTCGGCGGCCTCGGCCAGGCTCGGGTAGCCGAGGACGACCAGGACCGTCCGGGCCGGGGCGGGCCGCAGCGCGACCGTCGCGGCGGTCGTGATGGCGCAGGTGCCCTCGGTGCCGACGAGCGCTTTCGGCACGTCGAAACCGCGCTCGGGCAGCAGGTGCTCCAGTGAGTAGCCGGACACCTGCCGGGGAAAGCGGCCCAGCTCGGTGCGGATGACCGCCAGGTTCGCGGTCACGACCGGCTCCAGCGCGGCCAGCGCCGCCGAGGTCTGGGGCGTCGCCTCCCCGGCCCGCAGCACCTCGCCGCCGCCGGTGATCACATCGAGCGCGAGCACATTGTCGGCGGTCCGCCCGTAGCGCAGGGCCCGCGAGCCGCAGGCGTTGTTGCCGATCATGCCGCCGATCGTGCACCGGCTGTGCGTGGACGGGTCGGGACCGAACCGCAGCCCGAATTGCGCCGCTGCCCGCTGCAGGTCGTCGAGTATGACGCCCGGCTCGACCGTCGCGGTCTGCGCGTCCGGGTCCACGCTCAGGATGCGGTTCAGGTGCCGGGAGACGTCCAGGACGACGCCGGACCCGATCGCGTTCCCGGCCAGCGAGGTCCCGCCGCCGCGCAGCGTCAGCGGTGCCCCGAGCTCCCGGCAGGTCTCGACCGCGATCGCGACCTCACTGACCGACCGGGGGAAGGCCACCGCTGACGGCACCACCCGGTACAGGGACGCATCGCTGGAATACTCAGCTACCCGCCGCGGCGAGGCGTCGACCTCGCTGACTCCGGCAGAGCGCAGGCGCGCTGCAACCTCAGGCTCACCATGCGGCACGCCTCATCGTCTCATGACGTCCGGACGCAGCCGGATGACCGCAGCCTGAGTGCCGGTATTGCGGGGCATTTCGCCGTAAGGTGAGCCGCAGGCTCCCCGACCGGTCGCCGGAGCCGGAAAGGCGGCCCGGTGGCAAGTGACAGCCCGGCAGGGGCCGGCCAGCTAGTGCCGCCCGCGCAGGCCGCCTCCGCCTGGGCTCCGTTCCGGCATCGCCTGTTCGCGGCGATGTGGGGCGCTCAGTTCGTCAGCAACATCGGCAGCTGGATGCAGACAGTCGGCGCGCAGTGGCTGATGCTGACCCTGACCGGCTCAGCGGCCTACGTCGCCTTTGTGCAGACCGCGGCAAGCCTGCCGATCGTGCTCTTCGCGGTCGCGGCCGGCGCGATCGGCGATCTGGTGGACAGACGTCGCTTCCTGCTCGTCACCCAGGTCGTGATGCTCGTCGCGGCAACAGCGCTCGGTCTGCTCGCGCTCGACGGGCTGGTCACCCCGTGGGTGCTGCTCGCGCTGATCTTCGCAGTCGGGACCGGTCAGGCGCTGACGTCGCCGACGTGGCAGACCCTGCAGCCCGAGCTGGTGACGCCAGGCGAGCGCACGCAGGCAATCTCGCTGGGCTCGGTGAACCAGAACCTGGCCCGGGCGGTCGGCCCGGCCATCGGGGGCCTGCTGCTGGCCGTCACCAGCGTCGGAACGGTGTTCCTGGTCAACGCGGCAACGTTCCTCGCCGTCATCGCCGTCGTGGCGTGGTGGCACAGCACCCGCCCGCCGCTGGCGCTGCCGCGGGAGCACGCAGGAGAAGCCATCCGAGCAGGTGCGCGCTACGTCGCAGCCAGCCCGGTGCTGCGCGTCATCCTGCTGCGCGCGGGCATCTTCATCTTTTTCGCCAGCTCGATCTGGGCACTGCTGCCGCTGACGGCCGAGCACGAGCTGCACCTGGGCTCCGGCGGCTACGGCCTGCTGCTGGGCTGCGTGGGAGTCGGCGCTGTCGCCGGCGCGGCGGTGCTGCCCCGGCTGCGGGCGGCCCTGATGCCGGGCACGCAGCTCACGCTCGGCTCGCTCATTCTCGCGCTCGTGGCGCTCGTCCTCGCCCTCGTGCACGTGGCAGCGGCCGTCGCAGTTGCGCTCGCTCTGGGCGGCGTCGCCTGGATCCTGGCGCTGTCCACGCTGAACTCGCTGTACCAGCTGTCGCTGCCGCAGTGGGTGAAAGCCCGGGGCATGTCGTTTTACCTGGTGGTCTTCCAGGGCGGCAATGCGATCGGCAGCGCGGTGATGGGCGTGGCGGCCGGCCGCGCTGGCCTCACGCCCACGCTCCTGATCGCCGCCGCCGGGCTCGCGCTCGGCCCTCTCGCCGGGCTCCGCTACCGGTTCAGGCAGCTGCGACCGGAGGAACTGGTCCCGGCGGGCGACTGGCCTCAGCCACAGCTGCCGGCTGAGGGCTCGAATCCTGGCCCGGTGCTGGTGACGGTCGAGTATCACGCGCTTCCCGGCCGGGAGGCCGACCTGCTGGCTGCCCTGGAGGATTCCCGCTTCGCCCGTCGCCGCACCGGGGCGTCGTCCTGGCGCGCCTGGCAGGACGGCGCGCAGGCCGGGCGGATACTCGAGCAGTTCGTTGTCGCGTCCGTCGATGAGCACCTCCGCCAGCACGAGCGCGTTACCGCCAGGGACGCGGCCAGGTACGCCGGCGTCCGGGCACTGGCCAGCGGGCCGGTCACGGTAACGCACTGGGTGACGCCGCGGCCATCTCCGCCGATTTCCCCGGTGCCTGGCATGAGCGGCTAATCAGGATCTGTCACCGGCCGGGTTCCTGACCCGGCGCGGGTCACCGGGGCGAGACGGCCCGCCGCGCGGAACCTACGATGGGCGGATGGACGATGCATCCGCAGCAGCTACTGAGATCCGTCAGGAACCCGGTCCCGCTGCCCGCGAGAGCCGGCCCGCGATCGTGACGGTGGACGACGATCCGGATGTCTCCCGTGCCGTCGCCAGGGACCTGCGCCGCAGGTACGGCGAGCAGCACCGGATCGTCCGCGCCGAGTCGGGCGAGGCCGCGCTCGATGCGCTGCGCCAGATGAAGCTGCGCGGCGACCTGGTCGCGATCATCCTGGCCGACTACCGGATGCCGCAGCTGAACGGCATCGAATTTCTCGAGCGGGCCATGGACATCTATCCGGGCGCGCGGCGCGCATTGCTGACCGCATATGCCGATACCGGCGCGGCCATCGACGCGATCAATGTCGTCGACCTCGACTATTACCTGCTCAAGCCGTGGGACCCGCCGGAGGAGAAGCTCTATCCGGTCGTGGACGCGCTGCTGGAGACCTGGCTGTCGTCGGAGCACAAGCCGGTGCCGGAGACCAAGGTCATCGGTCACCGGTGGTCGGCCCGCTCGTCCGAGGTACGGGAGTTCCTGGCCCGCAACCAGGTGCCGTACCGCTGGTACTCGACCGACGAGTCGGAGGGGCGCCGGCTGCTCGAGGCCGCCCAGGCCGACGGCGAGCAGCTTCCCGTGGTGATCGCGCCCGACGGCGCCGTGCTGATCGAGCCGTCCGAGCCTGACCTAGCCGGGCACGTCGGGCTGGCGACCACGCCGTCGACTGACTTCTACGACCTGGTCGTCATCGGCGGCGGCCCGGCCGGGCTGGGCTCGGCTGTCTACGGGGCGTCCGAGGGGCTGCGCACCGTGCTGGTGGAGCGCACGGCCACCGGCGGGCAGGCAGGCCAGAGCTCCCGCATCGAGAACTACCTCGGCTTCCCCGACGGCGTGTCCGGCGCGCAGCTGACCGACCGGGCGCGGCGCCAGGCAGCCAAGTTCGGCGCCGAGATCCTCACCACCCGCGAGGTGACCGGCCTGGAGGTCACCGGATCGGCGCGGACGGTGCACTTCGCGGACGGCAGCTCGATCAGCGCGCACACGGTCATCCTGGCAACCGGCGTCGCCTACCGGCAGCTGACCGCGCCCGGCGTCGCTGAGCTCACCGGCCGCGGTATCTACTACGGCTCAGCGCTGACGGAGGCGACCAGCTGCATCAACGAGGACATCTACATCGTCGGCGGAGCTAACTCGGCCGGGCAGGCCGCGGTGTACCTGGCCAAGGGCGCGCGCTCGGTCACGATCCTGGTCCGGGCCGACTCTCTCGCCAAGTCGATGTCGCACTACCTCATCGACCAGGTCCAGAACATCCCGGCCATCAGGGTGCGCACCTGCGCGGAGGTCAGCCAGGCGCACGGCACCGACCACCTGGAGCGCCTGACGCTGCGCGACAGCAACACAGGCGCGACCGAGACCGTGCCGGCGCAGTACCTGTTCGTGTTCATCGGTGCCGCCCCGCTGACCGACTGGCTCGACGGTGTCGTGGTGCGCGACGATCACGGCTTCGTCATCACCGGACCCGACCTGCTGGTCGACGGGAAGCCGCCGGCCGGCTGGCCGCTTGAGCGACCGCCCTACCACCTGGAGAGCAGCGTTCCCGGCGTGTTCGTGGCCGGAGACGTGCGGGCCGAGTCCGCCAAGCGGGTCGCCTCGGCCGTCGGCGAGGGCGCCATGGCCGTCATGCTCGTGCACCGCTACCTGGAGAAGCTGTGACCACGGCCGCGTCGCCGGACGCCGGTCAGCCGGCGGCCGCAACGGCCGCCGCCGCCGAGGAGTCGCCAGCCCGGTGCAGCGCCGAGGAACTGCGGGGGCTGTTCCTGTTCGAGAAGCTCACCGACGATCAGCTGGCCTGGCTGTGCCGCGAGGGCCGGGTGGTCGTTACCGGGCCAGGACCTGTCTATACCGAGGGCGAGCCGGCCAGTGCCCTGTACGTGCTGCTGTCCGGCACGGTGGTGCTGTCGCGCCGGATCGGCAGCGACGACGTCGAGACCACCAGGGCGTCCGATCCCGGCGTCTATGCAGGCGCGTTCTACGCCTATCTCGGCGACCGCGTGCCGCAGGTCTACAACAACTCGATGCGCGTGACCGAGCGCTCCCGGTTCTTCGTGCTCGAGGCAGGAAAGTTTGCCCAGCTCATGGGCGACTGGTTCCCGATGGCCACGCACCTGCTCGAAGGCCTGTTCTTCGGCACCAAGAACACCATGGAGGCCATCGGGCAGCGGGAGCGGCTCCTGGCGCTGGGCGCGCTGTCCGCCGGGCTGACGCACGAGCTCAACAATCCTGCGGCCGCGGCAGTGCGCGCCAGTGCCGGCCTGCGCGAGCACGTCGTCAGGCTGCGACGCAAGCTGCCGGCCATCGCTGACGGCCAGCACGACGGCGAGGTTCTCCGGCTGCTGGTCACGCTGATCGACGACGCCGCCGACCGGGTCGCGGCCGCACCCGCCCTCGGTCCGCTGGAGGCCGCCGACCTGGAGGACGCGGTCACCGACTGGCTCGAGGACCACGGCGTCGGGCAGAGCTGGGAGATCGCGCCCGCGATCGTCGCGGCGGGAATCGGCACCGACAAGCTTGATCAGATCGCGGCGGCGGTGCGCGGGGACACGGCCGGCGACGGGCCCGGCGGCGGGCCCGACCTGACCGGCGCCCTGCGGTGGCTCGCCGACACGGTCGAGACGGAGCAGCTGCTCAACGAGATCACCGAGTCGATCGACCGGATCTCCTCGCTGGTCGGCGCCGCGAAGCAGTACTCACAGCTCGACCGCGCGCCGTATCAGGTGGTCGACATCCACGAGCTGCTGGACAGCACCCTCGCCATGCTGGCCGCGAAGATCGGCGACGGCATCACGGTCGCTCGTGATTATGACCGCAGCCTGCCGAGGATTCCCGCCTTCCCGAGCGAGCTGAACCAGGTCTGGACGAACCTGATCGACAACGCCGTGTCGGCCATGAACGGCTCGGGGACGCTGACGATCCGCACTGCCGCAGACCGCGACATGCTGCTCGTCGAGTTCGGCGATACCGGTCCAGGCATCCCGGC
>Ga0302325_10010994_pt1 | contig 19526 bp, 14 predicted proteins | sample Palsa_T0_2_FD_201948 | JGI IMG/M metagenome (GOLD analysis project Ga0302325, IMG submission 201948) | Peat permafrost microbial communities from Stordalen Mire near Abisko, Sweden - Palsa_T0_2 | ecosystem: Environmental > Terrestrial > Soil > Palsa > Peat permafrost | place: Sweden: Abisko...
CGTTGAGGGTCAGTCCGTCGCGGCCGCGAATATCGATCTTGGCCACGGAACCCGTCATGGCGTCGAACCCGGTCGCCAGCACCAGCGCATCGACCTCATGGTCGCTGATGCCTTCCTTGCCCGCGGTACGCACCGCATGCGGCAGGATCCGCTCGATCGGATTTGACCTGATATCGACCAGGGTGACATTCGAACGGTTGAAGGTCGCGTAATAATCGGTATCGACGCAGATGCGTTTTGCGCCGATCGGATGATTGTCGGGCTGCAGCAATTTGGCCGTTCTGGGATCGGCGACGATCTGCGCGATCTTGTCGCGGACGAAATCGGCGGCGGTGTCGTTGGCCGCCTTGTCGAGCACGAGATTGTTGTAGACACCCATGAAGGTGAGGCCGCCGCGGGTCCAGCGCGCTTCGTATTTGGCGCGGCGCGCATTGTCGCCATCGTCCAGCGCGCCACGGTCGGGCAGTTCCTGCACGATGCCGTTGCGCGACTCTTCGCGCGCGATGCGCCGCAGTTCCGGATAGTTCGACCGGAATGAATCGCGTTCTGCCGGCGTCAGCGGCGTATTGCGGGCGGGGATGCTGAAATTCGCGGTGCGCTGAAACACCGTGAGATGTCTGGCCTGCGCGGCGATCACAGGCACCGACTGAATGGCCGACGAGCCCGTGCCAATCACGCCGACGCGCAGCCCGGTAAAGTCCACCGGCTCATGCGGCCAATGACCGGTGTGATAAACCTTGCCCTTGAAATCCGAGAGGCCCTCGATATCGGGCATCCGCGCATTGGAAAGACATCCGGTGGCGAGCACGACATATTTCGCCGTCACGGTCTTGCCGTCGGAGGTGGCCACCGACCACAGATTGGCGCGCTGGTCGAACGCCGCGCGGTCGACGCGGGTATCCAATTGAATATCAGGCCGCAGCTTGAAGCGGTCGGCGACATGGTTGGCGTATTTCAGAATTTCCGGCTGCGGCGCGTAGCGCTCGCTCCAGTCCCATTGCTGCTGCAGTTCATCCGAGAACGAATAGGAGTATTGCATGCTTTCGACATCGCAGCGCGCTCCGGGATAGCGGTTCCAGTACCAGGTGCCGCCGACATCGCCGCCCTGCTCATAGACCCGGACCGACAGTCCCTGCTTGCGCAGCCGGTACAGCATATACATCCCGGCAAAACCGGCGCCGACCACGACGACGTCATAGGTTGCGGCGTTCGCCGCGTGGCCCTTGCCCGAGATCGATTGCACGGCGGACATCTATTCGCGCTCCCTGGAATTTTTTCTGGTGTTGCCAACAGCATTCTACCCGCGGCCCGAAAGCGCAAGAGATAAAACGGCACTTTTGTTCCGCATATTTTGCCGTGCGGAATGATTACACCGTCATGCCCGGCCTTGTGCCTGGCATCCGCGTCTCTGCTTGGCATCCGCAAAGTAAGACGTGGATGGCCGGGCATAGGCGAGCGGAAGCGACGCCGTCCTTCGAACGGCTATGCCCGGCCATGACGCGTTTCGCTCGAATGTCACATTGCGGCTGCTTGGCATGACCGCCCGTGATGCGCTAGCGTCGTCAATAAAGCCAAAAACAGGCAGCATCGAAGGCCGCCGCGGGAGTGAACACAGCTATGAAATCGCCGATTTGTAAAATGCTGGGAATTGAATTTCCGCTGCTGGCGTTCAGCCACTGCCGCGACGTGGTGGCGGCGGTCAGCCGCGCCGGCGGTTTTGGCGTGCTCGGCGCCACCACGCATTCGCCTGAGTCCATCGAGCAGGAACTGAAATGGATCGACGATCACGTCGACGGCAAGCCCTACGGGCTCGACGTGCTGATCCCCGAGAACATTTCGACCTCAGGCGAAAAAGACGTCACCTGGAAGAGCCTGGCGGGACGGATTTCGCCGGAACATCGCGCCTTCACCCGCAACCTGCTGAAGAAATACGGCGTCGAACTCACGACCACGGAAATCCCCGACAACCAGCCGCAGCCGTTCGACGCCACGCGCGCGCTGGAAGTGCTTGAGGCCTCGTTCCGGCATCCGATCGGCCTGATCGCCAACGCGCTCGGCGTGCCGCCGAAGGCGATGATCGAGATGGGCAGGCAGCACGGCGTTCCCGTCGCCGCCCTGGTCGGCGCCAAAGAGCACGCGCTGCGCCAGGTCGCCGCCGGCGTCGATATTCTGGTGGTGCAGGGCACCGAAGCCGGCGGCCATTGCGGCGAGGTCTCGACCATGGTGCTGGTGCCGGAAGTGATCAAGGCGATCAAACCCATTCGCGACGTGCCGGTGCTGGCGGCCGGCGGCATCATGACCGGACGGCAGATGGCGGCCTGCATGGCGATGGGCGCCGCCGGGGTGTGGACCGGCTCGGTCTGGCTGGCGACGGTCGAGTCCGAAACCTCGGAGATCTTCCGCGAAAAGATGATCGCGGCCTCCTCGCGCGACGCTGTCCGTTCCAAGGGCCGCACCGGGAAGCCGGCGCGGCAGTTGCGCTCGGTCTGGACCGACGCCTGGGACCGCGGTCCCGACAGCCCCGGCGCGCTGCCGATGCCGCTGCAAAGCATCATCAGCCGCGACGCCTTCAACTCGATCGATCGCTCGGCGGCGGCGGGCAACGCCCAGGCGCGCGATCTCGTCAGCTATTTCGTCGGACAGGGCGTCGGCCTGATCGACAGCGTCAAGTCCGCCGGCGCCGTGGTACAGGAATTCAAGGAAGATTTTGTCGAGGCCGTGGAACACATGAATGCGCTGGTGGCGGAGTAGCGCCGAACAAATGCCATCGTCATTGCGAGGAGAGATAGCGACGAAGCAATCCAACCCTTCCTTTGACAGACAGATGGATTGCTTCGCTTCGCTCGTAATGACGGACGAAACACAGCCGCGAGTTGACGATCAAGAAAGTGAAACAAGAAACCATGCCCAACTCCCCCCTCCCCGAAGACCGCATTCCCGTCATCGTCGGGGTTGGCGAAATCGTCGATCGCCCGAAGGACATCTCCGCAGGGCTCGAGCCGCTGGCGTTGCTGGTCGAGGCGCTCAAGCGCGCCGAGGCCGACAGCGGCGGACCCTGGCTTGGCGGGATCCAGTCGCTCGACATCGTCAATTTCCTGAGCTGGCGCTACCAGGATCCGGCGCGGCAGCTCTCCGAGCGTCTCGGGATCAAGCCGGCGCACGCCTATTATGGACCGGTCGGCGGTGAAAGCCCGATCCGCTATCTGCATGAGGCCGCGCAGCGTATCGCACGCGGCGAATGCAGCGTCGCGGCGGTCTGCGGCGCCGAGGCGCAGGGCACCGCGACCAAGGCCGAACGCGCCGGCATCACCCTGCCCTGGACGCCGTTCGCGCATGACGTCGCGGAGCCGAAACGCGGTGCTGCGTTCCAGAAGCCCATGGCGGTGACGCTCGGCGTGTTCCGGCCGGTGACGGTCTATCCGTTTTACGAGGCCGCGACGTCGGCGCATTGGGGCCAGACCCCGCGCGAGGCGATGGCGGAATCCGGGCAGTTATGGGCGGCCTTTTCAAATGTCGCGGCACAGAATCCGAACGCCTGGCTGAAGCGGCGTTTCACGCCGGAAGAGATCACGACGCCGACGCCGGACAACCGGCTGATCGCCTGGCCCTATACCAAGCTGATGGTAGCCAATCCGACCGTCAATATGGGCGGCGCGGTCCTGATCACGAGCCTGGCGAAAGCGCGCTCCGCTGGCATCGCCGAACACCGCCTGATCCACATCTGGGGCGGCGCCTTCGCCGAGGAGCCGCGCGACTATCTGGTCCGCGACCGGTTCTTCGAGAGCCACGCCCAGAACGCCGTGCTCAAGGCGGCGATGGAACTCGGCGGCGGCGACGGGCGCGCATTCGACGCCATCGAGCTCTACAGCTGCTTTCCCTGCGTGCCGAAAATGGCGCGGCGGACGCTCGGCCTCGGCGCCGACGTGCAGCCGACCGTGACCGGCGGCCTCACCTTCTTCGGCGCGCCGCTCAACACCTATATGACGCACGCGGCCTGCGCGATGGTGCGACAACTGCGCGGCGGCGCCGGGCTCGGCTTGCTCTACGGCCAGGGCGGTTTCGTCACCAAGCACCACGCGCTGGTGCTGTCACGCCAGCCGCCGCGCGCGGCATTGGCGCAGGACACCAGCGTGCAGGCCGAAGCCGATCGTCATCGTGGCGCCGTGCCCGATTTCGTTACCGAAGCCAGCGGCAAGGGCGCGGTCGAAAGCTTCACGGTGATCTATGGCCGCAACAACGAGATCGAGCACGGCGTGGTGATGCTGCGGACATCGGACAATGCGCGCGCGCTGGCGCGGGTGCCCGCGCAGGACGGCCGGACCCTGGCGCATCTCATGAACATGGACCGCACGCCGGTCGGTTCATCCGGCGACCTCGTCAGCGCCGGCGATGGCGTTCTGGAGTGGCGGGTGGGATAGATACAGAAAAACCCCGGACGCGGAACGTCCGGGGCTTGATGGACGGCGGGGGGACGCCCCGCTTTATCCCTTCACATCCTCTTTCGCCGAAACCGTTGCCGGCCTGGCCGGCGGCTTCACCGTGTTGACGACGTGGACCTGGTCGCCATTGGCGATGCCATCCGGCGGTGCGGTGACGACGCGATCGTCCGCAGACAATCCCGCCGCCAGTTCGATATTGCGGCCGAGATCGCGCCCGATTTTCACGGTCTTGAGGATGATGCGATCGTCAGGACCGACCACCGCGACCCGCAACCCGCTCTGGTCGAAGATCAGCGCGCTCGAAGGAATGTTCAGCGGCACGCCATCATGCTGCAGGTTCAGGTGAACATTGGCGTAGCCGCCCGGCATCAATTCACCCGCGCTATTGTCAAGCACGAGCTGCATCTGGGTCGTGCCGGAATTGATGTCGACCGCCTGCGCCGAAGCTTCGACCGTCGCGGCAAAGGTCCGGTTTTGATATTCCGGAACCGAGATCACGGCCTTGGACCCAATCGGGACGGACGGCACGTAGCTCTGGGGCACGTTGACGTAGACGCGCAGCTTCTTGATGTCGGAAACCACGAACATCGGCGCACCGCTGCTTTGCCCGGCATTGATCAGGGCGCCGACATCGGTCGAGCGAGCGGTGACGATGCCGTCGAACGGCACGGTAATCTTCTTGTAACCGGCCAGCGCCTCGAGCCGCTCGACATTGGCCTGGTTGGACTTGACCGCGGCGTTCTTGTTGGAGAGGTCGGCGGTGCGCTCGTCGATCTCCTGCATCGAAACGAAATTCGAGGGGATCAGCGTCCTGCGGCGAGCCAATGTCACGTCGGACAATTTCGCACTGGCCTCCTGGTTGGCGAGATCCGCGCGAGCCTGCAGCAATTGCTGGTCGAGGTCCGGCGCCTCGATTTCAGCGATCACATCCCCGGCCTTGACCCGGGCGCCGATGTCGGCGGTCCAGTATTTCAGATAGCCGCTGACGCGGGCGAAGATCGGGGCACGGTTATAGGCTTCGAGCCGGCCCGGCAGGTCGATCGTGGCCTGAAGCGCCTTGGGGTCGGGAAGCACCACCGCGACCGAAGGAACCGCCTGATTATCGGTCCACTCCTTGAGTTTAACGTCAGACTCTTCCCGCGCCCGGATGCCGGTCACCACCAGCAACAGCGCGGCGATAACAGCTACAACGCCGAAGATGCCCAACTTCCGGCGAGAAACCGGCGGGCTAGGTTCAGTGCGCATTTTCAGTCTCCGGTCCGGCAGCGGCTTTGGCGCCCTGCTTCTTGTGTATCATGCTAAACACCACGGGAACAAACATCAGCGTGGCGACGGTGGCGAAGATCAGCCCCCCGATCACCGCCCGTCCAAGCGGCGCGTTCTGCTCGCCGCCCTCGCCGAGGCCAAGCGACATCGGCAGCATGCCGATAATCATGGCCAGCGCGGTCATCAGCACTGGCCGGATACGTACGAAACCCGCCTCCATGGCCGCGGCCATCGGATCGCCCAGCTCTTCATAGCGCTCGCGAGCGAAGCTGATCACCAGCACGCTGTTGGCGGTGGCGACGCCCATGCACATGATCGCGCCGGTCAGTGCCGGCACCGACAACGTGGTCCCGGTGCAGAACAGCATCCAGACGATTCCGGCAAGCGCCGCCGGCAGGGCGGTGATGATCACGAACGGATCGGACCATGACTGGAAGTTCACCACGATCAGCAGATACACCAGCACGATCGCGCCGAGCAGCCCGAACAGCAGGCCGGAAAACGCGCTGTTCATGGTCTGCACCTGGCCGAGCAGGTAGACACCGCTGCCCTTTGGCACGTCCTGCTTGGTGTCGGCGATCACCGTCCTGATGTCCGTGGCGATCGCACCGAGGTCGCGGCCCTGCGGCGTTGCATAGATCTGCACCAGCGACTGGATGTCATACTGGGAGATCACCGCGTTCGAAACCGACCGCGAGATATTGGCGATGCCACCGAGAATCGGCGCGGACGTGCCCCCCGCCGTAATCGGCAAGGTCTGCAGCGCACTCAGCGAATCGACCTTGTATTGCGGCGTTTGCATCACGATCGAATACGAAACGCCGTTATCCGGATTGAGGAAGTAGGTCGGCGCGACCTGGGCGCTGCCTGCCAGATTGACCGTGAGGGTGTTGGTGACATCGCGCTCGGTCAGCCCGACATATTGCGCACGGGTCCGGTCGACGTCGACGTTGAAGCTCGGATAATTGGGCGATTGCTGAATACGTGCATCGGCAACACCCGGGATGCGGCGAATTCGGGTCAACAATTTATTGGCGTAGGCGAAATTCGCGTTCAAATTGGCGCCGCGGATCTGAAGATCGATCGGCGCCGGGGCGCCAAAATTCAGGATCTGGTTGACGATATCAGCCGGAAGAAAAGCAAATTGCAGGCCAGGAAACGCGCGGGGCAGCTGTTCACGCAACGCCTTCACGTAAATGTCAGTCGGAGGATGGTCCTCCTTCAGCTTGATCTGGATGTCGCCGTCCTGCGGGCCGGTCACGCCGGTATTGTTGTAGGTCATGTTGATGCCGCTGATGGGCATACCGATATTATCTGCGATCGTGTCGATCTGATCCGATGGGATGATCTTGCGGATGACTTTCTGCACGTCGGCGAATTGATTGGCACTTTCCTCGACACGTGTGCCGACCTGGGTGCGCACATGCATCAGGATCTGGCCGGCGTCGACCGAGGGAAAGAAATTCTGCCCGAGATACGGCACCATCAGGAACGAAAGCCCGACGAAGGCCAGGAAGCCGATCACGAAAGTCGGACGATGCGCCAGCGCCAGCGCCAACAGGTCGCTATAGCCGGCGCGAAATCTCTCGAAACCGGCTTCGAAGCCACGCTGGAACCGGACCAGCGGATTGCGCGAACGTTTCGGCTGCTCGCCTTCGGCATGGTGCACATGCGGATGCAAAAGATACATCGCCATGGTCGGCACCAGCGTTCGCGACAGGATGAACGACCAGATCATCGCGAAGATCACCGCTTCGGCCATCGGCACGAACAGGAAGCGGGCGACGCCCTGCAGGAAGAACATCGGGATGAACACGATGCAGATACACAATAGCGACACAAAGGCCGGCACCACGATCTGATTGGCACCGTCCAGAATCGCGGGCTCCACTTCCTTGCCCTGCTCCAAATGCCAATTGATATTCTCGATGGTCACCGTGGCCTCGTCGACCAGGATGCCGACCGCGAGCGCCAAACCGCCCAGCGTCATGATGTTGAGCGTCTCGCCGAGCGCCGCCAGCATGATGATCGAGCCGAACACGGCAAGCGGGATCGAGGTCGCAATGATGATGGTCGAGCGCCAGCTTCCCAGGAACAGCAGGATCATGACGCTGGTCAGCAGCGCCGCGATAATGCCTTCGCGAACCACGCCGGCGATGGCGCCGCGGACGAACAGCGACTGGTCGCCGACAAACCCGACCTTCAGATTATCGGGCAGCGAGTCCTTGAAATCGATCACCTTCTGCTTGATGCCCGCGATGATATCCAGCGTCGAAATGGAGCCTGCCTTCAGCACCATCATCAGAACGGAACGATTGCCGTTGACGTGGACGATATTGGTCTGCGGCGGATTGCCGTCGCGCACGGTGGCGACGTCCCGCACATAGACCATGGCGCCATTGACGACCTTGATCGGGAGATCCCCGAGTTCGTCAAACTTGAGCGGCGAGTTGTTGAGCTGAATGACGTATTCGAAGCCACCGATCTTCTGGGTGCCCGCCGGCGTGATCAAATTCTGCGCCGCGAGCGCGTTGGCGACGTCGTTGCCGGACAATCCGAGCGACTGCAGCGCCGACGGATTGATATCGATCTGGATCTGACGCTGCTTGCCGCCATAGGGATAGGGAATGGCAGCGCCGGGCACGGTGACCAGCGGCGTGCGCAATTGATTGATGGCGATGTCGCCGAGATTTTGTTCGGTGAGGCCATCGCCAGACAGCGCGAGCTGCAGGATCGGAACCGTCGACGCGCTGTAGTTGAGAATCAGCGGCGGGGTCGCGCCAGGGGGCAACTGCTTGATGATGGTTTGCGAGACCGCGGTCACCTGGGCATTGGCGGTGCGGATATCGACATTGGGCTGGAAGAAGATCTTGACGACCCCGAAGCCGTTATACGAGTTGGCCGTAATATGCTCGATGTCGTTGACGGTCGTCGTCAGGATGCGTTGAAACTGCGTGGTGATGCGGCCGGCCATCTGTTCCGGCGGCAGGCCGGTGTACTGCCACACCACGCCGATGACAGGAATACGAATTTCCGGGAAGATGTCGGTGGGCGTGCGCAGCGCGGCGAGCGGCCCGATGATCAGGAGAAGCAGCGCGAGCACGACGAACGTGTATGGCCGGCTTAAGGCGATACGGACCAGTGCTGTCATAGAACGTGCGTTCCTTGGTCAGGCGAAAGAGCTCGCTATTCAGGGGAAAATCACTCAGGCTGATTTACCCGCACCACGCTGAAGTCGCTAACGCCCGGCCGCGTTCCAGCATGCAGTGCAGCATAGCTTTAACCTGCCTGGGTTAAAGATGATATTCGCAATGTTTTGATTGCGCCAAAGTCTCACCGCGTTGTGAACAAGCTATTTACAAGGCTTTCAGTGCACTGCCTTTCAGCAGACGTGCTCAAATTTCAGCGTATTCGCTGAAGACGTCGAAGATTCCGGGGCGCCGAAAGCGCAGTACCCCCCGCATTGGCAAAATCCCCACATCCTCCAATGCCGGCGACACGCAGCACGAAATTCTGCGCCGACCGGAAAACCGGGAATTGGCGCCCCTTAAGCCGCCCTGACCGAGCTCAGGAACTTGCCGACTTCGAGCTTGAGGCGGTTGCTGTCGCCGGACAGCGACTGCGCCGCCGTCAGCACCTGCGACGAGGCCCGTCCGGTCTCACCGGCGCCACGTTGCACATCGGTAATGTTGGCGGAGACCTGCTGGGTGCCTTGGGCGGCCTGCTGCACGTTGCGGGATATCTCCTGGGTCGCAGCTCCCTGCTGTTCCACCGCCGCGGCAATGGCCGAGGAGATTTCGGACAGCTTTTCGATGGTCCCGCTGATTTCCTTGATGGCGTTCACCGAATCCTGCGTCGCCGACTGGATGCCGTTGATCTGCTGACCGATCTCGCCGGTGGCTTTCGCGGTCTGTTCGGCCAGTGCCTTGACCTCGGAGGCCACGACCGCGAAACCGCGGCCGGCTTCGCCCGCGCGGGCCGCCTCGATGGTGGCGTTGAGCGCCAGGAGATTGGTCTGCCCGGCGATGGTGTTGATCAACTCGACGACATCGCCGATGCGGGCCGCGGCCTTCGACAACTCGCTGACACGATCGTTGGTCTTGCGCGCCTCATTGACGGCGTCGCCGGCCATCCGCGCCGAATCCTGCACCTGGCGGCTGATCTCGTTGACCGATGAGGCCATCTCTTCGGTAGCCGAGGCCACCGACTGCACGTTGGTCGAAGCTTCTTCCGACGCTGCCGCGACCATGGTGGTGAGTTCCTGCGCGCGCTCGGCGGTGGCCGTCAGCGTGCCGGCCGACGCTTCGAGCTGCGTCGAGGCCGAGGACACGGTATCGACGATCTCGCCGATCATCGATTCGAATTCGCGCGTGATGCCGTCGACCCGGCGGCCGCGCTCGATCTTGGCTTCGGCGTCAAGTGCCGCAGCCTCATCGGCGGCCTTTTTGGCGATCAGCGCCTCTTTGAACACCTGCAGCGAGTCGGCCATCGAGCCGATTTCGGTCTTCTCGCCCTGATGCGGGACCTGCGCGGTCAGATCGCCACTGCCCAGCGCCTGCATCGGCGCGACAATGGAGGCAATGCCGCGCGAGACATCGCGAACGAGATAGATGCCGACGGCAACGCCGACGATAATGGCGACGCCGATGATGGCGGCAAGCATCGCGAAGGCAAAACTGTAGTTGTCGGCCGCGTCTCTGCCCGCCTTGTCGGCGCCGGCGTTGTTGAGATCGATGCTCTTTTTCAGGACGGCGTCCGAATCGATCCCGATCTTGTTGACCGTCTTGGTATTCAATTCATGCGCCTCATGGGGAAACTTGCCGACGCTCTTGCGCGACAATGCCATGACTTCTTCGGTGCCCTTCTTGTAGCGCTCCTACAGTTGGACCCATTCGCTGTACAGCGCGCGTTCTTCCGGCGCTGTGATCAGCGGCTCATAGGTCTGGCGGCTCTTGGCAATGCCCTCGATGACCGTCACCAGAACCTTTTCCGTGGCTTCCTTTTCCTCGGCGGTTTCGACCAGCATGTGCTCCCGGATCACGTTGCGATAGGTGATGATTCCGGCGCGCAGATCGCCCAGCACCCGTACGCTCGGCAGCCAGTTTGTCGTGATATCCACGGTACTGGCGTTGATCGCCCGCATATTCCTCACCGCCAGCAGGCCCATGCCGATCATCGCGATCAGCAGGAAGGCGACCACGGCGGTAATCTTGGCGCGGATGGAATAGTTCGCGAGCATGGTTCAAATCTCTTTTTTGGGCGCGTTGGCGCTTCGGACGCCACCGAATGAAGGAACCGGCAGGGCGGAAGCCACGCCTGCCGCCATCAAACCCTAAATTTGCTGCGCTTGCGTTAATCGGGCGTCCCCCGCAAATCCACGGAGACGATCGCCATGCCGCCCAGGCTGCCGGGGAAGCCGTGCTCAGCGCATCAGCCTGAGCGCATCGGAGAAAAACTCCGGACCGCCGAAATTGCCTGATTTCAAAGCCAGCAGCATGTCGCCCTGCTTGGCGCCGACAGCCCTCAGTACTGGAACCCCGGCGGCGATTTCCGCGCCCACCAGAAAACCCGGTATTCCCAGCCGGTCCACCACCGCGCCGGAGGTTTCGCCGCCCGCGACCACCAATCGCCGGACGCCCGATTGCACCAAACCTTCGGCGATGTCGGCCATTGCCTGCTCGATGACATGTCCTGCTGCATCGCGGCCATGACGTAATTGCAGGGCTGCAACCTGATCCGGCGTCGAGCTGCTGGCGATCAGGATCGGGCCTTCCTGCAGCCGTTCCCGGGCCCAGGCCAGCGCGCGCCGGGATTCGCCCTTGCCCGCGATGATCTGGTCGGGATCGAGATGCAGCACCGGCATCGCCTGCTCGGCCCTGGCGATCTGCTGCAGCGTCGCCTGCGAACAACTGCCGGCCAGGCACGCCGCCGGTCCGCCGACCGGCGCGCTGGAAATCGGGTTGGTCGCATGCGATGTGACGGTGCCCGAGGCCACCAGCGCGCGGGCGAGACCGAGCCCGAGCCCGGATGCGCCGACCGACACCCGATGGTCGAGCGCGACCTGGCCTGTGGTCTCGAGGTCGCGTTCGAATACGGCATCGGCGATAACCGCCCCAAACCCCTGGCCGGATAGTTGGGCCAGACGCGCCCTGAGTGCCTCCGCTCCGCGCGCGATGTCGGCGAGATCGACAAGACCGATCCGGGTCCGGCTCTGGCGCGCCAGCACCCGCACCAGATTGGAATCGTGCATCGGATTGAGCGGATGGTCTTTCAGCGGGCTTTCGTTCAACGGCACGGCGCCGACGAACAGATTGCCCTGATAGACCGTGCGGCCGGTCGCGGGAAATGCCGGGGTCACCAGCACGATCGCGTCGCCCGAATCCGCGCGCAACGCGTCCATGACCGGACCGATATTGCCCGCGTCGGTGGAATCGAAGGTCGAGCAGATCTTGAACAGCACGTGCCGCGCGCCCCGCTCGCGCAGCCATTTTTCCGCCGCCCGCGAGCGTGCCACCGCGAGGCCTGATTCGATCGAGCGGCTTTTGAGCGACACCACCACGGCATCGACCTCGGGCAGCGCCAGATCGGCTGCGGGCACGCCGATGGTCTGCACCGTGCGCAGGCTGCACCGGGTCAGCGTGTTGGCGAGATCGGACGCCCCGGTATAGTCGTCGGCAATGCAGCCCAGCGCCAGCGTCACGGTTTCACTCCCGTCGAGGATTTGCCGGCATAGGACTTGAACCAGCCGAGCCCGTCGGTGGTCTTAGCCCGCGGATTATATTCGCAGCCGACAAAGCCGTTGTAGCCCAGCCGGTCCAGTTCATCGAACAGGAACGGATAGTTCAGCTCCTCGCCGTCGGGCTCATGGCGCGAGGGAATGCTGGCGATCTGGATATGGCCGATCACCGGCATCATCTCGCGCAGCCGCATCGTCACGTCGCCATGGATGATCTGGCAGTGATAGATGTCGAATTGCAGCTTCAAATTGGGAATGTCGAGTTCCACGATCAGGTCGCGCGCGAAGGTGAAATCGTTGAGGAAGTAGCCGGGCACGTTGCGCGGGTTGATCGGCTCCAGCACGACATCGAGGCCGTGGGGCCCAAGAAACTCGGCGGCCCACACCACCGACTTGCGGAACGCCGCCACCGCTGTGGGATCGCTGCGGCTGGCGATACCCGCCATCAGGTGCAGGCGCTTGACGCCGGTGGCCTGCGCATAGGGCAATGCCGTGCGCAGGCTCTGCTGCAGGTCCGCAAAACGATCCGGTAGCGATGCAAAGCCCTTTTCGCCGGCGTCCCAGTCGCCCGGCGGCAGGTTGAACAGCGCCTGCGTCAACCCGTTGCGGCGCAGCCGCTCGCCAATCGCCTCGGCGGGGTGCGCATAGGGAAACAGGAATTCCACCGCCGTGAATCCTGCCTTGGCCGCCGCGTCGAAACGGTCGAGGAACGGCACTTCGGTGAACATCATGGTGAGATTGGCGGCGAAGCGGGGCATTGCATGTCCTCTTGCTGGTATGCGGCTATTTCGGCTCGCCCGGCAGATGGGTGCCGGTGACGCGGGCATACATCCGCGCCACCGAGGCGTCGTCGTCGCGGCCCATGCCGGAGGCCGCCGTCATCAGGAACATCTGCAGCGCGGCGGCGGCGACCGGCACCGGGAATTTCGCCGTGCGCGCCATGTCCTGGATGATGCCGAGATCCTTGACGAAGATTTCCACCGCACTGCGCGGGGTGTAATCGCCGTCGAGCACATGCGGCACGCGGTTCTCGAACATCCAGGAATTGCCGGCCGAGGCGGTGATTACCTCATAGACTTTCCGGATATCGAGCCCCTGTTTGGCGGCGAAGGTGATCGCCTCGGAAGCGGCGGCGATGTGCACGCCGGCGAGCAACTGGTTGATCATCTTGAATGCGGCGCCCTGGCCGGCGGCATCGCCGAGTTCGTAGAGCTTGGCTGCCATCGCGTCGAGCGCGGGGCGAGCCTTGGCAAAGGCCGCCGCACTGCCCGACGCGAGAATGGTCAGTTCGCCCTGCGCCGCGCGCTGCGCGCCGCCGGAGATCGGCGCATCGAGATAATGCCGGCCGGTCGCTTCCAATTGCTTCGCCAGCCGCCGCGCCACGTCCGGATCCATGGTCGCGGAGGAGATGAACACCGCATCCCTGGCCAGGGTTTCGGCGACGCCGTCCTTGCCGAACAGGATGGTTTCGGTCTGCGCAGCGTTGACCACCACGCTGACGACGATGTCGGCCGCTTTCGCAGCCAGCGCCGGCGTGTCGGCGCCGCCGCCGCCGTCGGCGACGAACCGCGCGACGGCATCGCCGGAGACATCGCAGCCGGTAACGGCAAAACCCGCGCGCCGCAGCGAGGTGGCCATGCCAAATCCCATCGAGCCCAGCCCGATGACGGCGATGTGGGGTTTTGCGGATTCAGGCATGCGGCTTTTCCTCGGTGGTTCCTCTCAAGCCGAATTTTGCCAGCGGCTTTGCTTCTGGGTATCACGGCTTGGCCGCGCTGCCAAAGCGTGAGACAAGGCGGCAAAGAAGGTAGTGGCAATGACCGAAACCGGGCTACGCGAGGACATCTGCCGCCTCGGCCGCTCGTTGTTCGAGCGTGGGCTGACGCCGGGCTCCTCGGGCAATATCAGCGTCAAACTCGACGACGGCGGCTGGCTGGTGACGCCGACCAATGCCTCGCTCGGCTCGCTCGACCCGGCGCGGCTGTCGCGGCTCGACGCCACGGGTAAGCTCGTCTCCGGCGATGCCCCGACCAAGGAAGTGCCGCTGCACAGCGCGCTCTATCAGACCCGAGGGACCGCGCGCGCGGTGGTGCATCTGCATTCGACGCATTCGGTGGCGCTGTCGATGCTGCCGGAGATCGATCCGCGCGCGGCGTTGCCGCCGATGACGCCCTATTACCTGATGAAGTGCGGCGCCACGGCGCTGGTCCCGTATTACCGGCCCGGCGATCCGGCCGTGGCTGACGCGATCAAGGGCCTTGCGGGGAAATATTCATCGGTGCTGCTGGCCAATCACGGCCCGGTGGTGTCAGGCGACACGCTCGAAGCCGCGGTGTTCGCGATCGAGGAACTGGAAGAAACCGCCAAACTCTATCTGCTGCTGCGCGGACTCAACCCGCGCTATCTGACGCCGGCGCAAGTGGCGGATTTGTCGAAGACGTTCGGGCTGGTGATGCCCGGGCATGGGGACGAGTAATGGCCCCCCGTCATTGCGAGCGTCAGAGCCCCAGATACGCCTTGCGCACATCCGGGTTGCCCCTGATCTCGGCCGACGTGCCCTGCATCTGCAGGCGGCCGGTCTGCAGGATGTAGGCGCGGTCGGCGATCTCGAGGCATTCGGCGATGCGCTGCTCGACGATCAGCACGGTCATCCCGGCATCGCGGATTTGCTTCACCGCCTGGAAAATCTCGTCGACCAGTTTCGGCATGATGCCCTGCGACGGCTCGTCCAGCATCAACAACCTTGGCCGCGTCATCAGCGCCCGGCCGATCGCCAGCATCTGCTGCTCGCCGCCGCTTAGCGTTTCGGCGCGCTGCTCCAGGCGCTCGGACAGCCGCGGAAACAGCTTGAACACCAGCGCCAGCGGTGCGTCGCGGTCGGACTGGCCGCGATAGAGGTAACTGCCGAGGCGCAGATTGTCCCGCACCGAGAGCCGCGGAAACAGCCGGCGGTTTTCCGGCACATAGGCGATGCCGCGCGCGGTGATCAGATGCTGCGCCATGCCGTCGATGCGGGTGCCGTCAAAGGTGACGGCGCCGGAGCGCGGACGCTCGGCGCCGGCGATGGATTTCAACAGCGTCGATTTGCCGGCACCATTGGCGCCGGCGACGCAGACGATCTCGTCCTTGGCGACGTCAATGCTGACCGCCGAGATCGCAACCAGCCCCTGATAGGCGGTGGTGACTTCATGCACTGACAGCATGACGATCCCCAAGATAGGCGCTGATGACTTTCGGGTCGCGCACGATGTCGGCCGGCTTGCCCTCGACCAGCACCTTGCCGAGGTCGAGCACGATGGCGCGGTCGACCAGCGGCATCACGATCTCCATGACATGCTCGACCATCAGCACGGTGACGCCGGTGGCGCGCACTTTTCGCACCAGTTCGACGCCGGTTTGTGCCTCGATCGGCGTCAGACCCGTGAGCACTTCATCGAGCAGCAGCAGTTTCGGTTCGGTGGCGAGCGCGCGCGCGACTTCGAGGCGACGTTTCTCCGACGGGATCAATTCGCTGGCCAGCACATTGGCGCGCGCCGCGAGACCGGCAAATTCCAGCACCTCATGGGCCTTGCGCCGGGCCTCGCGCATCACGGTGGTGCGTACCAGCGCGCCGACGATGACGTTGTCGATGACCGTCATGGTCTCGAAGCTTTTGACGACCTGGAACGTGCGCCCGATGCCGCGCTGGCAGCGCTCCGCCGCCGGCAGCGCGGTGACGTCCTCGCCGTCGAAGATGATCGATCCCTGAGTTGGCGGCAGCACGCCCGCGATCAGGTTGAACAGCGTCGACTTGCCGGCGCCGTTGGGGCCGATCAGTCCGACGATCTCGCCGCGTCCGACCGAAATCGAGATATCGCTGTTGGCGATCAGCCCGCCGAAACGCTGCCAGACGCCGCGGATTTCCAGCAAGGCTGTCATCGGGCGACCTCCTTGCGCCGGCGCGAGAACAGGCCGACCAGCCCCTCGGGCCGCGCCAGCGAGATCAGCACGATCAGCGTGCCGTAGACGATCAGGTCGACGCCGCGGCCGGAGCCGCCGATGAAGGAACGCGTCAGCTCGGTGAGCGGGATCAGGATGACGGCGCCGAGCACCGGTCCCCACAGCGTGCCGATGCCGCCGAGCACCGCGGGCAGCGCCATCAGCAGCGAGAACTGGAAGCCCATCACGCTTTCAGGATCGATGTAGGACACGAACTGCGCGTAAAAGCTGCCGCCGACCGCGGTCAGGAAGGCCGAGACCGCCGCCGCCCCCATCTTGGAATTGAACACGACCACGCCGAGGCTTTCGGCGGCGTCCGGGTTGTCCTTCACCGCGCGCCACCAATAGCCCCATTTGGAATCCTCGAGCCACCAGGTCACGAACCAGGCGACGCAGGCCAGCCCCAGCGCGAAATAGAAATAGGGCAGCTTGCTGCGCGTGAACTGAAAGGTGAGCCAGCTGTCGCGGCGCACCGGAATATCGATCCCGAGCGCCGCACCGGCCCAGTCCCAGTTCTGGAACAGCAACAGCGCAGTTTCGGCGATGACGATGGTGGCGATCACGAAGTAATGCCCGCGCAGCCGGAAACAGGGATAGCCGAGCGCCATCGCGATAACGGCCGATATCAATCCGCCGCCGAGCATGCCGAACCATGGCAACACGCCGAATTTGGTGAACAGAAGTGCCGTGGTGTAGGCGCCGAGCCCGAAATACAGCGCGTGGCCGAGCGAGATCTGCCCGCAATAGCCGGACAGGATATTCCAGCTCTGCGACAGCGCGGCATACATCAGCGTCAGCACCATGATGTTCTGGACGTAGACGTCCTTGACGAACAGCGGCACCAAAGCGGCGATGAGCGCAAGACAGCCGGCGACGATCAGATCGTGGCGGCGGCGCTGGGCAAAATTCGTATCCATCAGATCGACCCGAACAGGCCGCGCGGCCGCACGAACACCACCAGCAGATAGACCGCATAGATGCCGACCGATTTCAACGACGGCGGCAGGATCAGGGCGGTGGAAGCCTCGACCAGACCGACGACGATGCCGCCGGCAAAGGCGCCGAACACGCTGCCGAAGCCGCCGAGCGCCACCGTGACATAGGCGATCAGCGCGAACGACGCGCCGACATCGGGATAGATATAGAAGAACATCGCCATCACGGCGCCGGCCAGGCCGACCAGCGCGGCACCGAGGCCCCAGCCCAGCGCGAACACCTTGTTCTTGTCGATGCCGACCAGCGCCACGGCGCCGGCATCCTCGCGGGTCGCCTCGAGCGCGCGGCCGAAATCGGTGCGGTTGATGAAGAAATACAGCGCGCCGAACGCCGCGATCGATACCAGCGCGCCGACCAGTTGCGGCACCGGCAGGTAGATGCCGGCAATCGAGATGGTTTTTCCACCCAACCAGGAATGCGTGATGCTGCGATAGTCCGGCGTGAAGAAGAATTGCGCCAGACCGCGCATGACGATGGCGAGCCCGAAGGTCGAAAAGATCTGCACCATGCCGGTATTGGCTTTCGCCCGCACCGCAAAGCGCACGATCAGCAGATAAACCACCGCGCCGAACACGAACAGCGCGGCCGCCACCAGCGGCGCCGCCAGCAGGGGATCGATGGCAAAGAACGCGAACAGAAAGAACGTCAGATACATCGCGATCATCAAGAATTCGCCATGGGCGAAATTCACCACGTCCATCAGGCCGAAGATCAGCGCGAGGCCAACGGCGATCAGGCCGTAGAGCAGCCCCATCAACAGGCCGCTGGCCAGGCTCTGGATAATGGTCTGTGCTGTCATGGCCCCCGCCCCCGCATCAGCCGCTTACTTCATCGGCCAGGTGGCTTCGGCGACGGCGGCTTGCGGCGGGAAGATGGTGACGAATTTGCCGCCGATATATTGGAGCAACACCGGATCGGCATCGTTGTTCTGGCCCATCTCGTCGAACTTGACGCGCTTCCACGGCATGATGGTGGACTCGCCCGGAATGTTGGTGGCCACCAGCGCTTCGCGGATCTTGTCGCCGTCGGTGGACTTGGCGCGATTGATGGCCTCCGCCATCACGATCAGGGCCATGAACTGCCGCGACGAGAAATCGTTCAGATCCTTGCCCGACTTTTCCTTGTACATGGCGTTGATCTTGCCGACCATCGGCCGCTTGGCGGCGAGATCGAGCGAGAAGCTGCCGCGCGAGATCACGCCTTCGAGCTTGTCGCCGACCGCGTCGTACAGCGCCTTTTCGGAGAAGCCGGCGTCCTGCGCGACAATGGCGCTGGGCTTGTAGCCGAGTTCGGCCATGGTCTTGATCAGGAGGATACCGTCGGTGGTGTAGCTCGACGGCATCAGCACGTCGGCATTGCCGGCCTTGAGCTGCTGCACTTCGGCCGACAGCGATGGCGAGTTGGCGCGGTATTTGATATCGGCAACCACCTTGTAGCCGCGCTCATTGGCCAGTTTGAGCTGGGCGTTGCCGGAGTCGGTGCCGAAGATGGTGTCCTCATGGAACAGCGACAGCGTGTCGATCCTGGTGCCCTTCTTCCGCATCGCATCGAAGAAATCGAACATCGCGGCCGAGAACATCTCGTCATGCGGCGCGGCGCGGAAATAGAATTTGAGACCGCGACGATGCAGGCTCGGCGAAGAATTGTCGGCCGACATGAACGGAATCTGGTAGCGCTCGCAGATCTGGCTGACGGTGACGGCGACCGCGCTCTGATAGGTGCCGATGATGGCGCACACCTTTTCCTGGGTGATCAGGCGCTCGGCTTCGGCGCGGCCCTTCTGCGGATCGGCCTGATGGTCGGCGAACACCAGACGTATCTTGGCGCCGCCGAGACCGGGCAAACCTTCGCCACGGGCCAGCGGCAGGTCGAAATCGTAGTACTTGTTGATGATTTCGAGCGCGGTCTCGTATGACTTCTGCGCATCGACGCCGATCTGCGCGCTGGAGCCGGACAAGGGATAGATCACGCCGATCACCACTTCGGGGGCTTGCGCGCGGGCCGCGAGCGGCAACAGTGCCGCGCTGGCGGTGGCTCCAAGCAATACATTCCGGCGACTGATGGTCATTACAATATCCTCTGCCTGCTATCGATGAAACGATTGACGGGTG
>Ga0302325_10010996_pt1 | contig 19524 bp, 15 predicted proteins | sample Palsa_T0_2_FD_201948 | JGI IMG/M metagenome (GOLD analysis project Ga0302325, IMG submission 201948) | Peat permafrost microbial communities from Stordalen Mire near Abisko, Sweden - Palsa_T0_2 | ecosystem: Environmental > Terrestrial > Soil > Palsa > Peat permafrost | place: Sweden: Abisko...
TCGCACGCCGCCGCCTCAAGCCGAGCGCCGAGACCATTCTGACTGATACACCGACCCAGGCCTCCTCGGACGCATAAACTTTCTACCCGACTATGAGCCTGGGGACAGGCCTGCAGCGTTTAGCAGGTCCCTCCAGTACTCTGCATAGCGTTTCAGGCTGTTGTGCTTCACGACGTATGCTCGTGCCTTTGACGTGAGACCTTCGGTATCTCGATCCGCCAGCCAGTGCAGCCGCGCGACGATCTCGTCGTGTGTGGGCTGCACACAGAGAGACCTGTACTCGGGCACGGCGCGCAGAAAAGTCGGCATCCATCCGACCTCTGTCGTCAGCAGCGGCACGCCGCAGGCCAGCGCCTCGAGCACCACATAACTGCAAGCCTCATAGCGGCTTGGGAAAAGAACGCAGTCCGCCGCAGAGTAGGCGTCGGCCAGCGACTCGGCGTCGAGTACGCCCAGATGATGAGCTCCCGGCACCCCCTCCGCACCCGCGATCATCAACTCATATCCAGCCTCCCGGCTGACCGGTATGAGCAGGTCTCCGCCCTTGCGATGCTGCATCCGTCCAACGAACAGACAGAAGCGCGCCGTCTCCGCGAGGCCCAAACGCGAGCGGGCACCGGCACGCTCGCGCGGTCGAAAGGTGTCAGTATCAATCCCGTTCGGAATCACCGCATCGCTGCGTACCCCGTAGTATCGACGCACCTCGCCGGCGGCTGCATCGGACACACTGACGACCGTCGCCCCACGCCCGGCAATTGCCTCCGCGAGGCCGGCGCCAACGACCCGCCGGGCGCGTTCGGTGCCCGATAAATCACCACCCTCTCCACGCGTATCGCCAACCATCGTGCCGTGATACACGTGCACCCGAGGCATCTTGCCGGGCAAGCTAATCCCCAAATATCCGTTTGTCACCAGTAAATCTGGCTCGATCCTGCGGGCAGCCCGAGTCGCTGAGAAGGATCTCGCGAGATAGCCCGCGCCGATTCGAGATAGCCAGCGTCGAGGCTCACCTGTCGGACCGATGATGTCCACGGACCAGCCGTCCGCCTCGAGCACACCGGACAACAGCACGCACATGCGCTCCACACCCCCGGCCGCGTTGCGCGGGTCCGGAGATACGATCACCGCGTGGCTCATGCGTTCGACATCATTCTGCCGAGGATGCCCGACTCCGTCTCTTCGCCACGCTGCGGAGCCTCGACAGACGGGCCCTGAGAACGCCGACGCCGACGATACGAGCACGGTGCAGAGCGAATTGAAGCTGAGCCCTCGCCACGCCGCCGATGTATCCCTCCTGCGTCAGCCAGGATCCGTGGCGCCGGAGAAAGCGCCAGTTGTTGACGATCGCCCAGTACTCGTAACGTATCCGGGAGGAGTGATGCTGACCCCCTCTCCACGCGTCCAGCTGGTAGCAATAGGTTTCCGGGGTGAGCAAGCAGCGAAAGCCGCTGCGGGCGGCCTGGATGAAGAAATCCGTCTCCTCGCGGTATCCGTTGTGGGAGTAACCCTCGTAGAAGCGCGCGTCGTCGAACACCGTCCGCCTTACCAGCACGCGGGCCGGCAGGAAAGGAGTCTCGATTGCGTGCACTGGAAAAGCCTCCGAGTTCTCGATCGACGGCATCCTCACCGTGCGCGGCATCGCGGCGACCTGCGGGGCGACGTCCTCATCCGCTCCATCCAGATAGAACAGCGGCGCACCGATGATGTCTCCCGCGTGGCGCTCGGCCTCGGCTCGCAACACGATCGCATAGTCGACGGGAAAGCGGCAATCGTCCTCGCCGAACAGCACCCACGACCCACTGGACGCGTCAACTCCGGTGTTTCGGGCGTTCGCCACCCCCAGGTTGTGAGGATGGCTCACGAGCTTGAGTCGTTCGTCGGCAAACTCGGTGCATGCCTCGATAGTGTCATCCGTGGAGCCATCGTCGACGACGACGATCTCATCGACGCCCTCCAGTGCGAGCATCGCGTCGAGGTTCCTCCGCAACGCGCCAGCTCGGTTGAAGGTCGGAAGGACCAACGAGATTCCATCGGCGTTGAGGCCGCTCATGCCCGCAGTCTATTGCCCGCCCAGCAGCGCTAGTGCCTGCCGCCAGACCGGGCTCTACCATCGGCCGATGCAACCGAAAGCTGCCACCGGCACAAGCACCGTCTCACGAGACCCTGACCGCCAATCGGCGAGTATCGCAATCAAGCGGTGACCACCCCCGTCCAAATCGGCGCCCGTCGAGCTTCTACGGACGTCGCCGTGCAGATCGCCGGGCGCATCGGCAACCTCGCGCTGGGAGTGGTGGTCACCATCGTGCTGATCCGTGCGCTGGGCGCTCGAGGATTCGGCGAGTGGTCGACGATCTTCGCGATCAGCCAGATCGCGACGAACTTCGGAGAACTCGGGCTCGGACAGGTGGCGGTCAGCCGCGCGGCCACAGAACCAAAGCGTCAATCCGACTGGCTTTCGGCGCTGCTCTCGCTGCGGCTGGCACTTGCCTTTCCGATCACGTTGGCCTCGGTGGTAGCGGTTCTGCTGATCGCCCCGACCCACCAGAGCAAGCTCGCGGGCGTCCTGATCTCCTGTGCCCTGCTGGTTGGGGCGCCGTCATGTCTGAGCGCGGTCTTTCAGCTGCGCGTGCGCAACGACATCTCGACGGCGATCTTGACGCTCAACAGCGTCGTCTGGGCGGCAGCGGTGATCGTCGTTGCGACGGGCTCGGCGGGCATCGTGACATTCGCCGCCGCCTTCCTCGCGGTGGCGGCGCTGACTACCGCCGTGACCGTCTTCCTCGCCCTGCGCATGATCCCCGTCCGCCTGTCGCAGACTCGCAACCTCTGGAGCGGTCTCATGCGGGTGGGCATTCCGGTGGGAATCGCGGGCATCTTCGTCACCTCCTATGTCAGGCTGGATCAGATTCTCGTTCTGGAGTTCGCGGGCTCCAGACAGGCAGGGCTCTACGGAGCGGCATACCGAGTGCTAGACCAGGTGCAATTCATCCCGATCGCGGTGATGACGACGCTCTTCCCCCTGATCGCCTCGTCCTACCCGGGCAGCATGGACAGGGTACGAAGCCTCCTGCAGCTCGCCGCGGAGTACCTGACGATCGCGACCCTGCCGATACTCGCCTTCACGATCGTAGCGGCGCGACCTATTGCGAACGTCCTCTTTGGCAAGCAGTTCCTGGCCGCCGCACCCGCCCTGCCAATACTCATGGCCGCATTTGTGTTCATCTCCTTCGGGTACGTGACCGGCAGCGTGGTTGTGATCCTCGAACTGCAAAGTCGCTTCCTGCGTTACTCAGCACTCGCGCTGGTCTTCAACGGCGGCCTCAACATACTGCTCATTCCCCGCTACGGCTTCGTCGCGGCGGCCTGGGTCACGCTGCTGACGGAGGTGTTGGTGATGTCCCTGATGACACGGAGCATTCTCGGCGTACTAGCGATGAGACCAAGCCTCGGTCGATTTGCCCGCACGGTCGTTGCCGCCACCGTGATGGGTCTTCTCACCTGGGGTGCCCGGGCCCTCGGAGTGCCGCTTGCGGGCCTCGCGCTGGTCGCTGGGGTCAGCTACCTGCTCTGCGTGGCGCTACTCCAGGTGCTGACGATCGACGAGGTCAAGGCGATGCTGCGCAAGGAACCGCTTCCGGCAAATGGCAACTGAGGACGGTGAGCGCTCAGCCGCGGGGTCTCTGTCAGCTCGAGCCGAGTGCCCGCGTCTGAGAACCGAGCGGGCCGGTTGGCGCATCTCGGCGCGCGCCCGATGACTCACCGATCCTCGCCGCCAGCGCCAAGAGACCGACCTGTACGGCGAAGAGCACCGTAAAGCGCTGGTCGCCTCCGGTGAAGGTCGCGGTGGTGTCGATCACGACCAGGCCCGCTATCCCACACAGAGATGCCAAGCCAAACACGCCCAGCATCGACGAGTGGTTGTACCGCCAAGCCCGCCAGGCGAGCAGGGATGACCCGATCAAGATCGACAGGTAGGCCAACAACCCTAGGATACCCAGTTTCACCCAATAGTACAATACCGCAAAATGGACATACTGCCGCCCTTCCGGGCTTTCAACCGCCTGAGGTCGCACGAGCGCCTTCCATGGCGTCGTCATACCCAGCCCGGTGATGGGATGTTCGAGGATGTTGGCCCACACGTTCACACGCTCATCTATGCGATAGCGATCAGATGCGTTGGCTTGCACCGCGGTCGGCTCCAGCGACACCGCTCGCTTAAAGATCGGGCTCTGCGATTGAAAGTTGATCGTACCCAATCCCCAGATTCCCGCGACCATCGCCAGCGCCACCGGCAGCAGGACACGCCGACCCCGCGGCGCCAAGCCCAGCAGCACGATAAGCGCAATCCCAACGAGCGCGGCAATCCAAAATGAGCGTCGATACGATAGAAGCAGCGACATAAAGAGCACCGCGCCCCCGATCAACAGCCACATGGGAACTTTAACGCGCATGATCACGGCGGCAAGAATCGCAAACAGAGCGACCATAATTATCCAGTTCGCCGCAGGTTCATAGTAGGTTAGTCCCCCTATACCTTCGATCACCAGACCATGGCCACTGGCGAGCTCGACGAGTCCGAGCATAGCCTTGACGAGCGCGAGCCCGATAGCGCCAAACAACAGATACCTGAGCTGCCGCTTGTCGATCTCAAGATTGGCAACCGCTATCGGAAGGAAGAGGAGATAAGCCAGGGTATCCTCAGCGAGGATCGCGAGATGCAGGCTCGTCCCCGCCGCGTGACTCATGATTACACTACCGATCATCGCCAGCGCGAGAAGCATCAAAGGTAAGCGCAGGGGCCCCGGTACCCACAAGGGCCGACGACGACGAATTAAGTCTACGGCGACCGAGAGGACCGCCAGTCCGACGAAAGCATCGAGTATCGATATATCCTTTGCGAGCGACCCGTAGAATACATCGGTGAAAGTAAACAAACCAAACGTCGGACCCTCACATATGATCGTGAGACTGACCACGAGGACCATCGTCAGCAAAGGCCTGAACAGCAGAATCACAAGCACGACCGCTACAAGCAGAGCCAGGAGGCCGTCGAGGCCCAACTTGTGGGTCGCCAAGAGACCCAGGATGAAGGTAAAGTACGCCGCGATCGCAGCCGAGGTGGTATCTCGACTAAAAGCCTGAGACATACGAGCAGCTCGCGCCGGCACGCTGACAGCCCTCAGTGAGGCGCAGCGGACTGCGTCAGCTCGTTCGTACGGTCGGCAGAGCCGGCCAGTCCACTGAGCTTTGGCGAGAAACTTCCCGTCGTGCCGGCACTCTGCGGGGCTTCGTAGGGCTCGTAGCCGTAGCGACTGACGTCCCGCAAGCCGATCGCAACCAGCCCGACGGGCTCAACCATGTGAAAATCGAGGATCGCACGAGCGCGCTGCGCCTGCTCACGCGTGACCAGGTCGGCCCGGGCGACGATCAGGACAGCCTGAATCGCCGGATTGTCAAGCAGCTCCTGTGCGTCGGCGACAGGGTTGAGCGGGGGGGAGTCGACGATCACGATATCGTGGCTCTTGGATAGCTCCGAAAGGATCTCCTCCGCGCGCTTGGAGCCGAGCAGCTCCGACGGGTTGCGCGGCGTCTGTCCAGCGGGAAGAACAGAAAAATTATCGAGATCCGAGAATGGTTTGATTAGCGCCGAAGATACCGACTCTTCGCTGGACATCAGTGTGGTGAACCCCGTCTTGCCATTGATTTTGAAATGCGAGGCAAACGAGGGACGGCGCAGGTCGAGCTCCACGAGGACGACGTCTCGTCCCGTGAGCGCGATCGTATGGGCGAGATCAACGGCCACCGTCGTCTTGCCCTCGCCGGAGACGGCGCTCGTGATCAGCAAAGTGTCCAGAGAGCGCCTCGCCGCGGCGAGATCGAGCGCGCTACGCAGGATACGATACGGCTCCAGAGCCTCCACCCGTCCCTGAGCACCGGGAAAGGCGCCATCGACCTGCGGGATAAAGGTCAGTGCGGGCAGGCGATATTCCTGTTCAAGCTCCTCGATCGACTTGAGACGTCGATCTAGCGATTCGAGCAGGAACACGAGCGCAAACGCGATCGCGAGCCCGACCACGATGCTGAACAGGATCGTCGTACTAAGATGCGTGCCAGTTGGTTCGGACGGTGGAGTCGCCGATCCGATTACGCTGGCTCCGCCACCAGCTACAGCACGTAGCTCCGCCAGACGCTGCAATGACTGCTGCAGCGTCGCTCGTTCCGGGGAGGCTGCGGGTAGTGCCGCGATCTGACTGCGTAGAGCATTTTGCGCATTTTCGACGCCGGCGAGTTGCGATGCCGTTTTGAAGGCGATGTATTCTCGAGCAAATGCATTTGCCACTCTCGCCGCGTACTGTGGATTTGCGGCCGTCGCGGTGATGTCGAGGACATCGGCGTTTGGAGCCACTTCGACTTTGACAAGGTCGAGCAGTTCGGCGGGCGAGCTCGAGACGTGGAGGGCCGCCACGACATTCCGCGCGACTTCTGACGAGTGCGCGATCAGCGCCTCTGTGGCTGCTTGGCGTTGAGGTTCGGCACTCGCCGTGGACCCAATCTGCAGCACCGATTCTGAGAGCGTCCCCTCCTGGAATGTGACATTAGCCGTCGCGGCGTAAGATTTCGACGCCCTCTCGTGAGTGATAACTCCGACCAGCACGCTGGCCACAACCACGCCCACCACGAGCTGCCAGCGGCGACGCAATATGCGCAACGTACCGCGTAGGCCGTCATTTTCGCCAGCCGACTCCGGGCGCCCAGAGACGCTCATCCCAAGTCCTCGCCAGTCGACGTCGCATCCGCGCTATAGCCAAGTACCATCGCTGAGGTATCGTCCAGAACGATAAAGGGCTTGAGGACCAGAACGATCATGTCGGTTGAGTAGCCGTGCACTTGGGCATTCTAGCACCGGGAGCCGACGACCATCGAAGCCTCCCTGGATGGAGTCTAGCCTCCGCGGAGCGCGACCTAGGCGGAGGACAGCCCGAGCGACATCACCGTTTCACCGAATGCCGAGGCCGCCAGCTTAGGCTTATAGTCTGCCGTAAAGAGCCCGTAGCCCTGTTCAGGAGTGTCGCGGATCGAGTAGATGAACAGCGCGTGAACGTAGGACCAGCTGTCCGAGTTTTCAATGTACTGCCTCGTTTGGGCGGCCAAAGACGCTTCAGTATCTATTTCATCGCTGGTGCCATAGGTCTCGCCGCCCACCTCGGTGATCCAAACGGGTACAGCCACATGTTTTTCGACCATCCACTGGTGCATCGCCGGCACCGACATCCAGCCGGCCGGCCCACCACCCGCGCCAAGATATTCATAACCGGTCATGGGGCCGTAAGGGTGCAAGCTACAAGCTTCCGGCAGGCTCCCGCCCAGCGTTTTTACGTCATTGGCAAAATCCACCCACCAGCCACCACCATTAAGAACCTGGGACCAGTATTCGTGACCTTTGCCTTTTTCTGTGTTCAGGTAATCACCCCATGCGTCCGCGATCAAAGTTATGCCCAATCCGGCTAGAGCTTCCTTTGCCGCCATATATTGCCTGGCGTATTCCTCGGGCTGCTCATAGAAATACTCCTCGTTGCCAAACTCCATCGATTTCAAGCCGAGTCCGTGCATCACTTCACCCAGCGCTTTGACCTCGGAGCGAACGGTGTCGACCGGCCTGCCGGCCAATGTCTCTTTGCTTGGTTCGGCCGGGTTGTAGAGAATCAGCGGCGTCACGTCATCCTTTGTAACGACTTCCGTTATAAAGGCCGGCATATTGGAGGCGTACCACCCCGACACGCCGTTGCCCGCATCCAGTCTCATATAGCGCGTATGTAGTAAGCCCTTGTATGCGGCCACCTGGGAAGGGCCGCCTTCGGCCAGGCCCACGGTACCCACGATCAAGCTGTGGTTTTCGCTACCCGCTTCGGGTTCGGCGCCACCGCCAGCACCACCACCACCACCCGCACCAGCACCTTCATTCGGACTGGTTGTGGGAGTATCAATCGGGTCGGCCGCATGGGTAGATTCCACGCGTGGAGCGGGAAGGCCAGTAAACGCTGAGACGACTAGAGGACTGCTGGCGCCAGGACTGCCGGCTCCGGCCGCTGGGTATCTGATCGCGAGCTTGTCGGCCCACGCGGACTTGTGAGCGGCGGTTCGCAAGCTATAGGTGACCAGCGCGCCCGGTACGGGCGGTGGAACCACAGACGTACCTTTGACGATCGAGTACCGAGCGGCTTGGCCCGGCACATCGCGCTGCAGCACATAGCTTTTGATCCGCGCCACCGGGATCCACCGCAGCGCATCGCCAGATACAGTCAGTCGGGGAGCCCGCAGGCGGGCCGCACGCGCCACGCGCTGCTTGCGTCGCGCCGCGTCCGCGATCGCCGCGGTGTCTCGCTCGCTCCTCGCGGGGATGCCGCTTGCCCGCAGGGACCTTGCGTTGCCTGCCAGGGCCGTGCCACCCAGTGCCCACAAGAAGATGCAGCCGGCCGCACACAGCAAGGTCAACTGCTGGCTGACGCTCCATCGAGGACGTGCCTCGCGCCTCATCTACGTCTACCTCCTTCGGCGGCTGGGCTGTCTGCTCGAGACCCCTGACTCTGCGGACCCGCCTCGCGGCGGGGGTGCCTTTATCGGGAATGGCGATCACATGCGCGATCACACGCGGTATCGCCCTCTGCTGCCGGTGGCCTTACACCTGCAAGATCAGATTCGACGACTTCTGCCTGACTGCGACTGGCGAGGAGAACGCTGGACGAATGTTCGATCGGAGTACTCGCCCTCCCTCACCGCCAACCGGGTGAGCGCAAGAGCCGGTGCCCTACCGTCTCTTAGCCGTGGAGGAGCACTTCGGCTTCAGCTTCCCCATCGACGGCGCGAAGCGCGCTGACGCTTATTGCCGCAGGCAAGGTGGTGAGAAAACGCGAGACCGCGTAGGTTTCGGTTCGCCGCACTTCGACCAGACGATAGCCGCGGGGGGGTCTCGTCGGCACGACCGGAGCCAGCGGTGAGCGACCCGTGCGCTTTTTACTCAGCGCCACGAACTCCAGTTCTCTGGGGGGGGCGCTCGGCGCGGTTGTTTCGTGCAGACGCGGCAGGTAGATACCCAAGGGTTGGAGACCGTATCTGGGAGTCACGATCAGGCCCGGGCCTGGGTGAGAAGCCAGAGCGGTCGCCACCCCCCTCCAGTCTTCACGCTGGTAGCCGGGAATGGCGTTTATCCCCCCTATCACCGCAAGCGACACGGCGCATATCGTGAGCCCGAGCAGTGCGGCCGCCCTGGGCGGGCAAGCAACGCCCAATCCCATCGCCACGAGCAGAGCCCACGGGATCCACGCTGAGATGAGATGACGCCCATCCAATGAATATGAGGCAACGTGCATCAGTGCCATCACTAGCGGGAGCAGAAGCGCCGCCGCACCGACGAATCCAATCTCCAGCGCAGGCCGGCGCCACCGTGCCTCGCCGCGCCTCCACAGATAGGCCACCGCCCCGGCGACCATCACACCGACGAGGAGCGCGGAATAGATCTCGAGCGGCCCGTAGAGACCTACCAGAAACAACTTGATCGTCTCTGCGGCCCTCGACGCCGTCGATGTGCTTTCCATGACTTCGCCATATGTGGAGCTCTGCCAGAGCGCCAGTGGGAGCAACGCCAGGCCCGTGAGCACCTCCACCCCGACCGGGGCGATCATTCGACGAATTCCCAGCCGACGCAGTAGTAGCGCCGCCTCCGGGATGAACATGAAGATCGCGTAGTAATGAGTGAGGAGCGCCAGAGCCGACATCGCGGCCCATAGGGCAAGCGATCGTCCGTCTTCGTCCTGCAGCACCCGCAGCCAGAACAAGAACGCGGCGGCAGAGAGCAGGACGAGCAGCGCATAGCAGCGCGCCTCCTGCGAGAAATAGTACATCGCCGGGCTAACGACGGTCAAGGCGGCGGCCCACAGACCGACACGTGGTGAAATACGCCGCCCGACCGCGTACATGACCGGTATCGTGACCGTGCCCAGCACCGCTGACAGAGATCTAAACCCAAGCACCCCCGTGCCGAAGATCTTCGTCCAAACCCAGGCCAGGACGAAGTACAGAGGCGGCGTCTCTTCGCTATATAGATGTGAGAACATTCCCCACAGGCTGTGGCGAACCAGCGCGATCGTGGTCGCCTCGTCGAGCCATACGCTTTGCACGTCGAGCGTGCCAAAACGCAATGCCGCGCCCGCCACCGTCAGCAGGATGACGATCGTGGTCGGAGTCAGCGTCCGATGTCCTCCTGCGGTAACCACGAGCCCGTCGTCGCCATGGGGCTCGGCTGGAAACGCCGTCGTCGTCGCGCCGGGATTCACCGGATCAGTATGGCACGCCGTATAGCGGTGAAATTGCAGCTTGCCGACATGCCGGCTGGCTCACTTTCGAATTAGCGGATACGCTCGCTGGCGTGAGGCCCTCCATAAGCGATGCACCGCACGAAGAGCTGCCCTTGCTCGACGAGCTCCGGGAGCGCTTCCCCCGCGTCGCGATCGTCCACGAGTGGCTGACAATTCCGGGTGGCTCCGAGCAGGTGGTGCTCGAGCTGCTCGAGATGTTCCCCGCCGCGGAGCTGTTCACCTCGATCTACGACCCCTCCCCCTGGCCACCCGAGATCACCGAGCGCGCCGTCCACACCTCCTTCCTCGACCGGATCCCCGGCGCGAAGCGCAACTATCCGAAGCTGCTGCCGCTGATGGACAGGGCGTTCAGGGCGTTTGACCTCTCCGGCTTCGACCTGATCCTGTCGAGCAACCACGCGTGCGCCAAGAACGTGCGCACACCGCCCGGCGCGCTGCACGTCTGCTACTGCCACACGCCGATGCGCTACGCCTGGGAGGAGGCCTTCATGGACGGCGAGGAAGTCGGGCGTGCGATGCGCCTCCTGCTCCCGCCCCTGCTGCGTCGACTGCGCAAGCGCGACCTGGCGGCCGCCGCCGGCCCCGATGTGTTCGTCGCCAACTCCCAGCACGTGCGCGAGCGCATCGCGCGCTACTACGGCCGCCGCGCCACGGTCGTGCATCCGCCGGTCGACGTCGAGCCACTCCTGGCTCTGCCGCGGGACGAGCGGGACTTCTACCTCGTCTTCGGTCGCGTGGTGCCCTACAAGCGCGTCGACCTGGCGGTGGCGGCGTGCATTCGCATGGGTCGCCCACTCAGGGTCGCCGGCGACGGGCGCGCGCTCGCAGCCGTACGCGCGGTCGCTCACGCCGAAGAGGCCGCAGCCGGCAGACAGGCGGAGGTCGAATTCCGCGGCAGGGTCGATGATCGCGAGCGGGATCGGCTGTTCAAGGGAGCGCGCGCGCTGCTGTTCCCGGGCGAGGAGGACTTCGGCATCGTGCCAGTCGAGGCGCAGGCGGCGGGCGTGCCCGTGATCGCCTACGGCGTCGGCGGCGCGCGCGAGTCGGTGCTGGACGGTCAGACGGGGGTGCTCTTCGAGGGCCAGAGCCCGGATGACGTCGTGAGCGGAATCGAGCGCTTCGAGCAGCTGCGATTGGATCCGGATCGCATGCGCGAGAACGCGGCGCGGTTCGGCCGGGAGCGCTTCCGCCGGGAGATGGCCGAGGTCATCGACAACGCCCTGCGCGCACGAGACGACGTCCGCGAATAGCTCAGGTCGTGCGGATGATTAGCACCGAGCAGGGCGCGTGATGGGAGACCTTGTTCGGCACCGAGCCCAGCAGAAAGCGCTTGGCGCCGGTCATGCCCTTGTTGCCAACGACTACCAGATCGGCCTCCCGCTCCTCGGCGACATCGAGGATCGCGTCGGCGGGATCGCCTTGGCGCGGGTAGACGTTGACGCTCACCCCCGCCTCACGGGCGACGCCGGCGGCGGCCTCCAACGTCGCGTCGACGTCCTCGCGAGGGTTGATCGCCCACTGCAGATCCTCCGGCGCGTCGCGCCGTTCCCCCTGCAACCGCTGCGCCGGCACGGGCTCGTAGGCGCTCACCAGCTCGAGGCTCGCCCCGACCGCACGGGCCAGATCGACCGCCTGCCGCACAGCTTGGGTGGCCGTATCGGAACCGTCGGTACCCACCACGATCGATTTGAACATGATCCTCCCTTGTCTGTCGCGAGACCGAATGCACTGCCGGGCGGGAGCGATCATACCTACGGGCGTACGCGCGCGAGTGCCGTCACTCGCCCGGGCGCGGCATCGTCCGCGGTCGTGCGAACGTACCCGAGACGCGCTCAGGCGAGCTTTGTGATCGCGATGATCATGCCAATCAACACAAACACGACGATCGCGACCTGCGTCCAGATCCAGAATGGAGACACGAGGCAAAAGCGTACTTGGACCGGTTGGGCGGGTACTTGCGCCTTTTCGCGCGCCCGCAACTATCTTGTGGGGATGGCAGGACGCCAGCTCACCGGGATCGGAGGCCCGCGCGCATACATGACCATACGCCCTCGCAGGCTCTTCCTCACGCTTGTGCTGGGGCTGTGCGCCTTCACGTGGCTTGCCCCGTCCGGTCGCGCCGATCCCATCGCGAAGGCACATATGTCGGCCGCCGCGCCGCTGGGGGGCGTAAACATCGGACCCATCTCCAGCGGCGCCAGCCTGGCCGCCGCTGATCGGGAAATCGCCCTTGCCCACGCGCTCCACGCGAAGGTCGTGCGTCTCGAAGTGCCGTGGTCGGAGCTCGAGCCGCTCGGGCCGAGCCAGATCGATCCGCGCGCGCTGGCTGACCTCGACGGGCTGACGAGCGATGCCGCGGCGGACGGGATCGGGGTGATCGCGATGGTCGAGAGCTCGCCCTGCTGGGCGTCCTCGGCGCCGATGTCGCTCCTGCGGGCATGCGTCCCCGGCCAATCGAGCAAGGCAAACTCGTGGCCGCCTAGCAACCCGGCGAGCTATGCCGCCTTCGTCGCCTTCCTGGCCCAGCGTTACGGCACGCGCCTTGCTGCGATCGAAATCTGGAACGAGCCCGATCAGGCCAACCAGGACTATTTTGCCGGGCCCGAAAAACCCCAGCGCTACGCAGCCGTACTACGGGCCGCATACCCCGCGATCAAGCAGGCGAACCCGAACGTGCCGGTGCTCGCCGGCTCGATCGTCGGCGCCAACGGCGTCTTCTTGCGCGACCTCTACGCCGCCGGCATCAAGGGCTACTACGACGGCCTATCCGTGCATTACTACACCCTCACCCTCGCCTCGCTGCGATCAATCCACGAAGTCCAGGTTGCCAATGGCGACACCACGCCACTCTGGCTCAACGAGTTCGGCTGGAGCAATTGTTATCCGCGTCACAAGATCCAACAGGAACAGGGGTGCGTCAACGCCCAAACCCAGGCAACCAACCTGATGAATACGTTTCGCGCGCTTGCGCACACCCCATGGGTCGCCGCGCTCGTCGTCTACAAGCTGCAGGACAGCCCTTATGAAGAATTCGGTGCCCTGACCGCGAAGGGCAAGCGCAAGCCCGCGTTCACCGCACTCTCCAAGGTCTTCACTTCCCCGTTCGGCCCCGTCAGCCCCGTCACCCTGAGCCTGCGCAAGCAGCGCGGCCGGGTGCTCGCGAGCGGGTCCGGACCGGTCGGCGACTATATGGAGCTCGAAGCCTTCCGCGGCAGCGCCCTGCGCTACCGTGCCCTGTTCGTGCTCAACCGCTTCAACCGCTACTCGATCAAGCTGCCCGCGGCGCTCGGCACCAGCGGCCTACGGGTACGCGTGTATCAATATTGGGCGGGACTCGGCCGCGCCGCTCAGCGCACGATCTGAGCTATCGCGCAGCCCGTTCGGACGGCAGCGTTGGCTTTACGTTTGTTTGTTGGCTGCCGGGTAGCCGGAGGCATCGCAGCCTCCGGCTCCCACAGATCCGCACGTGAGCCTCTCGACTCATACGGCTCGTGTCGTCCAGCTTTATCAGGGTAGTGCACAGTGCCTCCAATGTACGAACAGCTCGGGTTCCCTTGTTCGGACCCCTCGCAACCACGTCCGCGCTCGAGGACCACTGCGCGCCAGTCGTTTGTACTTCCACCTCGCCCATCGCACCAGATGGTCGTCCATGCGACAGCAGAGTGGGGTCACCGCGGTCGGATAGAACGCGGTGTAGTAATTGAGCCAACCCCCAATGACGGGGTTGACCTCCTTTGCGAGGTCATTGAGAGTCCAGGTCGTGTGCCTGTGAAGCCGCCATAATGCTGCCCGGCGGCTCATTTCGCTGAGCTTCCCCGGAGAGACAGCCGGGAGGAAGCTAGTGAAAGCTACCCCCCGTCTCTTGTTTACCGCTTTCCGGGGCCGGAACGCATAGCCGCAGAACGTGAACGAGACATGCTCGTGTGTTCCCCGGCGATTGCTGTCCTTGCAATATACGATCCTGGTCTTCTCGGGATGAAGTTCCAACCCGACTTCGACCAGCCGGCGAGCGAGTGCCTCCCGCAACTCACGGGCATGACTCTCGCTGACACAATGGATCACCAGATCATCCGCAAAGCGCTCAAACTGGACGGCCGGGAACTCCCGCACCATCCAAGCATCGAACCCATAGTGCAGAAATAGATTGGCGATCAACGGTGAAATCGGAGACCCCTGCGGGGTCCCCTTTTCCCTTGGAACAAGACTGCCGTCGGGCATCAACATCGGGGCTTTCAACCAGCGCTCCACATACAACAGAACCCACTTCTGGTCCGTGTGGCGCGCCAAAGCCTTCAACGCGAGGTTCCATGGAACAGAGTCAAAGAATTTCCGGATGTCAACATCGAGCACCCAGTCCTTCCTGAAGCCCCGCTCCCGGCAAACCGCGACCGCTTCGAGGGGCGAGCGTCCGGGGCGGTAGCCGTAGGAGTCATCGTGGAAGACCTGCTCCACGTTTGGCTCCAACGCCATAGCCGCCGCCGTCTGCGCGACCCTGTCGACGATATTTGGTATGCCTAGCCGTCTTGAACCTTGCTTCTTGGGAATATCCACCGCTCGGACCGGACCGGGGAAATACGACCCCGACGACATGCGATTCCACAAGACGAACAGGCGATCTTGCAACCCCTGCTCGAACTGCTCGATTGTCACACCGTCGGCCCCAGCCGACCCGCCTTTCTCTCTCACCTTCAACCACGCATCCCACAACAATGGCTTGGGGATGTCATACGACTTTCCCTTCAGCTTTGGCTCAAGCATGTGCTTCCTGCCTTGCGGTTGGGCGCACACTCAAGCCAGGACGACCCCGCCCCTTGGCTCCACCCCCGCTGCGATACGCGGAGACTTCACAGCTACTACGAGCGAGTCCGCCGACGCTCCCGGCAACGGTACTCTGCCCCTCACGGATTCTGCCGCTTGGAGTCCTTCCTCTCGCCACCAAACCATCAGTGGCAGTGTCCGGGTGCGTCTTCACACGTTCCATAGAAGCGCCTCGGTCGGGTTCATGCTGCCTATATGCCGGATGCCGCCTGAGCAATAAACGGGTGACCCCCAGGCTCCTCCCAGGGCAAGAAGACGACCCTGGTTTCGACACCATCTTGGAAGGTTTCGACACGTCAACGGCAGAGGACACACTGCGTCCATCGCTCATCTCCCCGACCCACACCTGCCGCGCTCTAGTCGCGACTTTTCCCACGACGCTCACCACGACGGTCTTCAGCCAACGCAGCTGTGGGCGGTTTAGGACCTCCCCCCGAAGGGCGGTCCTGGAGGGCCGTACAACCTCCATCACTTCTACATCACCGCAATCGGCAAGACGACCATCAAACATGCTTTCTCTTGCCTTTCGCGTTCGTGTTCACAATGCTGCATTTGTTTGGGCTGACCATTTGGTTTTTGTTGGGTTTTGATTAAAGGCCCAACCCACCCGGTGGCCTTGGACGGACGGGGTTGGTGAGCTTGCTTGCCCATAACGCACATCACGGTGCGGGTCTCGGACTAATAGCCGAGCAAGGCAAGACTGTTCAGAGCGTTCTGGAGGCCCGTTTCGGCCGTGTAGACCTCGCTGCGTGCAGAGGCGTAGCTCGCAGACTGGCCGTTCGCCGCGGCGGCGGCCAAGTCGAGATAGGCCCTCTGGACGGCGCTCAGAGCCCCGATCAACGCGAGACCTGCCTCGCTGCCACGCGGAAGCAGAAGCGGGAGCGGGCCCAGCGTGCGGCGCGCGGCGGCGAAGACGTCTGCCATCCGGGTCGCGAGGCTCGCCAGCCGCGAGCTTGCTTTTGCGGCGTGCATCTGCGAGCGGATGGCGACACGTTGCGCAACGAGCGTGTGGAGCGCCGCCTTGAGCAGGCCCGCGGGACGCCCGTACGGCACGAGTTCTTTCGGTTCGGCCTGCAGCGGTGTCAGTGCTTCGACGATCTGTTCGCATTCCCCCTTCGCCTTCGCGGCGGCGGCCGTGGCGTAGCAGAGCACGACCACCGTGTGGGTCGCCACGGTGGGAATCGAGTAGGCGGTCAAGCGCAGCGCCGGATCGTTCAGGACGAGATGGCGGTAGCGATATGCCTGCACCCCCGCCACCGTGAGCACGACTTCGGCGTGCGGGTCGCCTCCGGTCCCGGCCAGCAGGGTTGACGGCAGCGGCCCGCGCGCTCCTTCCGCAAGCAGACCGACGACCAGGCCCGCCTCGGTGCTACGGCCAGCTGGCGCGAGCACCAACAGCTGTCGGAGATCACCCAGTGTCGCATCGGCGGACGGCAGGGGCGCGCTCCGCCAGCTTGCGGGGTGTTCGAGCAGTACCCCCGCGTCCGTGATCGAGCGTGACAACGTTGCCGGCGCGGGGCCGGAGTGACGATGGCCGATCAGATATCCGACAAGCGCGATCAGCACCAGCAGGCCCGCGACCGCTCTCAGACGAGGATCGCCACCGAAACCCATCTCAGCCCGAGCTAAAGAACGTGCCGCTCGAGCCGGAGCCTCCCGAGGGGGAGGTTGTGCCGCTCGCGGTTTTGGGGGAGGTAGAGCTCGATGGGACTGGCGAGCTCGTCGGGGAGGGCGAGCCCGCCGGGAAGGGGACGTTCGCCGTCGGCGAACCGGTCGCTACCGGCGTTGTGGTCGGGGCAGCGGTCGCGTGAGGCACACCTGTCGCGACCGTCTGCGCAGTTGCCTGCGCAGACGTCGAGGCGACCGCGCCGGCCGGGGAGCTCCGCGAGACGGCCGGCGCTCCGGCGGTGGCCGGGCGCCGGCTGCTCGCCGAGGATGGCTTGCCGATCGAAGGGACGTTCCCCAGCTGCAGGTCGCGCGCCGCGGGGTTGAGCGCCGGCGCGGGCGACCAGGCACTGGCGCTAGTGCGTTTGCTCGCGAGCCGTCCGAACAGGAACGCGGCCCCGAACACCACGAGCGCCACGACCGCGATCGCCGGCGCCGCGCGACGGAGTCTTCCCCGCCCGCTCCGCGAGTGGCGCCGCGAGCGCCTCAAGCGGGGCACTTCACCGGCTTCTTCCCCGTCAGGCTGAGGCAGGTGTCGGTCCGCACCGGCGGACGACCCGCGCGAACGACGAAGCGGGTCAGCTTTCCGATTTCTTCGGACTGGAAGACCCTCACGCTGATCGTCACCCCGGCCGGTATCGCGCGCTCGAAGCTGTGGAACTCGACGGGCACGAGGCTTCCGTGGCCGGCGGCCGCCTCGTACTTTTCCCACGCAACTGGACAGGCGCGGCCCACGCAGCGCACGATCACGCGCGTCCCCAAGGGAACTTCGACGCGTAACTGCTTCAGATCGACGCCGTGCGCCGAATACGCCCCGGCGAGCTGGACCACCGGGAACGGGTCCATCAGGCCGGGCACCCGACGCAGGACCGACAGCTCGTGGCTGACGGTGCTCGACAGGCCGTCGGCGGCGGTCACCTGCAGGCGGATCAGGTGCTCGCCCGGGCTCGTGAACGTCGTGCTGTGAGCCTGCCCTTCGAGTTCGAAGGGGCCGCTCGGAGTCGTCGCCCACTCGAAGCTCGTCAGCGGGCTGCTGCCCGCCATGGAGGTCGAGAGCATCGCCACGGGTTCGCCGACGCGTGGCGTGGACGGCAGCCATGTGAACGAGGCCGTCGGCGCAAGCGCGGTCGCGGCAGGGGACGCCGGGACGGCGGCGGGCGCCGGCGCCAGCACCTGGAAGGTAGACGCGGCGCTCAACGCGAGGTTGCCGGCGATGTCGGACTGCTCGGCGCGCACGGTGTAGATGCCGAGCGCCAGCCCGGCGACCGTGACCGACCATTCTTCCCCCGTGGCCTGGACCACAATCGACTCCAGGGGAACCTCTCCGGCGGAAATCGTGGCACCTGTGTAAAGGTCGACGGTGATCGCCGGAAGATCGCCCGGCGCGACTCCGGCGCGGCCGCTGACGAGCTCCGAGGAGCCGCTGGTGAAGCTGCCTTCGACGGGTGTGCTCAACGTCAGGGCCGGTAGCGTGAAGTCAACGGTGAAGCTCAGCGGGGCGGTCTGCACGGTGAGGCCACCCACATCCATCTGCGCAACGGTGGCGGCATAGGTGCCTTCGGAGAGCTGCGGCAAGCTCAATGACCACGCTCCGGCCAGGACGGGCACGGTCTTGGTGTAGGGAGCCGCGCCGACGGTGACGGTGACGGTCACGCTCGTCGCGTCGCCGATGACGGTCGCGGCCGTGCCCCTGAGCACGGGCGTGCGGTCGCTGCTCGGGCTCGGCACCGGTTCGATCGTCAACGCCGGCACGACCGGGACCGTGACGAGCGGGCTGACCTGCTTCGCCTGCGCGGCGGTGGCCGCGCCGACGACGACCGCCAGCGCCAGCGCCACCGCCAGCACAGTTTTCAGAGCCGGCACCATCACCGCCAGTCGATCACTTGCATCCGCTTTGCGCAAGGTTGCGAAGGCTAGCACGAGCGTTGCCGTCGCGCCCCGGCGCCGCCAGCGTCCATTTCAGCCTGGCGCCTCGCTTATCGAGAGCGATGATGCGGAGTGCGCAGGAAGCGCTGCAACACCGCATAGAGAAAAAAGAGAATAACTACACGGTGTGCGTTTCGCGCCAGTTTTTTTGACGAATTGCCCTCAATTAGGGGGTGGGGATTGTTGTTGCACTTGGGCTCGAAATATTGATCCCGATCATCCAATGAGGTAGTGGAGATATAGCTAACTTGGGAATGGTCTTACATTTGCTTGTGAGCTTGCTGCATTTATTTGGGTTGAACCTCTGGTTTTTGTTGGGTTTGATTTTTAGGTTGGTGGCCGTGGGCGGACTGGAGTTGGTGAATCCAATTGGCGAGTGAGGATATAGCTACGTTAGGAATCCCCTTTCCCCTGTTTGCGAAGGATGTGACCGCACTAAACGAGACGGTGCGCCTATTCAGCGTCCTGAAGCAGCGCCAAGAAAGTGAGCGCGAGGATCTTCAGGTCGAGGCCGAGCGACCAGTGGGCGATGTAGTAGTTGTCCCACTCAACGCGCTCGGCGAGCGAGGTCTGGCCACGCAGTCCATGCACCTGGGCCCAGCCGGTGATCCCCGACTTGACGCGGTGCCGATCGTCGTAGCGGTTGATGTCCTGGTTGATGAAGAGCTCTACAAACTCGGGACGCTCGGGACGGGGCCCGATCAGACTCATCTCGCCGCGAAGGACGTTCAGCAGCTGAGGC
>Ga0302325_10010997_pt1 | contig 19522 bp, 19 predicted proteins | sample Palsa_T0_2_FD_201948 | JGI IMG/M metagenome (GOLD analysis project Ga0302325, IMG submission 201948) | Peat permafrost microbial communities from Stordalen Mire near Abisko, Sweden - Palsa_T0_2 | ecosystem: Environmental > Terrestrial > Soil > Palsa > Peat permafrost | place: Sweden: Abisko...
CAGCTCGCCGAGGCGGGGTACCGGGTGGTGCTGACCGCCCGGCGCGCCGACCGGCTCGCTGAGGTCGCTGACCGCATCACGAGCAAGGGCGGCGACGCTCTGGTGCACGAGCTGGACGTGACCGACCGGCCGGCCGTCGACGCGCTCGCGGCGGCGCTGGACCGGTGCGACGTGCTCGTGGCGAACGCCGGCGGTGCGATCGGCGCCGACACTGTCGCCACCAGCTCGGCCGCGGACTGGCAGGCGATGTTCGACGTGAACGTGCTCGGCGTCCTGAACGCGGTTCAGGCGCTGCTGCCTAAGCTGGTCGCGACTGGCGCAGGCACGATCGTGCTCATGGGCTCCACCGCCGGGCTGATCAGCTACGAGGGCGGCGGCGGCTACGTGGTCGCCAAGCACGGCACCCATGCGATCGCCGAGACCCTCCGGCTCGAGCTGTTCGACCAGCCAGTGCGGATCATCGAGATCGCGCCCGGCATGGTGAAGACCGATGAGTTCGCGGTCAACCGCTACCGCGGTGATGCCGGCAAGGCCGCCGCCGTGTACGCGGGGGTGAAGGAGCCGCTCACCGACGCCGACGTGGCCGACGCAGTGGTCTGGTCCGTCACCCGGCCAGCGCATTTCAACGTGGACCTGATGGTGATCAGGCCGCGGGCGCAGGCAGCGCAGTACAAGGTTTTCAGGGAGCAGTAACCGCGTCCGAATGAGTTGGCGCAACCGGGGTACCTCGCCGCCCCGGAGGCAGCCATGACAGATGACGCTAAGACCCGCTTTACCGCTCGTTCGTCGCATCGGTTGATAGTCACCGCTCTCGCAGCCTCGGCCGCTCTGGTCACCGCGACCACAGCCTGGGCCGGGACGGCACTCGCCGCTCATTCACCAAGCAGCACCCCGTCCCCGTCCGTCAGCGCGGCGCCAGCCTCGAGCTCGCCCGCGCCGTCCGCGTCGCCGACGCCCGAGCCTTACTCCTGCGCGCCTAACGGCCCGGCGGGCAGCCAGACGATCTTCGGCACCTTCGGCGACGCCAGCGTCATCGGCTGGACCGGGAACACCCAGGCGGTCGTCGCGTGCCTCGGCGGCAGCTTCTTCGTCGACACCAGCCCCGCCGACGCCGGGCCTGGCAGCGCCAGCACCGCCGCCGTAACGGGCACCAGCTATGGCTACGGCATCTACAACGACACGGCGACGACGTGGACCAACGCCGACGGATACCTGCCGGCGCTTGTCACCACCTTCGATGCTGACGGCGCGCGCATCTCGATCACGAACTTCGGCGACAAGGACGTGATAGGCGGTCACAACTACGTCGTCATCTACTCGCGAGTGCAGGTGACAAACCCTACGGGCAGCGCGCTGACGGTCAATCCGGCGGCTACGGCGGGCCTCGTTCCCCTCGCTAATGTCTCTAATACCGTGCCGGCGCACGCCACCGTGGATCACGACTACGCCGTCGTCTCCAACGAGTTTGGCGGCAGCTATGCCGCGCCGTCGGCGGCGGCGCTGGTCTCGGCCGGCGGTTACAGCCAGCATTTCGCGCACATGCGCGCGTACTGGAATGCACAGCTCGCGGGCATCGCGCAGATTCAGCAGCTGCCGGACCAGAGCCTGACCGACGCCTACCGCACCGGCTTCATCTACACCCAGATCATCCGGTCCGGTGACGAGCTCAAGACCGGCGCGAACGGCTACGACAAGGAGTTCAGCCACGACGTCATCGGCATCCTGGCGAATCTGTTCACCCAGGGCTACACCAGCGGCGCGCACGGCCTCCTGGACCGCGCCCGGTACGTGATCGGCACCCAGACCCAGTACGACGACGGCGTCTGGACCTATCCGTGGGTGTGGGCGATCTACCTGCTCAAGACCGGCGACCTGAGTTTCGTCAAGGCCAACTTCGACACCGAGGGGCCGGCTGGCGCCACTGAGCCGAGCATCGAGGACACCGCGCACCTGATCGCGACCGACCGGACCGGACCGGGCGGGATCATGGAGGAGACCAGCGACATCGACGCCAACGGCTACTGGACCATCGACAACTACGAGGCACTGATGGGCCTGGCGGCCTACCGGTGGCTCGCCGACCAGATAGGCAACACCGCGCAGGCGAGCTGGGCCGCAAGCCAGTACAACAGCCTCCTCGCCGCGACCAACAAGACGCTGGACGCGACGATCTCGGCCAGCCACCTGAACTATCTGCCGTGCTCGATGATCGAGCCGAACACCGACAACCGGTGCGCCAACGCCGAGGACGCCAACTGGGCCGCGCCGTTCCTGTTCGGCCGGTGGGCGTGGGACGGCTACCTGTTCGGCGCGAAGCTGACCGGTCCCGGCATCAGCCTGATCAACGCGACCTACTCCTACGGCTTCAGCCGGCTGGCGGGCAAGCTGCCGCCGGACACCTTCGGCGGCTATCCCACGCAGTACTACAGCACCGCCTACAACGCCGGCTACGGCGAGTGGGGCCTGGCCAGCACGCAGTACCGGGATCAGGGCATCCTCAGTTACGAGTTCATGATCGCGGACGGGCAGAGCGGCCCGTACTCGTGGTGGGAAAGCCAGCAGTTCCCGAACCCGGGCTCGCCCTGGACCGGCACCCATCCCGAAGCCGGCAACGGCTCGTCACCGCACGCGTGGGGCATGGCCAACGCCAACATGGTCCTGCTCGACTCACTGGCGGCGCAGCGCGCGGACGGCAGCCTGATCGTCGGCCGCGGCGTGCCGAACAGCTGGGTCCAGCCAGGCAAGGTCATCCAGCTCGCGCACTTCCCCACCACCGACGGACGGCACATCGGCCTTACCATCAGGGTGAAGGGCCTCGCCGTCACCCTGACGCTGACCGGTCAGCGGCCCTCCGGGCCCGTGCTGTTCCAGCTGCCGGCCTTCGTCGGCAACATCGCCCACGCGAGCGCCGGAGTAGTGAGCGGCAAGACCGGCACCGTCACGATCAGCCCGTCCACTCCGACCGTTACCGTGACGCTGGCACACTCGGCCGCCAGCTAACCCCCGGAGGAAACATGGAATACCGGACTCTCGGCCGCAGCGGGTGCGCGGTGTCCAGCCTGTGCCTGGGCACCATGACCTTCGGTGCCGAGACCGCGCAGGACGTGGCGCACCAGCAGCTCGACCGGTTCACCGAGGCGGGCGGCACCATGGTCGATACCGCGGACGTCTACGGCGACGGCAGGTCGGAAGAGATCATCGGCCGCTGGCTGGCCCAGCGGCCGGCCGACGTCACCGACCCGGTCGTCCTGGCGACCAAGGGCCGCTTCCCGCTGACGCAGGCGCCGAACGCTTCCGGGCTGTCGGCGCGTCATCTGACCAGGGCGCTCGATGACTCGCTGGGGCGCCTCGGCGTGGACAGCGTCGACCTGTACCAGGTGCATGCGTTCGACGCGCTGACGCCGCTAGAGGAGACGCTGCGGACGCTGGACGGCTTCGCCCGGGCCGGGAAGATCCGCTATTACGGGCTGTCCAACTTCACCGGCTGGCAGCTGACCAAGGCGGTTCATCTGGCCCGGGCACTGAACGTGGCCGGCCCGGTCACGCTGCAGCCGCAGTACAGCCTGCTGTCGCGCGAGATCGAGTGGGAGATCGTGCCGGCAGTGCTCGACGCCGGGCTCGGCCTGCTGCCCTGGAGCCCGCTCGGCGGCGGCTGGCTGTCCGGCAAGTACAAGCGCGACCAGCGGCCGGGCGGCGCCACCAGACTCGGTGACGACCCGGGCCGCGGCATGGAAGCGTGGGATCGCCGCGGCACCGAGCGCAACTGGGACGTCATCGACGCCGTCCAGAAGGTCGCCGAGGACAGGGGCGTGAGCATGGCCGAGGTGTCCCTGGCCTGGGTGACGGCCCGCCCGGCGGTCAGCTCCACGATCATCGGAGCCCGCAGCCTCGAGCAGCTGGAGGCCAATCTGCGCGCTGCCGGTCTCCGGCTGAGTGACGCCGAGACGAGCGCTCTGGACGCCGCCAGCGAGCCGCAGATCGCCGATTATCCGTACGGCGAGCTCGGCGCCGACCAGCGTGGGCGCGACCTGGCCGGATAACGAGCAGGGAACGGCGGAACCGGCAGCCTGCGACAACCCTCGCCGAGTGCGCCGTTTTGACTAGGATGCCCACGTGATGACGGGGCTGACCCAGGCAGAAGCAGCGCAGCGAGCAGGCCTGCTGCTGGTCGACTCCTACCAGGTATTCCTGGACCTGACCGGTGACGGCGAGAGCGTGCGGTCCCGGACGGAAATCCGGTTCAGCTGCCGCGAGCCCGGTGCCGCCTCGTTCGCCGACCTGGACGCGATCGCCGTGCACGAGGTGACTCTCAATGGCGTGCCAGTCGACCCCGGGCTCATCGACCGCGGGCGGCTGCCGCTGCACGACCTGGGCGCCAGCAACTCGCTGACCGTCGACGCCACCATGGCGCTGGCCGGCACCGGCAGCGGGCTGACCCGCTACACCGACCCGGCTGACGGCGCCCAGTACATCCTGGCCAACTGCTTCCCGACCGCGGCGCCGCGCGTTTTCTGCTGCTTCGACCAGCCGGACCTGCGCGCCGCCATCACGCTGATCGTGACGCTGCCCGCGGGCTGGACGTGCGTCGCCAACGGCGAGGTGCTGCATCAGCCCGACGACGGGGCGGCCGGCGTGTGGCGGTTCTCGACCGTCGGCGCGATGAAGCCGTATGAGTTCACATTCTGCTGCGGGTCGTTCGTCAGCGTTCCTGACGCGGCTGCGGCCCCTGCTGCGGCGGCGGCTGCGGCCCCGGCTGGGGGTGGCGGTGCGGGCGACCGTGCGGGCGACGGTGCGGGCGACGGATCGCGACGGCTGGACGTGCACTGCCGGGCCTCCCTGGCCGGCTCCCCCGGACTGGCCCGGATCGGCGCCATTGTCCGCGCCGCCCTGGACTACTACGAGGATTACCTGGGCGTTCCCCGCCCCTATGACAAACTCGACATCGTCTTCGCTCCTGAACTCGGGCCGCTGGCCATGCAGCTGCCAGCGGTCATGTACGTCAGCGAGACCCTGCTGCAGCGCGCGGCCGATCCCGAGGATGAGCACGTAGCCGTCGTCCTCGCGCACGAGGCGGCCCATTTGTGGTTCGGCTGCCTGGTCGAAGGCAGCTGGTGGGATGACCTGTGGCTGGCCGAGGCGCTGGCAAGCTATCTGAGCTATGGCGCGGCCGCGGCCGTGCTCGGCCGGCCGGATGCGTGGGCCGACTTCGGCATGACCGGCGAGGCCAGCGCGTACCAGGCTGACAGCCTGCCGGGCACCCAGCCGGTCTCCTCTCCGGTCGACTCCGCCGCGAACGCGCTGACCAGGCCGGCCGCGATCACCTACTCGAAGGGCACCGCGGTACTCCGGCAGCTGGCCGCGGTGATCGGCGAGGAGGCGATGCGGGCCGGGCTGCACGACTATCTGTCCCGCTACGGCTGGGCGACCACGTCGCTGAGCTATCTCATCGAGTGCTGGTCCCGAGCCTGCGGCCGGGATCTGACCGACTGGGCGGACCAGTGGCTGCTGCAGGCAGGGGTCAACGCGCTGCGGCCGCAGATCACCGTCGGCCCCGACGGCGTGATCACCTCACTCGCCGTCGTGCAGGACGCGCCGGCGACGGCCGCACCCGGGGCAGGCGCGGCCGGGCCGCTGCGCGCGCATCAGCTCACGGCCGGGCTGTACGAGCTGGATGGCCCGCAGCTGAAATGCATCCGCAGGGTTCCGGTCGCGCTGGCCGGGGAGTGGACCCACGTACCGGAGCTGACCGGCACCCGGATGCCCGCGGCGATCATCCTGAATGACGCCGATCAGACGTTCGCGACGATCAGCTTCGACCCGGCTTCCTGGACGTCACTGGTCGCCTGTGCCCTGGACGTCGGCGATCCGCTGGCGGAATCGGTCTGCTGGAACGCCGCCTGGCAGCTGGTCACCGCGGCGCAGCTGGATGCCGAGGAGTTCGCCGCGATCGTTGCCCGCCGGATGATGCCTGACCATCTGGCCATCGGGCTGGAGCAACTGCTGGACCGCGCGGTCACCGGCGCCGACTTCTACGCCCCTCCAGAGCAGCGGGCGGCGGCGCTCCAGAACCTGGCGGGAGCCGCGCTGTCGGGCGCCGAGTGCGGCATGCCGGGCAGCCGGGATCAGCGCATACTCGCCCGCGGCTTCGCGACCTGCGCGGATAGTTCCGCGCAGCTGGACCTGCTTCGGTTCTGGCTGGCCGGCCGGTCACTGCCTGCCGGACTCGAGCTCGACCTCGACCTGCGGTTCGCCATCCTTTCCGGCCTCGCGGCCCGCGACCTGCTCAGCGACACCGACCTGGCCGCCTACGCTGCCGGCGACCCGGTCGGCGGCGACAGCAGGCTCGCCACGCTGCGCGCCCGCCGGCCCACCGCGGAGGCAAAGGAAGAGGCCTGGGCTGCGGCACTCGCCCCGGATCAGCCGCAGCGGCTGGCCCGCGCGCACGCCGAGGGGATCTGGGTGCCGGGCCAGGAGAAGGTGCTGGAGGGCTTCCGCGAGCGCTACTTCACCGAGGCGCTGACCGCCCTGGCGGGGCACGACTCGCGCACGGCGCAGCGACTGGCCCGCGCGCTGTACCCGGCCGTCCTGGCCGACGACGCCACCATCGCCGCCACCGTCGACGCGCTCGCGCGCATCCGCGAGGACGACCCCGTTCGCATCGTCCTGCTGGAGCAGGGGGCGCTGCTGCAGCGCGGGATCGCCGCCCGGGCGCGCTGACGCGATCAGGGCTCATCAGAGCCACCGCAGCAGGTGCCCGCCGACCGCCAGCGCCGTGCCGGCCACCAGCAGGAGAGCGAACCCGTCGGTCGTCCGCCAGCGGACCGACATCAGCAGCAGGGCGAACGGCTCGGAGGGTGCTGACCGGGCGTCGCGCAGCAGAGCCAGCGCCCGGCCGCAGCCGTGCGCGGCCCCGATCAGCGCGGCCAGCACGACTGCCCCGGCGATGTCGCCTGCGCTGAGGCACAGCAACGGCAGCAGGCCGAAGCCAGCGTAAGGGTTGCGGGTCAGCCAGCCGGGCCCCAGTATCGCGCCCCAGATCAGTACTCGCCGCCGGTCGCCGGTCGCGATCACGAGTTCCTGCGGTACCTGCCAGCGACGGCCGGGAGGTGGCGGCCACGCCCTGCCGGAGAGCTCAAGCAGGCCGTAGCACAGTCCGTAGGCCGCCGCGGCAAGGCAGGCCAGCGCCCGGACCGAGACCGCCGGGGCGGCAATGTCTGCCAGGGCTGCCACCGAGCCGAGCACGAGACCGACCGCGGCCCAGATCACCACTGCCGGGATCAGGTAAGCGGCCAGCGCGAAGCTGACCCGGGCGGCCCTTCCGACCGGAAGAGCGGCGGACAGTGAGGCCGCCGAGTTCGCGCCTCAGGGCGAGTAGGCCTTCTCGTAGCCGTTCCCGCCCGCCAGCAGCACGGCCAGCACCGCCAGCACGCCGAAGCCGCCGTCCGCCGGCCAGCCGACCGCCAGCCAGCCGTCCGCCGGCCAGCCGACCGCCAGGCCGGCCAGCACAGCCGTCGCGGCAGCCACCAGCCGGACCGGCCCGCGATCCAGCGCGATCATCGAGCCGCGCTTACCGAGCCGCGTCGTGCGGCACCGCGGCGCTGTTCTGGATCTGATCCAGCTGAAGCTCCGACTGCTGGAGACGCTGCTGCTCGGCCCGGACGTCCTTGCCGGTCAGGCACTCACAGCACACGCACCTGCTCAGGCAGGTGCACCACTTATGGCAGCCGCCCTTGCCGATGCAGTCGTAGCAGACCTTGTAGCCGTAGCCCTTGCCGATGCCCATGCAGGCAATCCAGGTCCCGCGCGGCCATTCGCAGCGGTAGCCCTGCCTGTTGAAGCAGTCGCTGGTGAACGAGCCCTTGCAGAGGTGGTGGTCCTTGGGGCAGCCATGATGCGGGCAGCCATCGCAGCGCCTGGTGGGGCCGCAGACACAGGCCTCGGCGAGCGCAGGCCGTTCGCCGACCGCGAGCGCGGCTATCCCGGTAGCGCTGCCGATCACCACGTTCCGCAGCGCGTCGCGGCGGCTGACCCGCCGGACCACGCGCTCGGCCAGGTCTCCGACCGTGGTGTCGAACTGCTGGCCCGCTCGCCGGATTCTCATCACACTGCCTCGCTTTCCCTGGCCCGTACTGTGCTGGCGAACGAGCGGATCTCAGCGGCCTCCCTGGCCACCCCGGCGGACCGCACGACACCGGTGCCGTCGACGGCCACCAGCAAGGGCGTTCCGGTTGCCCGGTAGCCGGCCACCTCATCAGCGCTGACGGGGCGGCCAATCTCCAGGGTTGTCGCCTGGAACGCCGCCGAGATCGTGAGATAACTCGGCGGGTCGGAGATCAGCAGCAGGATCCGCAGGCCGGTCAGCTCTCCATCGGCCTGCAGCGTGGTGAGGTTACTGACGAGCTGCTCGCAGGCCGGGCAAGTCGGATCGACGAACGCAAGCAGGACGGGCTGACCGCCACCGGGCCGCAGCTGACTAAGCTGACCGCCGGGCACCCTCTCGTACCGGAACGGCGCGGCCGCGCTGCCCACGACCGGCCCCAGGTCCGCCGGGTGACCGCCTCTCCCGAGCAGGCCCCCGAGCTGGCGGTAGACCACCACGACCAGGGCTCCGAGGCCGAACAGCAGCGCCCATTGCGCTACCTCCAGGTACACCGGTATGTGCATCAGCCCGCCATTCCCGGTCGCGCTTGCGCCAGTGGGACGCCGTCCGACGCCAGCAGCGCCTTCGCGGCGGTAAAGGCCGCGGCTGCCATGATGATGGCCGCCGCGACGAGAAGCAGGTGAGCGGTCAGGCCGAGCTGCAGCAGGCCAGGCGGGACGGGCCTGGTTGCCAGCACGGCCACCGCGAGGATCAGCAGCGCCTGCGCGATGGTCCGCAGGCCGAACTCCCGCCGGGTCAGCGCACCGAAGCAGCGGCACGGCCGGCCGCGATGACGCGCGTAACCGAGGATCGCCACAACTGCGAACCCGCACGCGAGAGCCAGCACAGCCAGATTCATCCAGCGCAGAGCCGGCCAGCACAGGCTGATGGCACCGGCCGCGAGCTCCGTGGCGGCGATAGCGGCTGCCGCGGCGGTGACTCTGCCGGCGATGCCGGACGGCAGGCCCGCCGGGACGAAGATCCGGATCGCGGCTCCGAAGCCGGCCAGATCCGCCAGCTTCGCCCCGCCTGCGATCAGCAGCAGGACCGCGAGCGCGGTCTTGGCGGCGAACAGCACGACGGTCATCGGCTGGCCGCCAGCGCGGTGACCGGCAGCCCGGCGAGCTGACGCAGCTTCGTTACCTGCCAGTCGTAGTTGACCAGGCTTGATCCGCGGACCAGGCCAGCCGAGTCGACGAAGATCAGGAACGGCCCGACCCGGACGTTGTAGTCCGCGTACAGCGCGGGCGACCCGGTGAGCACGGTCATGCCCGCCAGGCCAAGCTCGGCCAGCAGCGGCTCGGCGATCGGATTCGGCTGCCGGAGCAGCAGGACAACCTCGGTTGCCGGATCGGTGGCCAGCAGCTCGCGCAGGCCCTCGAGGACCGGCGTGAACGATTTGATGGAGTGATCAGCGAAGACAATGAGCTGCAGCGATCCGGCCGGCGGAGAGGAATGCAGGACGCCCGCAGAATCGCGCAGGTGCCACCGGGGCGCCTGCATTCCGGTCACCATTCCGTCACGCTCGATCGACTCCGGCGCGGACAGCCGCAGATGCGCGACTCCGAGCAGGGCCAGGACCGCGGCCACGCACAGCAGCGCAGCGCACACCGTGAAGACCACGGCCGCGATCACGGCAGGAACACCCGCCGCGGCCGGAAGCACTCGAACATGGCTTGAACAAACCAGTTCAGCCGGGCCGGGTCAAGCAAAAACACACCGCACTTTGATCAGTAGCGCTCTGCGTCAGCCATTGCCGACTTTGCATCCGGAGCAGCGCTTTCTCCGCCCGTTATCGCCCGATTAGCGCCTTGCGTAGCTCACTGAAAGGATGAAAAGTCGCGGATCTGGCGCCGGACACCGCCGGGAGGGGCCGCCCGGCGCCTGCTTAGTCGGTCCGGGTCACCTTGGACAGGCCCCGCGGCTTGTCCGGGTTGATGCCAAGCCGCCGTGCCAGCGCCTCGGTGACCAGCTGGCCGGGGACGATCAGGCCGATCGGCGCCAGCCATTCCGGCAGGGCCGGACCCGCCAGAGCGGCCGTGCAGGCCGCCGCCAGCGCCGCGCCGCCGCCGATCCCGAACGCGCTCGCCCCCGCCCCGGTGACCCGCCGGGCGAGGTCAACCGTGCCGGCCAGCGTCGGCCCGGAGTCAGCCGCGACCACGATCGCCGGGGTCTCCGCATCCACGACGGCGATCGGCCCGTGCAGCAGGTCGGCGTACGACAGCCCCATCGCGTGCAGGTAGCACGCTTCCTTCAGCTTGATGGCCAGCTCCAGCGCGGCCGCATACGCCATCCCGCGGCCGGACACCACGACACCTGGCACCTTCGCCAGCGCTGCGACGATCGGCTCCAGGTCGGCTGGCTGAGCGAGCAGCGCGGCGATCGCGTCCGGCACTGCGCGCAGCTCACCGGCGTCGAGCGGCGCACCGAGACCGAGGCCGAGCACGGCGAGCGCGGCCAGCTGGGTGGTGAACGTCTTGGTCGCCGGGACGGCCCGCTCGATCCCGGCCTGCGTCACGAACGCGAGATCGGCGGCCTGCGCCAGCGGCGAGGACGCGCCGCCGTTCGTGATGGCCATGGTCCGCGCGCCGCAGTCTTTCGCCCAGGCCAGCGTCTCGACGATCTCCTCGGTCCGGCCGGACTGCGACAGTGCCACGGCCAGCACTCCGGACAGGTCGATCCGGGCCCGGTAGGTCGTGGCGATCGACGGCGCGGCCAGTGCCGTCAGGCGGCCGGCGTGCGCCTGAATGAGGTAGCTCCCGTACACCGCCGCGTTGTCAGACGTCCCGCGGGCGATGAACAGCACCGTCCTGGTGTCGGCCGCCAGTGCCGCGACCTCGTCCCGGCGGGGCAGCAGCGCCTCGATGGTGTCCCTGAGTGCCCCCGGCTGCTGCTCGATCTCCGCGCGCATCAGCGAGCGCCCGGCCACGTTCTGATGCTGCATGAGGGTCCTGGTTTCCCTTCGCTCAGGCCTGCACAGCCGCCAGCGTTGCGGCGGCGCCATCTGTATACACCAATTGCCCGGCAATCCACGTCGCTCGGGTGCGCAGCCCGGGGCTCAGCCAGACCAGGTCGGCGGCAGCCCCCGCAGCAAGCCGGCCAAGATCAGGCCGGCCGATGAGGTCGGCCGGGATCCTGGTGGCCGCCGCCACCGCAGCGGGCAGTGCCAGTCCGCAGCGCACCGCGTTCGCGACGGCCTGGTCAAGCCGGAGCGCGGAACCCGCCAGGGTGCCGTCGGCGCGCACCGGCGGCGCGCTCTCGCCTGCCGGCAGGGTGATCTCCTGGCCGCCGAGCAGGTACCGGCCTGGCGCCATGCCAGCCGCCGCTGCCGCGTCGGTGACCAGCGCGATGCGGCCGGGCGCGGCGCGGAATGCCAGGCCGCAGACCGGTTCGGCCACGTGGTGCAGGTCCGCGATGAGCCCGCTGGTCAGCCGCTCGTCAGTGAGCGCCTGGCCGACGACGCCAGGCTCCCGGTGGTGCAGACCCCGCTGCGCGTTGAACAGGTGGGTCACCATCCGGGCGCCCCTCCCGGCCGCGGCCGCGACCTGCCCGGCCGTGGCGTCGGTGTGCCCGATGCTGACGAGGATGCCGGCGGCGGCCAGCTGGTCGACTGCCGCGAGCGCGCCGGGCCGCTCCGGCGCCAGCGTGACCAGCCGCAGCAGGCCGCTGCCTGCCTCGATCAGCCCGGCGACCGCGGCCGGATCCGGGTCGGTGATCCAGGCCCGGTTGTGCGCCCCCCGACGGGCGGGCGAGATGAACGGACCCTCCAGGTGCACGCCCAGCACGCGCGCCCCGGTCGCGGGCAGCTCCGGCACGAACGCGGCAGCGCGCCGCAGCGCCTCGGCCAGGACGGCGACCGGCGCCGTGATCAGCGTCGGGGCGAACGAGGTCGTCCCCGTCTCCGGAAGCCGCCCGGCCACGGCCGCCCAGGCCGCGGCATCCGCGGTCTGGAACTCGATCCCGTAGTAGCCGTTGATCTGCAGGTCCACGAGCCCGGGCACGAGGTACCCGTCGGGAAGAGCAATGTCAGGCTCGGCGGGCGGCCGTCCGGCGCCCGCTCGGCCGATGACGCCGTCGGAAAGATCAACAAATCCCGGGCCGGGAACGGGGCCTGCTGCGTCCGCGGTCCCGACGATCTGCTCGGCGGCAATGAGCATCGGCACCCCGGCCGCGCTAGCCGCTGGCCGGGCGGAGCGAGCTGCGGCTGCCGGGCGCGGGCGCGGTGCTCTCGTGCTGGATGCCGGTCCCGGCGATCGCGGCCTGCCGGCCCGGCTCGTGCCGGTAGGCGGCCTGCAGGAACTCGCGAACGTCGGCCGCGACCAGATCAGGACGCTCCATCATCGCGACATGACCGATCCTCGGCAGCACGAGGACGCGGCCGTTCCGGAAGGTCCGCGCCGCCCGGCCTGCCAGAGCCGGGCTGACCAGCCGGTCGTGACTGCCGTAGATCAGCAGGGTCGGCGCGGTCACCAGCGCAGCGTCGTGCCAGAGCGAGGCCGGTCCCGGCCGGGCGTACTCGGCGACCAGTGCTCGCGTCGAGCCGAGCAGGACGTCGGCCGCGTAGCCGAGCCGGTCGCGCCGCATGATCTCGGCGATCGCCTCGGCGCGGCGCTCGGGCCGGACCCGGCCGGGGTCGGCGTACAGCTCGCTGACAGACGTGTCGGTCCGCCGCTCTGGCGGCATGGCGAGCATCTTGTTCAGCAGCCAGCGTCCGACACCAGGCACCGCCACGAGGGCGAGCCTGGCGGGCAGCAGGCGCGGCCGCAGGTCAGGCAGCGCCGGCGAGATCAGCGTGAGCGAGCGGACCAGGTCGGGCCGCCGGGCAGCGACCCTGGTACTGATCGCGCCGCCGAGTGAGTTGCCGAACAGGTGGACAGGCCAGCTGGCGCGCTTCTCGATCAGCGCGACAACCGCGGCCGCGCGCGCATCGAGCGAGTAGTCGCCGCTGGCTGGCGGCGGCGAGAAGCCGAAACCAGGCAGGTCAAGCGCCTCGCCGGCCAGCAGCGGCAGCGCGGTGCCGCCTGGTCCGCTGGCCGGCTCGCTGAGCAGGCCCATCAGGTCTGTCCAGTTCAGCGCGGAGCCGCCGAGGCCGTGCACATAGACGGCTGGCTCGGAGCCTGGCAGCGCCGGAGTGCTCCGCACGAAAACATCGCCGACATCCAGCTGGACCAGCTCGCCCGGCCACGGCGGGATGGGCGCAGCGCCCGCGGGCATGCTCGGCACCGCATTGGCCGCTGCGGCGAGGCCCTCAGCAGGGATAATCGGGTCGGTCATAACCGACAAGCCTACCCGCCAGTAGGGGCTATCGGGCTTAGCTGGCCCGCCGCGGCCGCCGCTGAGCCGGCTTGGCCTCCTCGGCTGCCGTGGCCCGGCTGGAGCGCGATCTCGCGGGCGTCTTCGCCGCCGCGGTCTTGGTCCCGCTCTTCGCGCCGGCCTTGCTCCCCGTCGCCGCCCTGGCCGTGCTCGCCTTCGGCGCTGCCGCCTTCGCGGACCCGGCCGCCTTCGCTGCCCCGGCCGCCTTCGCTGCCCCGGCTGGCTTCGCGGTCCCGGACTTGCTCCTGGTGGTACCGGTCTTCGCGCCGGCCGACCGCCGCGGAGCGGGCGCCTCGTCCTCGTCCTCGTTCTCATCGGCATCGGGCACCGCGCCGAGCCTGCCGCCCTTGGCCGCGGCCAGGCTGGCGCGCAGCGCGTCGGCCAGACTTGACACCTCGCCGGTGTCCGTCGCCGTGGTCTCGGGCTGGAACACCTCGCGGCCCTCGGTCTTGGCGGCCACCAGTTCCTGCACGGCCTCGCGGTAGCTGTCGTGGTACTCGTCCGGATCGAAGTCGACCGTCATCGAGTCGATCAGCGAGCTGGCCATGCGCAGTTCCTGCGGGCGGACGTCGATGTCCTCGCCGAGGAACCCGAAATCAGGTACGCGGACCTCGTCCGGCCACAGCAGCGTCTCCAGCACCAGCACGCCGTCGCGCACTCGCAGGATGGCCAGCGACTCGCGCTGCCGCAGCGCCACCTGCGCAATCGCGATCTTGCCCGACTCCTCGAGCGCGTCGCGGAGCAGGCAGTAGGCGCGCGTCCCGGCAGCCTCGGGCTCCACGTAGTAGGACCGGTTGAACAGGATCGGGTCGAGCTGGTCAGCCGGGCAGAACTGCACGACCTCGACGTTCCTGGTGGTCGGCAGCGGCAGCTCGGCCATGTCCTCGTCAGTGAGCACGACCATCTCGCCATCGGGCAGCTCGTAGCCCTTGGCGATGTCCTCGTAGGGCACTTCCTGCTCGTCAATGGTGCAGAACCGGCGGAATCTGATCCGGCCGCCGTCCTCCCGGTGTACCTGCCGGAAGGCGATATCCCTGGTCTCGGTGGCGGCGTAGAGCTTCACCGGGATCATGACGAGTCCGAAGGAGACTGCCCCCTTCCACATGCTGCGCATGAGCATCTCCTTACCCCGCGCTGGACCGGCTACTTATTCTGGCCTTGATCCGGGGCGAATGTCAGGCCCGTGCCGGGTACTGATACAACCAGTGTTGCCCGCATTCCGTTATTCGGCAATGTGTTCGAGCATCGACTTGGCCGGGAGGCACCACGATGAGTGATAAGAGCCTTGAGACACCGGACGGCGATGCGGCCGAGCAGAACGCTGAGGCCTTCCCCGAGTCGGACGACGACGCCGAGGCCGAGGAGCCGGCCGAGGCACAGGAGCCGCCGCTCGAGGCCGATGAGGGCGACGCCGCCGAGCAGGAGCGCACGGTCGCCGTCGACGACGACGAATACCGCTAACCGGGCAGCGGCCCTCCCCGGTCGTAGGATTGGCTCAACAGGGCTGCGGCGCAGCCGCAGCCACCAGCACGATCCGGAGCCACCGTTGACCGTATCGCCTCAGGCCAAGTCCGGGGGTACCCGGCTGCCGCGACCAGCGCGCAGGCTGCAGCTGCTGGGGGCTGCCCGTGACGTCTTCGTCGCGCAGGGATACCACGCGGCTGCCATGGACGAGATCGCCGAGCGCGCCGGCGTCAGCAAGCCGGTTCTCTACCAGCACTTTCCCGGCAAGCTCGAGCTGTACCTGGCGCTGCTCGATGAGAGCGCCGAGGAACTCATCAAGACGATGAGCGACGCGCTGTCATCGACCACAGACAACCGGCAGCGCGTCCCGGCCACCTTCAAGGCCTTCTATGACTTCGTCGCGGGCACCAGCGAGGCGTTCCGGCTGGTCTTCGAATCCGACCTGAGCAACGAGCCGGCCGTCCGGGCGAAGCTGGACCGGACCATGTACGACTGCGCCGACATGGTCAGCCAGTTCATTCGCGAGGATGCCGGCGTGAGCGACGCCGAGGCGCATCTGCTGGGCATGGCCCTGGTCGGCATGGCGCAGGTCAGCGCTCGCTACTGGCTCAGTACCGATCAGCAGATGCCGAAGGACGTGGCTGAGCAGCTGATTGCCAGGCTGGCCTGGCGCGGTATCAGCGGCTGGCCCCTGACCAGCTGATCTGCGGGCCGCTCGGCGGGCTGCCGCGGCGAATGACTAGCCTTCGACTGCCGAGAGGAGACCTGTGGAGATCAAGATCGGGATACAGTCCGCGCCCCGCGAGCTCGTGGTCGAGACCGAGACGGATGCCAGCGAGATCGAGGCTGCTCTGTCGGCGGCCGTCGCCGACGGCAGCGTCTTCGCCGTCGCGGACGCCAAGGGCGGCAAGGTCCTGGTGCCTGCCGACAAGATCGCCTACATCGAGCTGGGCGGCAGCGAACCGCGCCGGGTCGGCTTCAGCAACATCTAGAGCACTGGGTCGCGGCCGCGGCACCGGAGCCGCTCGCCAGGCTCGCTGACCGCGCCCGCTGCGGTCAGGCCGAGAGGCCGAGCGCCGCCATCCGGGCGGCATGGGCGTCGGTCAGCTCGGCGAACATGCGCCCCATGTCACCGAGCTGGCTGGCCGATCCGCCAGCCAGCAGCCGGGCCAGCGGCTCCCGCTCCGCCGCGACGCGCTGTGCCTGGCCCAGAGCTTCGCCGACCAGCCTCCTGGCCCATAGTGCCAGCCGTCCCGCTACCCGCGGATCGGCGTCGATTGCCTCCCGGACGCGCGCGATCACGAACCCCGAGTGCCCGGTATCTGCCAGCACGGCCAGCACCAGGCCCCGGCTGTCCGCATCAAGCACCTGGGCCACGGCCCGGTAGAAATCAGCCGCGATGCCGTCGCCGACATACGCCTTGACCAGGCCCTCCAGCCAGTCCGACGGGGCGGTCCGAGCGTGGAACGCGTCGATCGCCGCCACGAACGGCTGCATCACGTCCTTCGGGTCTGCGGACATCGCCTCGATCCGGGTCCTGAGGAGCTGGAAGTGCCCGAACTCCGCGACCGCCATCTCGGCGAGTGCTGTCTTGTCGGACAGGGATAGCGCGAGGGCGGCGTCGTCACTGAGCCGGAAAAACGCTGTCAGGGACGCATACGACAGCAGGCCGAGCAGGTCGAGGACCCCGTCAGCCGGCGAATCAGGCACCTGCGCGTCAGCCACAGCCGCAGCGTAACAACCGGGGCCGGGGGTGCCCGCGGGCGCTGCCCAAGTGCACGAGCCCGGTTTGCTAGACTGAGACGAGACCCATATGAGGAATGTGGGTTCCCCCGACCGCGTTATACAGAGCGTTAGGCGTGACGACGGGCCAGCTCTCGTGCTGGCGACGACGCGCCGCTCCCTCTCCGCGAGTGCGTGGCTCGTGCCACGGTATGGCAAGGCTGCCCGCAAGAGGGGTCATATGCCCGCCCACGGCAATAGCGCCTGGTCCTGCCAGACGGCCGCGGGCCACTACTGGAGGCGTGAGCCCTGAGCACGTATACGACGAGCACGGACGAGACCCAGTCCGAGATTCCGGCCGACAGCCAGGCCGCCGCTGCGGTGGCCGGCAGCGCGAAGACCTTCCGGGACTTCGGCGTTGCCGAGCCTATCTGCGCCGCGCTGGAGGCCGAGGGAATCATCACTGCGTTCCCCATCCAGGCGCTGACCCTGCCGGTCGCGCTGGACGGCCACGACCTGATCGGTCAGGCACGTACCGGCACCGGAAAGACGCTCGCGTTCGGCATCCCCATCCTGGAGCACCTTGGCGAGTCCCCTCGTGAGACTGCCGCACCCCGCGCGCTTGTCGTCGTGCCGACCCGCGAGCTGGCCATCCAGGTAGCTGATGACCTGCGAGTCGCTGCCTCCCGTACTGGCGCCAGCATCGTCACCCTCTACGGAGGCCGTGCCTACGAGCCGCAGATTGCCGCGCTGGCGACTGTCGACGTGGTGGTCGGCACTCCCGGCCGGCTGCTTGACCTCGCCCGGCAGGGCCAGCTGAAGCTCGGCAAAGTGCGCCAGCTCGTGCTGGACGAGGCCGACAAGATGCTGGACCTCGGCTTCCTGCCAGACGTCGAGCGCATCCTGCAGCTGACCCCCGCCACCCGGCAGACCATGCTGTTCTCGGCGACAATGCCCGGCGAGGTCGTGACGCTGGCCAGGCGGCACCTGAGCCGGCCCATGCACATCAGGGCCGAGCACCACGATGAGCCCGCGCACGTGCCGAGCACCGAGCAGCACGTGTTCCGTGCGCACCAGATGGACAAGATCGAGGTTCTGGCCCGCATCCTGCAGGCCGAGGGCCGCGGCCTGACGATCGTTTTCTGCCGCACCAAGAGGTCGGCCGACCAGGTCTCGACCACGCTGGCGGCTAAGGGGTTCGCCGCGGCCGCCATCCACGGTGACCTGGGTCAGAGCCAGCGTGAGCGGGCCATGCGGGCCTTCAGGTCCGGGAAGGTCGACGTGCTCGTGGCTACCGAGGTTGCCGCGCGCGGCCTCGATGTCGAAGACGTCACGCACGTGATCAACTACGAGTGCCCCGAGGACGAGAAGGCCTACCTGCACCGCATCGGCCGCACCGGCCGGGCCGGCCGGGAGGGCGTCGCTGTCACCTTCGTGGACTGGAACGACCTGCACCGCTGGAAGACGATCAACGACACGCTGCACCTCAACTTCGAGGAGCCGACCGAGACGTACTCCACGTCTGAGCACCTGTACACGGTGCTGAACATCCCGGCCGGCGCTACCGGAGTCCTGCCGCGCGGCCAGCGCGCACGGGCCGGCCTGGAGGCCGAGACGCTGGAAGATATCGGCGAGACGGGCAAAACGCGCTCGCGGAGCGCCACGGATCAGCGGACCGGCTCTGGCCGCCCCGGCGACCGGGACCGGCATGACAGCGACGACACCCGCGAGCCCGCGCCCCGCCGGGAGCGCAGCCGGCGCCGCACCAGAGGCGGCCGGCCGGCTGACGCCGCCGATAGCGGCGCGGCGGCCGACGGCAGCGGGACAGCGACCACGAGCCCCGCGGATGGCGGCGCGGCCGCCGACGGCGGCGGCGGCGCTGCGGTGACAGCACGGGCGACTGACTCCGCCGATGGTTCTGGCGCCCGGCGCCGGCCGCGGCGACGGTCTCGCGGTGGTCGTGCTGGCGGCAGCCAGTCCGCAGCTCCCGGCCAGCCAGCCGAGTAACAGCTAGCGTCGCGAGTCTCAGGATGACAGCGCCGGGCGCCGCAGCGGGCTGAGCCCGATAGCCCGGCCTGCGCGGAGCGCCGCGCCGCCCCTGGCCGGGAACTCTTTCAGAGAACCCTGCGTTATTTGGCTGTTATATTTCAGCCAGTTCTCGGTAGGCTGCCACCCCGTGAGCACCATAAGGTCTCTGCAGTTGCCCGAGGGCGTCCGGTCCGCGTCGCTGACCACCGCTCGCGGCAAGTTTGCCGTTCTCGAGGCACAGCCAACGCGGGGAGTGACGCACCGCAGGCCAGCCGTGATTCTCCACGGCTACACCGGCAGCAAAGAGAACTTCCTGCCCATACTCGAGCCGCTGGCCGCATCCGGCCGGACTGTCGTGGCTGTCGATTTGCGCGGGCAGTACCAGAGCCCGCATGCGCCCGGCCGGGCCGGGTACGCGCCCGACGCGATGGCCGCGGACGTGCTCGCGATCGCCGACGCGGTCGCGCGGGAGAGCGGCGGCGTGCACCTGGCCGGTCATTCGATGGGCGGCCTGATCGCCCGCGACGCCGTGCTCCGGCGGCCGGCCGGCTTCCTGTCGCTCACCCTTCTCGGCTCCGGTCCCGGCCCCATCGGCGGCGAGCGGGCCGCTGCCCTGCGCGACCTGCTGGCGCTGCTCGACCCGGCCGCGGGCGCCGTGCCTGACGACCGGGAGAAACTCGCCGCGCTCGTCCGCACCGCCTGGCATGACCAGCACGAACCGCAGGCCAGGGCCGACGGCGCGGACGATCATGTGGTCGCGTTCCTGCGAGAGCGGACGCTGCGGACCTGCCCGGTCAGCCTCATCGTGCTCGCCAGGTACTTGCTGAGCTGCCCGGACCGCACTGCCGAGCTGGC
>Ga0302325_10010998_pt1 | contig 19522 bp, 18 predicted proteins | sample Palsa_T0_2_FD_201948 | JGI IMG/M metagenome (GOLD analysis project Ga0302325, IMG submission 201948) | Peat permafrost microbial communities from Stordalen Mire near Abisko, Sweden - Palsa_T0_2 | ecosystem: Environmental > Terrestrial > Soil > Palsa > Peat permafrost | place: Sweden: Abisko...
GCAGCAAAGCGTGAGAGCCGAGCGTCGTTGCGATCTCCGCGGCGGCGTTGAGAAACGGGGGCGCGTCCGGCCCTCCGCCGACGGCGGGGTTTTCCAGGAGCGACGAGACGCGTGTCACCGTGATTCCATCGGTGTTCTTCAGGCCGTCCAGAGCGGCGCGGATATTGCGTCTTCGGTCGCCGAGATTGGCGCCAAGGGCCAGATATGCTGTCACGGCGATAGGGTTTCGCACGGGGGGAAATCGTAACTTGAGGGCGATGTGCGGACAATGCGCGCAACAGCGGATTAGAATTCAAATGCCGCGCCGGTCAATCTGCGGTCGATTTCCGAAAGGACGCGCTGCTCGTCAGCGATGCCGGCGGCGCTGAAGGTCACGCTGAAGCGCACATACGCGCCGGCGTCGTCCCAGGGGACGGCGCTGATGAGCTTGTCGGAGATCAGCCATTGGCTGAAATTTTCGGCCCGCTCGAAGATGACGCGCTTGCCGTCTTTGCCGGCGGCGCCGCGGGGGGATTTGACGTAGAGGAAGAACGAGCCGCCGGGTTTTTTCGCCGGCAGGCCGTGGCGATTCAGGACGGCGACCAGCCCGTCCATGCGCCGCGAATATTTGGCGGCGATTTGACGGGTAATCTCGGGATGATCCAGGGCGTGGGCGCACGCCGCCTGGATGGCGAGGAACTGGCCGGAATCGGTGTTGTCCTTCACATCGGCGTACGCCCGCACGAGCAGGGGGTTTCCAACGACGAATCCGAGCCGCCAGCCGGTCATGTTAAAGCCCTTGCTCATCGAATGGAGTTCCAGGCCGATGTCCATGGCTCCGGGCGTCGCGAGGAAAGAAAGCGGCTTTCCTCCGAAAACGAGCGCGGCATAAGCGGCATCGTGAATGACCACGAGATTATTCTTCCTGGCGAAAGCGACGACCGAGGCGAAGAATTCGGGCGTGGCCGACGCTCCGGTGGGGTTGTTCGGATAGTTGATCACCAGCGTTTTAGCGCGACGGAGCTTGTCGGCCGGGATGGAATTCAGATCGGGGAGGAACTGGTTCTTTTCCAGCAGCGGAAGATTGACGACCTCGCCGCCGTAATACTGGGCGTGAGTGCCGAAGACGGGATATCCGGGCGTGGTCATCAGCGCGACATCGCCGGGATTGATGAGACAGGCCGGGAGAATGGAGAGGGCCGCTTTGGAACCGATGGAGTGGACGATGTTGGCGGCGGGGTCGAGGCCGGAGACTCCGCAGACGTTGTGCATCCATCGAGCGGCCGCTTCTTTGAAAAGATTGCCGCCGTTATCCGCGTAGGTGCGGTTGATTGGCTTGGCGGCGGCGGCCGCAAGGGCGGCAACGCAATCCGGGAAAGCCATTTCGTCCGGCTCTCCAACACCCATGTCGATCAGCTCAGCGCCGGGATTCGCCGCGAGCGCGGCCCGCTTGGCGCGCTTGATCTTCTCGAATTTGTAGATTTCCGTCCCGTTGCCCCAGGACTTGCCGCCGATGCGCTCGGCGATCAGATTTTGCAGGTGATCGTCATTCATTTGGGGCAGATTTTATACATCGAGAGCCACGAATTTGCGAATGGAATTCACAAGTCCGGGCATGTCATAGGTTTTTCGCAGATCGATGGGCAGAAACACGCCCTGGCTGTGCTCGGACGCCAGGATGAGATGGTGGTCGCCGTTGACGGCGTAGCCGGTCTCCTGCGGCTGATGTCCGGTGACGAGCAAATTGGTATCGACCTTCTCCGCGAATGCCGCAGCCGCGGCGGGGGATATATTTCTTCCCCAGATCAACTGATAGACCGGTCCCGTCTTTCGCTGATAATCGCGGCCGGTGAGAGCGCGATCGAACACCGTAAAATCGAAGGCGGCGATCTGGCCATCGGTCGGCAAACTGTGACAGAAAAAAAGTCCATGAGGACATCGGACCGCCAGCGGAAGAGATAGAAGAAACTCGCTGATGGAAAAACCGACTGCATCGGCGCCCGCGGCGAAATCGCGCTTGACCCCGGCCGTAAACGCTTCGCAGACGCTTAGTCCAGCCTTCATAATTCCTTCGCCCTGAATCTGCGCCAGGTCGTGATTCGCCAGCAGAAAATGCACCTGATGCGGAAACGAGCATTTCAACTCAGCCGCCTTGTACAGAGTTTGCCAACTGTCATCCGCGCCGCTCTGATCGTAATGATCGCCATGGATCAGCTCGTGGAGAATCAGATGGCGATCCGGATTGTTCGTCAGATCGGCGGCGCGGACAAGTTTGCCGAAATTGGTGCGGTGATCGTGAAGGTCGCCGGTCATCCAAACTTCGCCGGTGGCGGGCAGAACAACGGTCTGTTCGTGACGCATCGTGGACAGGCGATTTTCCTCGGCGGCGGCGTCGAAAGTTTCGGTGACCTCGGAGGAGCTGGGCATGGGGTAATTCGTAGAACAAGCCGGTGGGTTCGTCAAGGCGGCGGGATTTCTGGTACTGGTGCTGTTTGGAATGTAAATAAAAGGAGTCGACCAGCGGGTGTCGCCCGTGTGATGTCCTGGAAGAAGATTTTTGTCGTGACGCTACTCGGGCCGTCCGAGTGCCCCGTTTAAAACAGTCGTGTTCTTTGAGAAATGGTCCCAGGCGAACTAGAATCATTCCGCTATGAATATTCAAGGCGCCATGACGGCTATGGTTACACCCTTTCGGGAAGGAAAGATCGACGAGCCCCGGCTGCGCGATCAAGTGGAGTTCCAGATTAAAAATGGGATCGAAGGATTGGTGCCGGTGGGGACAACCGGCGAATCGCCGACGCTGGATTTCAAGGAACATGCGCGCGTGATCGAGCTGACCGTGCAATACGCCGGAGGGCGGGTTCCGGTGATCGCGGGGACGGGGGCGAATGCCACGAGCGAAGCCCTGGAATTGCACCAGATCGCCAAACGGGCTGGCGCGCCGGGATGTTTGTCGGTGAATCCGTATTACAACAAGCCGACGCAGGAGGGGTTGTACCGGCATTTTATGACGCTGGCGGACCGCGTGGATTTGCCGATCGTGCTCTACAACATTCCCGGCCGCACGGGCGTGACCATGTCGCCGCAAACGGTGGCGCGGCTGGCGAAGCATCGGAACATCGTGGCGATCAAGGAGGCGACGGGCGACCTGAATATTGCCGGGGAAATTCGGGCGCTGTGCGATATTATAATCATCAGCGGCGACGATTCGCTGACGGTCCCGATCATGTCCATCGGCGGGCGCGGGGTGATCAGCGTTTTGTCCAACGTGGTTCCGGCGCAAATCAAGACGCTCACGAAATTGTGTCAGGCGAATCAATACGATCAGGCGGCCGCGCTGCACCGCAAGCTGTTTCCGCTGATGCGGGCGATGTTCCTGGATGGGAATCCGGTGGGAATCAAACATGCGATGAAAGTGGCGGGGCTGGACAGCGGCGAGCTTCGGCTTCCTCTTTGGGAAGCGAGCGAGAGCACCAAAAAGCAGATCGAGCAGTGCATGAAAGAGATCGGCACGCCGATCCCGGCTTGATCGGGGGGCGCATGACCCATCTGTGCGTTCCAATTTTCGTGACGAAACTGGACAAGGCGCGGCGCGAAATCGCGGCGGCGCTGGCCGCTGGCGCGGACCTCATTGAGCTGCGGATCGACAAAATTGACGATGATTCTCTCGTAAAAACTTTGTCTGGGGAGAATCCCGGCCGAACCATATTGACGCGCCGATCGAAATCGGAAGGCGGATTCCACGAAGGGGGTTCGGGGATTTCCGCTGCCCGGGATTTTGCATACATCGACATTGAGCTTGCAGCCGTTCTCAGCGACCGGATGGTCCTTGGCCGCACATCTCCGGATAAAGTGATTCTCAGTACCCATGACTTGCGCGCTAAGCCTGCGAATCTGGATGAGCTCGTAAAAAAGGCGAACGCGCTCCCGGCAGGTGTGAACAAAATCGTATGGCAGGCGCAAAGTATTCTGGAAAATCTCGATGCCCTTAAGCTGCTGAAAAACTCCAAGCGACCGACGATCGCTCTCTGCATGGGCGAAGTGGGATTGATCAGCCGGGTGCTTGCGAAAAAGTTCGGGGCGTTTTTGACGTTCGCGTCGCTGGATGCCGAATCAGCCACAGCGCCGGGGCAGATCACGATCGCGGATCTGAAGAACCTATATCGATGGGATGCGATCAAATCCACCACCAAAGTTTTTGGCGTCGTGGCGCATCCGGTTCGGCATTCGATGTCCCCGGCCATTCACAACGCGGCATTTGCCGACATTGGTTTCGACGGAGTTTATTTGCCGATGCTCGTCGAGCCGGATTATGACAGCTTCAAATCGTTTATGGACGGTTTTCTGCGCTTCGATGGGATGGATTTGTCGGGTCTGTCGGTGACCATTCCGCACAAGGAAAATGCGCTTCGCTATCTGAAGGAGACCGGGTCCGAAATCGAGGAGTTGGGTGAGCGCATCGGCGCGATCAACACGATTTCGATTGAGCGCTCCGGAAAGCTCAGCGGGAAAAATACGGATTACGCGGCGATTCTCGAGAGCATCACGGGCAAATTGGGAGTCGGGCGCGATGGTCTGCAAGGCCTGCGCGTTGCCGTGCTCGGCGCGGGGGGGACCGGCCGGGCGGCGGTGGCGGGGCTGACGCATTATGGAGCGAACGTCATCATCTGGAATCGATCCGGCGAACGGGCGAAAGCATTGGCCGAGGAGTTTGAAGCGTCGGTGATGTCGCTGGATGAGCTTTGCAGGGAGGAATGCGATGTCTTCATCAACGCCACTTCCGTCGGAATGTATCCAAAGGTGGAGGAGAATCCCCTGGGCGGTCGCGAAATGCCGGTTTCTGCAAAGACGCTGGTGTTCGATACGATTTACAACCCGATGAAAACGCGATTGCTGATTCAGGCGGAAGCCGCGGGCGCGAAGACAATTGGCGGCGTGGAGATGTTCGTGCGCCAGGCGGCGGCGCAGTTCGAAACGTGGACCAATCAGCCCGCGCCGCTGGCGATCATGCGCCGCGTGATTTCAGATCGTCTCGACGGTTGAAGTTTTACTTCGCGGTTTTGGCCGCAATCGGAATGACGACAATGCTCTTGGGCGAAGTCGGACATTCCATCTGGCACACGCCGCAGCCAATGCAGCCAAGGGGATTCACGGCGACGCGGCCGTTTCTTAATTCGATGGCGGCGGAGCCGAGCGGGCATTTATCGATGCAGATCGTGCAGGATTCGCCTGTGGTGCGCAGGCAACTGGAGGAATGCCAGACGGCCGTGCCCATGTCGATGTCGTTGATCGACGTGGGGACGAGCGCTCCGCTGGGGCAGACGGACATACATTTCAATCCGGTGCAGACGACGCAGGCGGAAGAGTCGGCATCGATATATGGCGCGCCGCCGCCCTTGGCGGGATCGAGCTTGATCGCCTGAACGGGACAGGCGGCGACACAGTCGCCGTTGCGCGCGCAGGTCTGGAGAAATCGCGCTTCGGGCATGGAACCGGGCGGGCGGAGCCAGACTTCGGGCCGAATGCGCGGCTGATCGAGCCTTCCCAGCTCGCCGACCATTCGCTCCAGCGGTTTGGCGGCGGATGCGAGCGGACGCAAAAGCTCCGAAAGGCCCAGGCGGAAAAATCGCCGGCGATCCACTGGTTTTTCGTTATCCACTGGTGTTCCTGAACATTGTACTATCGTCAGTTTAGCCGCTAATGTCACGATGACCCAAAATGAGCGAGAAGAAACAAAACGGAGTCGCATTGGTGACGGGCGCGGCCAAACGAGTTGGCCGAGCCATTGCGCTGCGCCTGGCGGATGAGGGATTTGATATCGCATTTACCTATCTGACGAGCGTCGCGGCGGCGGGGGAGTTGAGCGAAGAGATTCGCAAGAAGGGCCGGAACTGTCTGGCGATAGCGGCCGATTTGCGGGATTCGCAGGCGGCGGCGGAGACGATCGCTTCGCAAGTGATCGGGAAATTCGACCGGCTGGATGTTCTGGTGAACAGCGCTTCGCTTTACGAGCGGGATGCGGCCGGGGCGGAGGCGATAACGCAAATGCAGCGGTTGTGGGCGATTCATGTGGAATCTCCGCTTCTGCTCAGCCGGGCGTTTTTTTCGAAGCTGGAATCGGCGGGGGGCAGCATCGTCAATATGATCGATCTGCTGGCCGAGCGTCCGATGCCCGGATACCTGGCCTATTGCGCGAGCAAGGCCGGGCTATGGAACCTCACGCTGGGGCTGGCCCGGGAAATGGCGCCGCGCGTGCGGGTTAACGGCATCGCTCCCGGCGTAGTGGATTGGCCGGCGGATTTACCAGCGGAAAAACGCGAACAATATTTGCGGCGTGTGCCGCTCGGACGCGCCGGAACGCCGGATGATGTGGCGGGAGCGGTAACGTTTTTTTGTAGGGAGGCTATGTATGTTACCGGCCAGATTCTCCGTTTGGATGGGGGAAGATCGATTGGCTGAAATCCAGGAGAATGGAACCGCCAAGATGCCAAGACCGCCAAGATCGGAGTGGAAATAGAGCCACAATTCTTGTGATTGCATTCTTGGTGATCTTGGCGTCTTGGTGGTTCAATCGCTTTATTGCCTCGATTGGCAGACCCTCGTCAGGTTTTAATATAAAATCAGGCGATGGCAGAATTCTCCGCCGAGGTCGCGATCGTGGGGGCGGGGCCGATTGGGATTGAATTGGCTGTCGCGCTGAAAAAATTGGGGATCGATTATCTGCAATTCGATGCCCGACAGATCGGATATACCATTTCGTGGTTCGCGCCGCAGACGCGGTTTTTCAGCTCCAGCGAGCGGATCGCCATCGCCGGCGTTCCGCTGGTCACGCCGGATCAGACCAAATGCACGCGCGAGCAGTATTTGGCGTATCTGCGCGCGATCGTCGAGCAGTTTGATCTGAAGATCAATACTTATGAGCCGGTGGTGAACATTCGTCGAGATGGAGGCGAGTTTTTGCTGACGACCCGGCGGGGGGGTCATGAAGTGGGGCACCGCGTGCGCAAGTTGGTGCTTGCGACAGGTGGGACAGAGCGGCCGCGGCGGATGGATGTTCCAGGCTGTGGGCTGCCGCATGTGAGCCGGTATTTTCAGGATCCGCATGCGTATTTCCGAAAGAAGCTTCTCATCGTCGGGGGGAGAAATTCGGCGGTGGAGGCGGCGCTGCGGAGTCATTATGCGGGCGCTCAGGTTGCGATCAGCTATCGCAATCCGCAGTTCGATGCCGCGAGCATCAAGTATTGGCTTTGGCCGGAAATGAATGGGCTGATCCAATCGGGAAAATTGAAAGCACATTTTAATACGACGCTGAAAGAGATTTATTCGGGTGGCGCGGTTTTGCGGGGATCGGACGGGAATGAGATCACGGTATCGGCCGACTTCGTGCTGCTCTTGATTGGTTACGAGGCGGATATGGCACTCGTGCGCATGGCGGGCGTTGAATTGAAGGAGGCGGGGCAGGTTCCGGTTTTCGATCCGGCGACGATGCAGACCAATGTGCCCGGCGTTTACGTCGCCGGCACGGCGGTTGCGGGAACGCAGGGAAAATACGCTGTGTTTATCGAGAATTGCCATGTCCACACGGATCGGATCGTGGCATCTCTGACCGGCGCAGCTCCTCCGCCGGCACCGGCGCAGTTTGAACGGCCGGAAAGCTGAAACATTCGCTTGTATCGCGTAGGATTGGTTTGTCATGAGCGATCTTGGCGCTATCGGCATCTCGAACATTCGGCCGGGTGCGCCGTCCGGGGATGGCATTGAGCTGATCCATTTGCAGCGGCCTCTGGACCGCATCTTTGGGCATCTTGGGTATTGCATCGATGACGTGGTGGATAATCCCATCGCCAAGCACGCGGTGCTAGGTTATTTCAAACTCTCGCTCCAGGTTCAACGCGGGTGCGAGATCGTTGATCTCGAACGGCAATGGAACCCGTTATAAATCGCTTGCCCGCCATCACCGGGATCGGGCTGGTCACGGCACTGGGGCAATCGGCCGGGGAAACATGGAGCACACTTCTGGCGGGGCGGTCGATTTCGGATCATGCGCTGGCGCCGGGCTTTTCCGGGGCGGATCGGGCGATTGCGATGGCGGAACGCGCCGCGCGGGAAGCGCTGGCCGGCGCGGGATGGACCGATGCGCATCGCGGGTCGAGCGATTCGGGGATTTTCGTCGGGACGAGCAAAGGGGCGATCGAATCTTGGATGAGCGGGGCGGCCCGGGATGTGCATCCCGGGCTTTGCTCGGGGCTGGCGCAAATTGATGTCGAGCTGTCGCGCCAATTGCAATTCGGCGAAGGACCGCGACTGACGATTTCATCGGCGTGTTCCAGCGGATTGCACGCGCTGCTGCGCGCGGCGATGGCGTTGCAGTCGGGCGAAATCCGGCGGGCGCTGGTGGTCGGAGTGGAGGCCTCGGTGCATCCGCTGTTCATTTCCAGCTTCGAAAGATTGGGCATTCTGGCGCCGGAAGGATATGGATGCCGGCCGTTCGACAGGGAGCGCAAGGGTTTCGTCATTAGCGAAGCGGCGGCGGCGGTTTGTCTGGAATCATCGGAAAGCACAATTGGCCGACCGATTATGCGAATCGACCGCTGGGCGGCGGGCGGCGATGGAACGCATCTGACCGGCGGAGATCCGGCGGGCAAAGCGCTGGGAAAATTGCTTCAGCACGTCGTGGGTCCGGATTGTGATCTCGTGCATGCCCATGGCACGGGCACCCTTGTGAATGACCCGGTTGAACTGGCCGCCATCGCGGCGGCGTTTCGATCGCGGCCCTGGTTGTATTCTCACAAAGGGGCACTGGGCCATAGCCTCGGGGCGGCGGGAATGGTTTCGGTGGTGCTGAATTGCTTGTCACATTCGCACGGCGCGGTACCGCCGAATATCCGATCGACGCGGCCGTTGGACATGAGCAATCTGGGCTTTTCGTCCGAGGCAGTGGAGGTTCCGGTCAGGCGCAGCGTTGCGATTGCGGCGGGTTTCGGCGGTCCGCTGGCGATCGTCAGTCTGGTGAATTCCTAGATCAAATCCCCACGAAATTCCAGCCGTTTTTCAGAACGGGTGTATTGGCCATCGTCGAGCGCAATAATAGGTACTTCTCAACGCTGATGTTCAATTGATCGACGAGGTTGGAAAAACAACTATCGATCAGCAAAAGTTTCGACGCCTGTTCCAGCGTTGTGATCCAGTCGAATGGGGTTTCGGTGATCTCGGAAATTTCAACGATCTGATATTGATCCCGCCATTGTGCGGGGATGTTGATATTGCAGTCGAATTTCGATCCCTGTCTGTGAACGCAGATGTAGGGGCGCGTGATGTTGAGCCTTTGCTGGAGATTCGCCTCGCGTTGCACATTGCGCTGGATGCGCAGGCCCCATTTTTGGGCGAAAGGCACGCCGGCGATCGCATATTTGTATTCGTCAAACTTCAGCGCAGCGCTCAACGGTTGGTTTATGACCGCGGGGTTCGATCTCATCGAACTGTAGAGAGTCACAATGCGATCGCAGCGCAGATCGCTGAGCAGGGCAATTGGGGTCCGGTAAAAATAACCGGTTTCGGGCACGGTGGGCACGGGGATGAAATTCACCTCGGGTTTGACGGGCTGGAAGATGCGGACGAACTGCTCGCCGATGGGCCAGTGGACCTCGTCGCCGCGCTGGAGAAAATAATCGGCGATCGGCAGCGCAATGATGATGTCGCCGATTCCACGAGTCTGTATCAGGCCGATTCGCATGGGCTGAACGAAAGTAGCAAGCGGATTGCCGGATCGCCAGCGCCCGAGGCGATGCGGTGGGGGCGGACCGGCACTCTCAATTGGTTATTTCAATCCCATCACCGAACTGACACGGCCGCTGGGGACGGATCGGGTCATAGGTATAACAAGGAACAGCACTTGAACAAAGCCGGGTCAGGACGCTAAAATATCCCCAAAGGGCGATTTTAATGGTTCCAGGAACCGACTCCATCAAAATATTATCCTGCGTTTAAGGAGCCGATGTTATGCACAACATACATCCCACGGCCTTGGTGGACCCCAAAGCGGAACTCGGCAATGGGGTCGTCGTCGGCGGCTACAGCGTCATCAAGGGTCCGGTGCGGATCGGGCCGGGGACTGTGATCCATGAACATACGCATCTGCAAGGAAGGACGGTCATTGGCCGGGATTGTCAGATTGGTCCGGCGGCGTATGTGGGGTTGCCGCCGCAACATCTGCGGGCGAACCTCGAAGTTGGAGAACTCGTCGTAGGCGACGGTGTCATCATCCGGGAGACCGCGACCATCCATCGGGCGACGGCGGCGGGTGAAGAAAACGCCACACGCATTGGAAATCATTGTTTTGTGATGGGGGGCGTTCATATCGGCCACGACTGCCGGCTGGATGAACATGTGATTGCCGCCAACGGCGTGCTGCTGGGCGGTCATTGCCAGATCGGGGAAGGGGCATTCCTCGGCGGTGGATGCACGCTGCATCAATTCGTTCGCGTGGGCCGACTGGCGATCCTCGCCGGCAATGAAGCCGCCAGCCAGGACATCCCACCGTTCGCGACGATGCGTTACGGCGGACTCAAAGCGTACAACGCCCGCGGCTGCCGGCGGGCGGGGATGGCGGCGGCGACGATTCATGCGATTCGTTCGGCGTACCATTGTCTGCACCGGTATCGGGTGGTGTCGGCGGCCCTGGAAGAAATCCGCGAGACGGTTCCCGATCTGCCGGAGATTCGCGAGTTGATTGAGTTTATCAGGTTGAGCAAGCGCGGGATCCTGCCATCACGCTATGGTCATGAAAGGCTTGGTCCGATTGGGATGGATGGGATGGATTCGCAAACTGATCGTCCCGTCCCTTGCCGCGCGCGGCATGCATTGGGCTCGTGAGGTGGCTTGTTTTCATGTGATAAAATAGGCAAATTTGTGGCGATGATTTGGACGTATTTTCCTGAATTCTGCGGATTTATTTACTTTTCCTGCCGACACCCGGATTGCGGGATATATTCTATCTGGCGGCGGTTGGACCGTGGGGTAGGCACGCCTGCCATCGTGGTTTGCGGGAAACTCTTGGGAAGTTGTAACGGGTATAACGGCTGATCTTTTATCGCCGGGTCTGCCCGTCAAGTGGTGAAACATGGTCGACAAACTCAGTCAAGCGCATACGCGGGACGTCACCCATCAATTCATCGAACACGCCAGATGGATGATAGACCACCTTCTTAAAGTTCCGAAATGGTGGGACTTTCTGATGAACAAATGTCCGGAGATTTTGGCGCTCTGGCAAAAGCCGGGGGCCGCAATGCCGATGGGAGTCCCGGGGTTGTTTGATCGGCTTCGCGGCGAATCGAGCGTGGAGAAGATCCACAGGAAAATTCAGAGCGACGAAGCTCTCTTAAAGTCGTTTCAGAAGTTTTGTTCGTTCCGACAACGCAGGAAGGAACACGAAGAAACGATACTTCCGCTGGTAAAAGAGATATCAAAAGCGATCGAAGCGTACGGGTGGGGTGGGGAAAAGGCGGTTGAGCCGTTCCGCGAACTGGAAACTCCCGAATACAAGTCGTTCTCCTGGGAAAAACAACTGGAGCTTTTTGATCTGGCCACCAGACAGGCGGAACAATTCGAATTGTTTGTGCAACAGCATCGATTGGAAGAACCGAAGACTGCTTCGCATGACAATGCCGTGCATGGCCGGGAGTCCGCGAAATGCGATGCGGTAGCCGCCGCCGGCGCATCCCAACAGGAAGCGATGCCCCGGGTTGCGGAAGCAGAGAAAGAAGAGGCATCGGTCGAGTCGAAGACGCGGCCCACGGGAAAACCGATGACGGAGAAAAAACCACTGCCTGCCGAGGCTTTCACGGCATATCGCCTTTATCACTCCACCGATAAAACTCAAGCTCAGATTGCCGCGCAATTGCAACAGGAAATCGGAAAACCCGTCCGACAGAGCCAGGTTTCCAAATGGATCAGCCAGGTCAAGAAATTCATTGCGGATGGGAATGTTCTGCCTGATGCGCCGCAGATTCCCGCGGAGGACTCGGCCGTTGATTCAGGGCCGCTGGACATAGGTGAGTGGATCGAGCCGGGGAACCGCTCGTCGAAGCATGCGTTCCGATATATCGTGGATTCCGCCTAATCGTGATTTCGTCGTTTTGAGTGCCGCATTTTCGTCAATTCATTTTTGAGCTTTAGGTTCTCGGTTTTAAGATCGGCAACTTCGTTGTGCGCATTTGCAAGCGAAAGATTCAAATCGGAAATCTTCTTTAGCATTTCAGCATCCTTGGCATACACGGCCAATTTAAGGCCCGCTTTGAATGTGCTAATCACTCCATTGATAATGGTGAACGGGTTAGTCATCACTCATCCCGAATAATTGCCAATCAAATACCCACGGTCGCAATAGTTCCCTGCGGAAACCGATATCTCACAAAACGCTCGTATTCCGCGCTGCGCATTACCTCGGGCTGGACTCTGGCACCTCACAGATTCTCTTATGCACTTCACCAGGCCACATTAGCAAAGTTTGATCTCAATAAAACGGACGTATTAGGGGCGCTTTCCGGCGTGTCTCTAATAGACAAAATAATCAAAGCTTAAGAAGTGTTCCGCCGTTGGGTCCGGATTTTGTATCAACGACAGATTTGAATGCTGGGTGGGTTTTGCAAAGTCGCCTCAATATTTTATCTGGTCTCCGCTGTGGCCCCGTCTTTTCTCCTAGAAATGCAGATTGAATTCGCGCCAGGAGAAGCCAAAAGTTGTTCGAGAATCTTGGCCTGACCTTTCGTAATGTCGTATAACTGATTATCGAGTATCGCAGTATAGCTCTCTCCGATATTCCGAATCGTAAGGCGGTTTTCCGGCGCAAGGGGTCTTCCACCAAATCCGGAATTATCAATCGCAGAATCGGCTTCCAACCGTTTCGGGCGAGGCTTGGCCATGTCACCAGCTTTAACTGTGGGTCAGCGCAATGACTGGCATTTTACCGATGCGGGGGAGATTTCAAGACTTCTTGGGGACGCCGTCGGTCAGCTTCCGAGCATTTCTTCGCGGTTTCTTTCTATTGGGCTTTTTCGGATTCGCCTTACTTAACATAACATGCATTATCGGACGTGGGGCGGGTAAGTCTTTTTTGGTGGGCAGGTTGGGCCGCGTCGCATAATCGCGTTGGGCACCCAGATTCGGCGATTTACTTACGGCGGATTCCACAGCCGCGCGATATTCCGGGGCGACATGGAGCCGGCGGAACATCAGTTGTCTGCTGAGAGCCGGGGTCAGCGGAGATAGAGCGGCGAAGGAAGCCAAGCGGCCGTCATGCGTCTGGATCGGAATGTCCGAGGCGGGGTTCTGGCCATCGTAAATCTCGTAGGGAGTGTCGCGCGGCTCATCGTAAAACAAATGATAATTGGGATCGCCGCCGGCGGCGGTGACGGCGTGGGCGGCGCGGTCGATCGCAGAACGAAGTTTGGCGGGATCGTCCACCGATGTCAGATCGATCGTTTTGTACAGGTTGCGATAGAGAAGCCCGTGGGACAAGCTGGCCAGGATCGGGTCGTCGGCGGTGATCCAGAGTTTCAGGCAGTGCATGACGGAAATATCATCCAGGTCGGTGAACTGGGCGAGGGTGAATTGCCCCCCCACCATGGCTTTGAATGTGGCATCGGCTCGGGATAGGGCCGAGAGACGGTCCTGTTCGGCAAGTCGGCGTGCACGGCGAAGGGCGAGTTTCAACATTCCTTCACCGGTGCGAACGACTTTGTGGAAATAGACGTTGCGGTACATGTGATAGCGGGATTGCAGATACGCCTCGACGGCGCTGAGGCCCTTGGCGGTCACGGCCAGGCGGGAGCTGGAATCGTCCACCACGAGGGCGTGAAGGAGCCAGGAGAGATCGAAGGCGCCGTAATGGCTGCCGGTCATGAGGTTGTCGCGGAGCAGATAATCAAAGCGGTCGGCGTCGAGTTGGCTGGATAAAATATCGCTGAAAAATCGACGGTTGGATTTGCCGGCCAAAAATTGCGCGACCATTTCGGGCAGCGCGCGGTCGTGTTCGGACAGAATGCGGTGGACCTCGCTTTGCGGATTTTGGATGATCGAGGCGGTTTGGTCTTCATGGTTGACGTGGCTGATTTCCTCGAAGACGTGGCTCAGGGGGCCGTGGCCGAGATCGTGGAGAAGCGCGGCGGCAAGGCAGGCGGTGAGGTCCGGCTCGGCGATTTTTGTGGTGAGGTCGAGATGATGGAGCATTTGGCGGGCGGTTTCCATTACGCCGAGGCAATGGCTGTAGCGGGAATGGTCGGCACCGGGATAGGCGAGGGAGGCCATGCCGAGTTGGCGGATGCGGCGGAGGCGCTGGAACTCGCCGGCGTTGATGAGCTTGAAGAGGAGTGCATCGACCGGGCGTTCGAGCCGGAAGGCGATGATGTCGTGCACGGGATCGCGGATTATTTTTTCTGCCATAATCTGTGGAAGAGATAATAGAAATCAGGGGTGAGTATTGCTAATTTTATTTAAACAGAAGATTTTTATCGATTTGCACTGGGGGAAAATGAAGATTGCAAGAGAGAAGATTCTTATCGGGTACGGTTTTCGTGCCGAAGTGGCCGCCCTGGCTCGTATATAACAGGCGGTGGCGCTGGGAGCGCCGTTGGCTGGCCTGATAGGATTCGGGAAGACCGTTTGCGGCGGGACAAGAGCGGCTTTGCGTACACTTGCAAAGGAGGGTGTGGAATGGTTGGCGGGTTAAAGACAATTGTCGTGAAGGAAGGCCACGAGCGGGAATTTGAATCGCTCTTCAGCCGGCTTCGTATGGAGATCCGGAATCACGAGCCCCGTTGCGTGCTGTATTCGCTGCTTAAGTCGCGCATGAATCCGCGGGCCTATATTGTCCACGAACAATATCGTGATCAGGGGGCGTTGGATGCGCATCAGACTTCGACGTACGGGAAGGTCATGTTTCCGAAGATTCGTTCCATCCTGGAAAGCATCACCGTCGAGTATTTCGACGTTGTCGTTCCCTGATTATGCCGCGTCCAGTTGTGCGGAGATGTTCGATATGAATTCCACCCCCACCGACATGTTGCCGGTGTCGGCGGCCTGGGGCGGGCGGCTGACCCAGACGACGCGCGCGGGAATCATGTTACGGCGGTTGGCCAGGGCGTGGCCGGATTCGCTGAGTCCGACGTGAATGCTGAGCAGCTTGCCGGGGCGGACCGGCATTGAACGGGGGAGTTCGACGCGAAGGCCGGTGGAGCTGATGTCCTGGGTTTGTCCGCCGAAATAGCGCGAAGCGGTTGCTTCGAATACCTTGATCGGGCGGGCCTGTTGAATTCGCAGTCCGCGGCGGCGTTCGATGCCGTCTTCGGCACTGGCTTCCTGATCCCTGAGGGCCTGGGTTAAAGTCAACATCTAAGGCAACCTCCGTTCCCTTAATGAGTACTCTGGGGCGACAATGGAGTTATCGGAACGATGGGCTGGGGAGTTGAAAGAATATGGGCAAGACAAACGGGCAAAGTTGGTCTGCCGTTTCCATCCTATTACTCCGGCGGTGTTTGGCGTTATAGTCCAAGGGATGTCCTATAACTTCACCGCGATTGAGAAGAAATGGCAGCGATATTGGCTGGAGAACGGCTCCTTTCGCACGCTGGAGCCGGGCGAGGCGGGGAAAATGCCCAAGGCGTATGTCCTGGATATGTTTCCCTACCCCAGCGGGGCCGGGTTGCATGTGGGGCATCCGGAGGGGTATACGGCCACGGACATCGTTTCGCGGTATCTGCGGATGCAGGGGTACAACGTGCTGCATCCGATGGGATGGGATGCGTTCGGGTTGCCGGCGGAACAGTATGCGATCAAGCAGAATGTCCATCCGCGGATCACGACGGAGCAGAACATCGCGACCTTTCGCCGGCAGATTCGGATGCTGGGGCTGAGCTATGACTGGGAGCGGGAAATCGATACGACCGATCCGGCGTACTACCGCTGGACGCAATGGATTTTTCTTCAGTTGTTCAACAGCTATTTCCATCCGGTGGAGAAACGCGCCAGGCCAATTGAGCACCTGATCAATGAATTGCAGAACGAGAATTTCGTGGTCGGGCCGGATGGGTCGGTTCATGTGAATCCGACGCCGGAGGTTCTGGAGGCGCTCGGAAGCGAGATGCGGATTGAGCGCGTGTGGCGCGAGTTGAGCGAAGGCGAGCAACGTGAGGTGATCGACAATCAGCGGCTGGCGTATATGGATGAAATTCCGGTGAACTGGTGCCCCGGTCTGGGGACGGTGCTGGCGAATGAAGAAATAATCGACGGGAAGAGCGAAGTCGGGGGATTTCCGGTGGTTCGCCAGCCGATGCGGCAATGGGTGCTGCGGATCACGGCGTATGCTGAGCGGCTGGTGGATGACCTGGACCAATTGAACTGGCCGGAATCGCTGAAGGAAATGCAGCGGAACTGGATCGGGCGCAGCGTGGGGGCGGAAGTGGATTTTGATATCGAGGGGGAACCCGCCAGGGGACCGGCGGGCTCACTGAGACGCCCCGCCGCTGCTGAGGATGATGAAGGTTTGGGCGTGACGGTTTATACGACTCGGCCGGATACGCTGTATGGGGCGACGTATCTGGTGCTGTCCCCGGAGCATCCGCTGGTGGAGCGGATCACATCGGCGGCGAACCGGGCGGCGGTGGATGCGTATCGGCAGTCGGTGGCGGCGAAATCGGAACGGGATCGAGTGGCGGATACGAAGGAAAAAACCGGCGTGTTCACGGGCGCCTATGCGATCAATCCGGTCAATGATGAAAAGATTCCGGTCTGGATCGCGGATTATGTGCTCATGGGGTATGGCACCGGCGCGATCATGGCGGTGCCGGCGCACGATCAGCGCGATTATGATTTCGCCACGAAATTCAAAATTCCGATCCGAACGGTGGTGAAGCCGGCCGATGGCGGCAAGCCCCCCGCCGGGCGGGCGTTTGAGGGGGAAGGGATTGCTATTAATAGTCCTTCGATCGACGGGCTGAGCACGGCGGAGGCAAAGGAAAAGATTACCGGAGTGCTGGAGGCGGCGGGCGTGGGGAAGCGGTCGGTGAAATATAAGCTGCGGGATTGGGTTTTCAGCCGGCAACGGTATTGGGGCGAGCCGTTTCCGATCATTCTGGATGCGGAGGACAATCCGTGGGCGGTGCCGGAGACGGAGTTGCCGGTGACGTTGCCGGAGATGGCGGATTTCAAACCGACGGGAACGCTGGAGCCGCCGCTGAGCAAGGCGAGGGATTGGATGAACGTGAATCTCGACGGCAAGCCCGCGGTGCGCGAGACCAATACGATGCCGCAGTGGGCGGGAAGCTGCTGGTATTATCTGCGGTTCATCGATCCGAAGAATCCGGAGCGGTTCGTCGATCCGGCGAAGGAAAAGTATTGGATGCCGGTGGATCTTTATGTGGGCGGCGCGGAACATGCGGTGCTGCATTTGCTGTATTCGCGGTTCTGGCACAAGGTGCTGTTCGATCTTGGGCACGTTTCGACGCCGGAGCCGTTTGCGAAGCTCGTCAATCAAGGGACGATTCTGGGTGAGATGGAATTTCACGCCTTCCGCGGGCCGGGAGGCGCTTACATCAGCGCGGCCGATCTCGAAAACATCGTTGAAGAATCCACGAGCGCCGGCCCGCAATTGGTCGGAACAGACAGACAAAGCGGGCGGAAATCTGTTGCTGCGCTGATCGACGCCGATCAAGTGGAAAAGCGCGGCGAGCGATATGTGCTGAAGTCTGATCCGTCCATCGCTGTCGAGGCGCGATCCTTCAAGATGAGCAAGAGCCGAGGGAATATCGTCAATCCAGACGAGATCGTGGGCGATTACGGGGCCGACACGTTTCGACTTTACGAGATGTACATGGGGCCGCTGGAACAGCAGAAACCGTGGAACACTCGGGACATCGTGGGGATGTCGCGGTTCCTCAACGGTGTGTATCGGAATCTGATCGGGGATGAAGAGGCCGGCAAAATGGCCCGGATCGTTGCGGATGAGATTCCGGAAGGTTTGGACCGGCAGATGCATCGGACCATCAAGAAGGTGGGCGAGGATATTGTGTCGCTGCGGTTTAACACGGCGATCGCGGAATTGATCAAGTTGAACAATGAGATGACCAAATTGCCGGCGATTCCGAAGCAACTGGCGGAAACATTTACGCTGCTCCTGGCGCCGCTGGCGCCGCATCTGGCGGAGGAAATCTGGAGCCGGCTGGGCCATGATCGGAGTTTGGCGCGGCACGCGTGGCCAAAGCATGACGAGAAGAAACTCGTCGAATCCAAGCTCGAATTGCCGATTCAGATCAATGGCAAGCTGCGCGGAACGATCTGGATTAACACTGATGAAACCGAAGATTCCATTTTCGCTTCCGTGAAGGAATTGGCGGGTGTGAGAATATGGATTGATGGAAAGACGGTGGTAAAGCAAATCTATGTCCCCGGAAAGCTGGTCAGCTTCGTGGTCAAATGAGAGCCGCCGATGGGTGAAGAAATTGAAGCGAAAATGAAGGTGGCGGATTTGGCGGCGGTGCGAAAAACGCTGGAGGCCAAGGGAGCGGTGCGCAATGGAAAAGAGTTGGAGACCAATACGTTTTTTGACACTTCGGAGAAGCGCCTTCTGGCGGAGGACCGGGGACTGCGAATTCGCCTGGCCGTGGACGAAGGCGGGGTGACGCGGTGCCTGGTAACGATGAAAGGGCCACTGCGGGCGGGACAGTTCAAAACGCGCGAGGAAATCCAGTTTTCGGCCGATGATGCCGAGCCGGTGCGGAGAATATTTGAGAATCTTGGGCTTAAGTCCACGTTATCATTCCAGAAGCGGCGTGAAACTTGGCTGTTCGGCGACTGTGAAATTGCGCTCGATGAGATGCCGTATCTCGGCACCTTTGTGGAAATTGAAGGTAAAACCGAGAAGATCGTCGCGGCGGCGCGGGAAGCGCTGGGCCTGGCGAATTTGCCGCCGATCTCCACTGGTTACATTTCGCTGTTGTCGCGGTATCTTGAAGAGCATCAGATCAAGGATCGAGACATCCGGCTTTGATCGGGGGTCTTTGGGTTGTCATGGCGGAAAAATCATTCCTTGTTCAGCGGTTCGCCCGGCTGCCGCTCGGCCAGATTCATTTGATCGGCTACAGCGTGGCGGGCGAGGAAACCATCGTGCAGGTTCCGGAGCTGAACGTCTGCTTTGACATCGGCCGCTGTCCGTATTTCGCGCTGACGAGCGACATTATCTGTTTGACGCACGGGCACATGGATCATGTGGCCGGTTTGCCGTACTACCTTTCGCAGCGGGCTTTTCAGGGGATGAAGCCGGGCACGATCCTACTGCCGGGAGAGCTGGAGCGGCCGGTGGATGCGCTGCTGCGCTGCTGGCGGGATATCGAGCGGCAGGCGACGCCGTACGAGCTGGTGGGGATGTCTCCCGGCGAGGTGTACGAGGTTCGGCGCGATTTTTCGATTCGCTGCTTTGCGACGCATCATGGCGGTCCGAGTCTGGGATATTCGCTGATCAGCGTGCGCGAAAAACTTCGGCAGGAATATCTGG
>Ga0302325_10011002_pt1 | contig 19517 bp, 8 predicted proteins | sample Palsa_T0_2_FD_201948 | JGI IMG/M metagenome (GOLD analysis project Ga0302325, IMG submission 201948) | Peat permafrost microbial communities from Stordalen Mire near Abisko, Sweden - Palsa_T0_2 | ecosystem: Environmental > Terrestrial > Soil > Palsa > Peat permafrost | place: Sweden: Abisko...
GCGATACCAGCGGCAACTTGTCTTATCGCAGTATCGCGTCCTCGGGCCTCAGCGGCGGGCAAGGCCTTGGCGGCACCAGCAGCGGCATCGCGCTTGGTGACAGCATCCCGGGTTCGGGACCACATAGTTTCACTTCTAACCGCTATCAGTACCTCAACGGCTATCAATATTCCATCGGCGGCTCAGTCAATGATCCGGTCAATCACCCGGTATTCCGGATGTACAACAACGGGGACCTTTCGGCGGGCACTACCATGGATACCAGCGTGAGCACTTTGGACCAAACAGGCTTACGGTATTATGCCAAATCAGGCTATTTAGAGATCGGCGCTTCTGACCGCGTGGACACTGCGCTGGGCGCGATCGTCTATGGGACCTGGCCCAGTTCGGGTATTATCATCAACTCGGATGTCGCCAATACCGTCAAGGGCAAGATGATGAATACCGTTTTCGTTGCAGACGAAAGCACCATCGACTCGGGCATCTGGATGGAGAATAACTTTATTGCCGGTGAACATAACCATTTTTCCGGCAGTACGAACACCTATATCCGCTCCTTTATAGGCGGATACGGCCATACATTTTCTGGTCCCATGAATGCCGACGTTATTGACGGTCAGAACCTGACGCTCTCAAAGCTGACGTCGATGGATTTGATCACCGGATTTGAGAACGTGACTCAGGACACTAGTTTTTCCTCCTTGATCGGTGGGGCCGGGAATCAGTTCGGGGGTTTGAGTCAGCTCGTTTCCGGCCAGGGACTGGTGGACCGTACGCCCATGGGCACTGTGCTGGGCAATTACAACGTAGATTTCTCCACGTTAAGTTATACAGGTCTCAAAGGAACCAATGCGTCCGGTCTTTCCGGCTACCCGCTTTTTGTGCTTGGCAATGCCAACGCGGGCACTGGTAGCATCCACTCTAATGCGGTCACTGTGTTGTACAATGGCCGAACGCAGATCAATACGAGCGGATTTTCTAATACGCTTACGCAGGCCAATGTGACGCCGCAGGCGGCGCTGGATGTAGTGAGCACGAACACGGGCGTCCTGCTGCCGCGGCTGAGCACGGCCCAGCGTAACGCTATTGTAAGCGGAGATTTGCAGAATGGCCTGTTGTTGTATAATACCGACAGCAGCGCCTTCCAGTATTACAACGGTAGTGCGTGGAATTCTGTGGGCACCGGCAGCGGCTCATCGAGGTGGCAGTACTCGGGGGGAACCGTCTACGACTCGGCAGACAATATCGCCATTGGAACAAGTAACCCACAGAGCTATAAGCTAGCGGTGAATGGTACGGCGATATTCACTAAGGCTGTGGTCAAGCCGATCACGAGCTGGCCGGATTATGTCTTCAAGAAGAATTATTTGTTGCCAGGTCTCGATGAAGTCGGGCGCTATATCCAGGAACACCATCACCTGCCAGGAGTTGCTTCAGAACAGGAGATCGCACTGCGGGGGATCGATCTTGGCGAACAGCAGACAGTCCTGCTGAAAAAAGTGGAAGAGCTAACGCTTTACCTGCTCCGGGAGAATAAGTCTTTGACGGATCAGAATAGGCAGATCACGGAGCAGAACAAACAGTTGAGCGAACAGAACGCCCGACTCAACACACTGCAGAAGGAGATCGATGAACTGAAGGCTTTGATCCCAACGGGTCCCAAACAATAATCTTTCAAGCCATGCCGAAAATATGCTTTTTGTCTGTTTTGCTATTGGGTATGACCCTCACGGTTTGCCGGGCCCAATCAGTGGATTCTATTACCGGTAAGGCGTTGAGCTTTCCGGCGCGGCTGCTAATGCGCATCCAAAAAAAGACGACAGGGCTCAACAGCCAGCTCACGCAGCAAACGGAGCGCTATCTCCAAAAAATGGCCCAACGGGAGGCGAAGCTTCAAAAGAAAATAGCTGGTGTCGACAGCAATGCTGCCAAGACCCTTTTTGCTGGTTCGGCTGGGCAATATGCCGCGCTGGAACAGCGGATGCGAACGGATACGGGGCATCGGGGGCAGGGTTTTAGCGGGGCTTATCCGGCTTATCTGGACTCGTTACAGGGCTCAGTAGCGTTTCTAAAGCAAAACCCGCAACTGTTGAGCCGCGCGAGTGGGCAGGCGCCGATGGGGACGGCCGGTACCGGTCAGTTGGCACAGTTGCAGGGCGCCAGTAACCAGCTCCAAGCCTTACAGGCGAAGATGGGTATCGCCGATCAAGCGAAGGTTTATCTCCAACAACGGAAGCAGCTGATCGCGCAATATATCTCGCAACACAGCAACCTTCAAGGTTTGTTAGGGTCCTCCTATGCGAGGATGAATAAGGACGTTTTTTACTTTGGGCAGCAACTTCGCGTTTATCAAGAGATGTGGAGCAGTCCCGATAAAATGGAACAAGAGGCGCTTGTCCTTCTCAACCGGCTACCTGCCTTCCAGACCTTTATGAAGAGCAACTCTATGTTGGGTGGGCTGTTCAATGTTCCGGGCGACTATGGCAGTTCGCAGGCCATCAGCGGCTTGCAGACCAAGAGCCAGGTGGCGACTCTGGTGCAGGGGCAGGTAGGTGCTGGAAGTGGGGGCGGCGCGGGCGGTACGGGAAGCGCTGGGGCGGGTGGCGGAGGCGGGGCCGGCATGGGTGCCCTGCAGTCGAACCTGCAATCGGCCGATTCGCAGCTGGATACATATAAGAGCAAACTGAGTCAACTGGGGGCGGGCAATGGGAACATGGATATGCCTGATTTCAAACCCAATGACCAGAAGACGAAAACCTTCTGGAAAAGGCTACAGTACGGCGTCAACTTCCAGACCTCCCGCAACAACTACTATTTTCCGACGGTCACCGACTTCGGCCTGTCGCTAGCGTACAAGCTGGGAAACGGCAACCTGATCGGTGTCGGCGCCTCCTACAAATTGGGCTGGGGCAACGGCATCCAGCATATTGCCTTCACCAATGAGGGGGTGGGGCTTCGCAGCTTCCTTCAAATCAAGATCAAGGGAACCTTCAGCGCGACGGGTGGCTTTGAATATAATTATACCACGCCATTTGGCGGTTTCCGGGAACTTAAACAAATCCAGGATTGGACCAAAAGCGGCCTCATCGGCGTGACGAAGACCGTCTCAATGAAAAACCGGATGTTCAAACAGACATCGCTGAGCTTATTGTGGGACTTCCTGAGCTATCAGCAGGTGCCACAGACGCAGCCTTTTGTCTTTAGAATTGGATATAATTTTTAGTTGATAAAAGACTTTTTGCCATGAAGCTGAATGTATTGGCTTGCTTATTTGCGATGTTAGGTTGGTCTATTTTGACACCTCGCTTTACTTTCGGACAAAACCCGTACCAAGCAACCGACCTAAAGAACATAGTTTTACCCTCACCCACGGCATCAGCCTTAGGGCAGTATGGCAATGTTCCGGTCGGTATCTATACAGGGACGGCAAAGGTCAGCGTACCCTTGTACGAGATACATGAAGGGGTACTCACGCTACCCATTTCACTGAGCTACAACGGTGGAGGTATGAAACTTGGCGAAATAGCCCCGTGGACCGGTATGGGATGGTCGTTGAACGCCGGGGGGGCGATTACCAGAACAGTACATGGCATACCCGACGAAGGCAGCATCAATGCCGGGTACACCGTAAATACAAGCCCGACGCTTGGACAAATGAAATCTTCATTATTGGGCCAAATCGATACCGATCCCGACGTTTTTTGTTTCAATTTTAATGGAAAATCTGGGAAATTTTATATCAGTAAGAACAACTTTATCTGCATTTCTCCTTACCAGAACCTTAAAATTCAGGCATTCAACGCAAGTGGAGGCCTTGTCAACCCACCATTTACAAATTTAGGAGCAACTTTGCAATTCCGGGTCACGGATGAAGATGGACTGGTATATGAATTCAGAGATTACGAGACGACGCGTTCTGTGACGTATAATCCGAACGTAGTTCCAGATCCGATATTAACCGGAATCGGCATACCCCTAGCTAGCCCGACGGCCTGGTACCTTACAAGGATGTACGATCCGGTCGGAGATACGATCAACTTCTTTTACAACAATTATACGTTAACCTATGATCAAGGTAGTTCGATTCAGCATTTTATTTTAACCAACCAACAGGGAAGCTCTCTCGCACCTGTCGTTCAACAGCCTTATACTGTCAATGTTGCCAGATGCCAAACCCAAAATTGGCGTTTGGCACAAATTTCCTTTTCAAATGGAGCCATAAATTTTACCGCTGGATACCCCCGTGTGGACCTCGTGGGAGACTCTATGCTGACAAAAATCGCTATTACCGATAATAGCGGCAATTTGGTTAAAGGATACGCGTTGCATTATTCCTATGGCGCTGGTTCTGACGCCACTGGTTATTCGCTTACTTCGACTGACGACAACACCTATGCCACCTATGTGGCGTACCAATCCTTCGCGTCCTTTCGAAGACTTTTACTCGACAGTGTCGCCACTTTGAATAATGGCGGAATTTCGACGGGCCAGCGTTATTCCTTTCTTTACTACAACGCAACAGGCAGCTTTCCCAGCAGGTTCAGCAAACAGACGGATTCCTGGGGATTTTACAATGCCAATGGCTATTCGGACCAGAATTTCCTCAATTATCAACTGGTTGGTACCGATGCTACCAACCCTGCCAATTATCAGATCGTAGGGAATACACCGAATATAAGTGCTGCCATTACCGGTGCCCTTAAGCAAATTACCTATCCTACCGGCGGTTATACGATGTTTAACTATGAATTGCATGATGCCTATCTCGGCCGGGGCGTGGTTCCTCCAACCGCCTCAGCGCAATACGAGCAAATGGTAATCGATTACTCAGCATATAGCATGTTGGGCTATACAGATACGGTTATAAATGGCGTGGATTGTAAGTATGAGAATTTTACCGTGCAAACCGGGGCAGGTGCCACCGTAGACATCGCGGTTAGCAATATGATCTATCAATCACCGGGAATTGTGATGAAATTTGATATTTACAATTCAGCGGGTACGGACATTCTGCCCTATTCCACGATTATAAACGGTCCCAATTCCAATACCACGATCAACCAAACCTACCACAGCGTATCATCTACAACCACGGCTACGCTTGCCGATGGAATATATAAGATTATTTTTACGCCAATCAGCTCCTTTATTGGGTCTTCCAACTACATGAACACGTATGACGGAAATGCCACCTTTGTGGTCAACGGCTGGAGCAATATCGTCCTTCATCCTGACTCGGTCGATTTTGTTCAAGCCATTGGTGGTTTGCGGCTCAATTCGACTGTTGATTACGACCCCATAACAAACGCGACTTTACAAAAAGCCTATGGCTATAAGCTTCCCGGCGATTCCCTTTCTTCCGGCACGCCTGTCTCCGGGCTGAATTATATTTATAACTCCAACTCAATTTCCAGTGCTTCCGCAACTGACAACAACGGAGATGAATACAACGTGACGGGATTATTTTCCTACATCGTCATTAACAGCGAGTCAAATTGCCCGCTGAGCACCACACAGGGGAGCAACGCTGGCTATTCCAGGGTTACAGTGAAAGAAATTGACCCCGTGACCAGCCTTCCAAATGGAATGACAGAATATGATTATACAGCTCCTAATCAATATCCCGATAATTTCGGATTGTTGCCCCAACCCATCTACTATTCCTATAACCAGCCGCCCGGCGGGATCGGCGGATCCACACCTGGACCCATTAATCCCTACCCTTATGTTCCTGCGGATGATCGGGATTGGCAGCGGGGGCAATTGCTGCAGCAAACAGAATACAAATATGCCAACGGACAATATACGCCGATAAAGTATGATGTATTTGCCTACAACAATCCGGTATATGTAGACACGACAATTGGACTCCTTACCAGGTACAAGCAGGAAGTATATCCAATGACGGCCGACACAGTTGCTTTCGGCCCCGCCGGTGACGTCCTCTTTTATCAGGAGATCTATGCCGCGCAGAACTATGCCTATACTTCGGGATACATGCTGCCAGCCAGTAAATCAGAAACGATGGTAGCCGACAATGGCGTGCCAGTTACAACAGTTGAAACTTATACCTATTCCGATGTCCCAGGGAATATGTTGCCAACACAAATAAGTTCCACAAACAGCAAGGGGGAAATTACGACGACACATATGTCTTATCCCTTCGACTACAATGTTTCCGGTTCTCCGACAATTGCAGACGCTCAGGGGATTTCATTGCTCCAGCAGCAGCACATGCTTTCGCCGGTAATTGAGCGGTACGCGGTCCGAGCCAACGCAAACGGAAGTAACTCAAGAATAATAGCCGGTTCCTATAACTCCTTCAGACCGGATCGACCGCTTAGGGATTCGGTATTCAAATTACAACTTAGCAGTCCACTGACGACCTATTCGCCAGTAACCATTGGACCCAGCCAATTGTACCTGGACCCAAACTGCCAACCACAGATTGCGTTTAGCTCGTATGATTATAAGGGGAATCTTTTGCAGCAGAACAAGGTTTTCGATGTCAACCATTCGTACCTATGGGACTACCACGTGAGATGTCCGATTGCGGAAGTGGTAAATGCCAGCCAGTCCGATATTGCCTATACCAGCTTCGAGGCTGATGGCAGTGGAAACTGGACGATCGGATCGCTCGTCCGATCTTCAGGCGGAATTACAGGGAGCAGCTACGATTCGCTGAACAGCGACATCAGCAAATCAGGCCTGAACAGTGCGACCAGCTATATCGTTTCCTATTGGACCACCGGAGCGGCGTACAGTGTACCTGGTACGGCCTCTGGTTATCCCATAAAGGGCAAGACGGAGACAATTGCAGGTGCGTCCTGGACCTATTATGAACATCTGGTAACGGGGCAAAGCACAATTCAGATCAATGGCTCCGGCGGAATAGATGAGTTGCGCCTTTATCCGTCAGGAGCCCAAATGACAACCTACACGTATAATCCTCTGGTGGGCATTAGCAGCCAGTGCGATGTGGCCGGCAGGATCACCTATTACTACTATGATAGTTTTGGTCGCTTAAGTTATGTCAAGGACCAGGATGGTAATGTGATCAAGACATATGGCTATCACTACACGGGTCAGGCCGCCAATTGAGCAACATTGAATAATATCATATAAACGACTTATAAATGCAGCCTACACCCAATGCCTTCTTTCTAAGCCTGTGCAAAAAAACAGTGCTTTACGCGGCGCTGTTCTTTTGCTGCCCCAAGGCAGTGTTTTCGCAAATGGGCATCACCGGTCCAACTTGCGTCACCGCCGGCGTGCAATATAACTACACCATTTTCGGGAACTGGTCCAACAGTACTGCTATGAACTGGGTAGTGCAAGGCGGGACGATTTCGGGTAACAGTTCAGGGACTCCGCTTCCCCAGATCCATGTGACGTTTACCAGCGGAGGCTTTGTCACAGTGTACACCACTGACCCGGATACGTCTGTCACCGTTTACGTTGCCGTGGCCGGCCCACTTGGGATGGGCAATATCACTCCCGCTTCCCAAACAATTATTTATGGTACGAACCCGTCGATTTCCGGGGCGAGCGCCACTGGCGGCGCCTGCGGCGCCGGCTTCAAATATCAATGGCAGATATCTACGGATGATGCCACCTGGAACAATTCGGGTGCTCCTGGTCAGAGCTTTACCTATTCCGGAGGGATTACCGCAACCACCTATTTCAGGGAAGTGGTAACGGATACGGTTAACGGAGGTTCAGCGAATTCCAACGTCGCAACGGTGATGGTCTACCCGCAATTGAACGGTGGCGATATCGGGCCTTCGGTCCAGAATATCTATACCGGGACCTCCACACCGATAGCGCTTGGCGGAGGGAATGCTTCCGGTGGGAACTGCGGCAATAGTTATACGTATGTATGGCAGGTGAGCACGGATGGCGTCAACTACACGAACGTCGCCAACGGACCCGGGTATCAACCTCTGTCCACCCCAGGACTGAGCTATTTCAGGCGGGAAGCTATCTGCAGTGGTGACGGGGAGGAAGCCTATTCCAACGTGGTAACCGTGAACATCGAGCCGCCCTTAGCGGCAGGAAGTATAACGCCGACCAATATAACCATTAACCCTGGTTCGAGCCCGGGCACGATCTCCTCCACCAAATCTACCGGAGATTTCTGTTCGTCGTATAGCTATCAGTGGGAACAATCCTCCGATGCCACTTATTGGATCAAGGTTCCCGGAGCGAACGGCTTATCCTTTAATCCCGGCGACCTGTCGTTGAATACCTATTACCGGCTTCTGACCACTTGCGGCGCCGATACGGTCGCGGGGCCCACTTGTATCGTTAAGGTGCAGATCGTAGCGGGAGCGCTTAGTCCGTCTACGCAACAGATCAACTATGACAGCAATGCCTCTACGCTAACTATAAACGGAGCAACCGGCGGGAGTGGCGGGTATATTTATCAATGGCAGAGTGCGCCGGATGGTCAGTTTGGTCTCCCAACCAATGTAGGAACGGATTCCACTTCCTATACGCCACTTGCCCTCACCAGCACTACCTATTACCGTGTCCTGATCAGCAGTTACGGGTCCACTCCGGATACCAGCGGAACCTTCGTAGTCAATGTATATCCCCAATTGGTTGCCGGGTCGCTCACCACCGCCAACAACCCGATCGTTTACGGATCATCCCCTACGCTCACTGACCTGAGTGCTTCCGGGGGATCGGGCGTTTACAGCTATCAATGGCTTTCCAACGCCAGCGGCAGCTATCAGCCCATTGGTGCTACGAACACCAACAGCTTTACGACAGGCCCGGTGACGGGGCCAACGTCCTACGAGGCCATTGTGTCCAGTAACGGCGTGAGCGTTACTACGGCTCCCTTGACCATTACCGTCACCTCGTCGCTGGTTGCCGGGGTTCTTAATCCGGCGCTCATCAATATCCTGGCTGGGTCCGATCCCGGTTTTCTCACCAGCAGCCGGGCAACCTGTGTTGGTTGCACGGCTGGTTTAACTTATACCTGGCAAAGCTCTCCCGACGGAAATACCTGGTCGGCCATCGGCGCAGACACGGCGTTGAGCTATGATCCTGGTTCGTTGTCAACTACGACCTACTACCGGTTGGAGGTAATCTCCGGCGCCGATACGAGCTATAGCAATATAGTCCAGGTGGCTGTGGGTGCTGTGAGCTATGACCTGAATTATGTCCGGACCCGGGCCATATCCAAACCGGGCGTTATGGATTCGATTAGCGCCGGCCAGCTTTCCAGTCCTTGGGACGTGCAGCAGGTAACCCAATATGTCGATGGGCTCGGACGCCCCGTGCAGACGGTAGCGATGCAGGCCAGCCCTTTGCTGCAGGACATGGTCAGCATCCAGGTATATGATCCTTTTGGCCGGGAGGCGCTAAAGTACTTGCCCTATACTTCGCCATCAAACGATGGCAATTATAAAAATTATGCGTTGTCCGAACAAAACAGCTTCAACACGACACAGTTCCCCGAAGAAAAATATTACTATGGCCAGACCGTCTACGAAGCTTCTCCAATTAGCCGCAACCTGGCAGCTTATGCGGCCGGGGCTAGCTGGGAGGGTTCTGGAAGAGGAGTTTCCACCCAATACCTGGCCAATATTGCGACGGATAGTGTGCATATCTGGACGATCGCCTATACAACGGGAAGCCTTCCGGTAGATGAAGGACCTTATGCCCCGGCACAATTATATAAAACGATCATTACTGATGAACAAGGGATCCAGGTGGCCGAGTATAAAGACAAGGACGGTCATGTCGTCCTGAAGAAGGTGCAAGCAGTGGCTTCGCCAGGAACGGCGCATGTGGGCTGGCTCTGCACCTACTATGTGTATGATGACCTGAACAACCTTCGTTTTGTGATCCCTCCACGTGCGGTAGAACTGATCAATAACGCGGCTACCTGGACGATACCCCAGGGGATTGCCGATGAGCTTTGTTTCCGCTACGAATACGACTACCGGCACCGCATGTCCCTGAAGAAGGTGCCGGGCGCCGGCTTAGAGAATATTGTTTATGATACCCGCGACCGGCAGGTCATGACCCAGGACTCCAACCTTCGTTCCACCAACCAATGGCTGGTCACGCAATATGACGCCCTTAATCGGCCGGTTGAGACCGGGCTCATGATCTATGCTGCTACGCAAGCTGACCTGCAACAGCTTGTTACCAATCAAACCGGCGGGGTCACCTCTCCTGGCAGTCTGCCGGTGGATACCACGCTCAGCGCCATCAATACCATCGGCGACATCCGGGCTTCAGCCGGGGTATTCATGGATAGTGGGTTCACTACGCTGACCAATGGGGTCTTTACCGGCGAGATCGTCAATGGCAGCTGGGGAGGCGGCGGTTCAACGAGCAATAGCAACAGCGTTGCGCTGACACCTGTCCCCCCTGGCGTGACACTGCAACCCCTAACGCTTACCTATTACGATGACTATTCGTGGGTGGCGGGGACGGGCACGGCGCTGTCTTCCACGTTTGCATCCGGGGTGGCGGGTAATTCGAACTACTTTATTACATCCTACAACACTTCCCCCACCTATGCCGTGCCCATTACGCCTTATACCATTACCCGGGGCCAGGTTACAGGCACGCAAACCATGGTTCTGGGAACAGCTTCTCAGTACCTGTATACCGTACACTATTATGATGACCGCGCCCGGCTGATCCAGACGCAAAGCATTAATTATACCGGGGGCATCGACACGGTGACCACACAATATGATTTTAGCGGCAAGCCGCTACGGACGCTGCTGGGGCAGGCCAAACCAAGTAATGCGGCCCAATATCACCAGGTGCTCACCAAGACCAATTATGATCCGAACTTCCGCGTGACCAGTGTCTATAAGAACATCGATGGGGCGCCTGCGGACCAATTGATCGATAGCATGCAATACGATGAGCTATCCCGGTTGCGGGCCAAATACCTGGGTGAGGACCCGGCAACCGGATCGCCGTTGGACAGCCTTGTGTATGCGTATAATATCCGCGGCTGGGTGACGGGTATCAACAAGAATTATGTAGGGGGTTCGACTCAAAACTACTTTGGGATGGAGCTGGGCTATGACAATGCGATCAGTGTGGCCGGAACGAGCTATGCCAACCCGACCTACAACGGCAATATTGCAGGAACGATCTGGAAGAGTGCCGGGGACGGGGTGAACCGAAAATATGATTTTACCTATGATGATGTCAATCGGTTGAAGGGGGCTGCCTACCTGGACAACCATAGCGGCGGCGGCGTCTGGAATACGAGTGCGATGGATTATTCCGTGGATAGTCTCAGCTACGATGCCAACGGCAATATTCTGTCCATGAACCAACGTGGCTTCAAGATCGGCAACCCGGCGGGTGATATCGACGTTTTGACCTATGCATATCAATTCAACGGCAGTAGCAACAAACTCACGCAGGTGCAGGATGCGGCTAACGATACGGCGAGTGTGCTGGGCGATTTCCATTACAAGGGCGCGAAGGCGGACTCGGACTACCGCTACGATGGCAACGGGAACCTGCTGATCGACAACAACAAGGGCATCGATACGATCGTCTATAACTACCTGAACCTGCCGGTTCGGGTTCATATGAGGGGGAAGGGCAATATTGTCTTTACCTACGATGCGGGGGGCGATAAGATCTTGAAACAGACGGTCGACAGTACTTTGGGACTCTCGACCACCACGCTGTATCTTGATGGGTTCCAATACCAGCGACGCGCGCCAACAGGTAATCCGAATAGCGGTTCGGACACGCTGCAATTCGTAGGACACGAGGAAGGGCGGGCGCGTTGGGCCTTTCACAAATACCTGGACGGGGATTCGGCCTACGCCTGGGAATATGATTTTGCGGAGCGGGATCACCTGGGCAATGAGCGGGTGCTGCTGACGCAGGAGAAGGATTCGGCGCAGTATATATGTACTATGGAGCCGCAATACCGGGCGACGGAAGATGCGTTGTTCTATAATATCGACTCTTCTAGCTATTCCGCCGCAGCTGTTCCGGGGATTGCGGGTGGTTTCCCGGCGCCGCCCAACGGCCCTGCCACTAATGACAGCGTCATACGGGTGAATGGCAATGGACCGAAGACGGGCCCGGCGATCATCCTAAAGGTGATGAGTGGGGATGTGATAAAGGTGGGTGTCTATTACTACTATAATCCGGCGACGGCAAGTCCAACGTCACCGCTGGTGCCTCAAAACCTGCTGAACTCCCTGGCTTCGGGGTTGGCGACTATCTCTTCGGTGGCGCGGGAGGGGATCACGACCTTGGGGAATTCGAGTTCGAGCCCGCTGCTGGGGGCCCTGACCTCGTCCATCTCCAATGACACGGGGACGGTCACCTCCAAGCCGCAAGCCTATCTGAACTGGATGTCGCTGGACAACCAGTTCAACTATGTCAGTGGCAATAACCAGAGCGGGGCGCAGCAGGTCGGCGCTGCCGGGCTCAACGGAACTGCCTTGCAGCCACCGCTCTGCCAGACAATTACTATTTCAAAGAGCGGATATATGTATATTTATGTCAGCAACGCCACTCTGGGGTGGGACGTGTTCTTTGATAACTTGAGTATTGTGCACTACAGCGGGCCGCTGTTGGAGGAAAATCATTTTTATCCAGGTGGCCTAACCATGGCCGGTATTTCCGACAAAGCGTTGAAGACTAATTACGCTGAAAACAAGTTTAAATACAATGGGAAGGAGCTTCAAAATAAAGAGTTCAGCGATGGTAGTGGATTAGAAGAGTACGACTACGGCGCGAGGATGTATGATCAGCAATTGGTAGTATTTCATAACATCGATCCATTGGCCGACAAATCCAGAAGGTGGAGCCCTTACAGTTATGCGTATGATAACCCTATCAGGTTTATTGATCAGGATGGAATGGCACCCACTGATATAGTTTATTTTTATTCCAATGGTCAGGAAGCCTCAAGAATAAAATCAAATACGGAGTTTAGGACATACGTGGTCACGATCCCTAAAGACCCGCACAAAGATTTTGAAATCAAAGAAGCTCCCATGCCTAATATCATACAGAGTAAAGGTGATCAATCGACTACGGCTCCAAAATATCAGGAACAGGATTATCAGATTGCTGCTTCGACCTTCATATTTAATGAACAAAAAAATAATGGGGATCTTAAATTAACGACCGAGGGAGGAACGGCAATACCGCAATCTGCAACTTCTCAAATACCAGACCTAGATCCAACTACTGTCAAGGCGGTCGCTATGCAAGAATCAGCAGTAGGCAACTCTCCGAGCGGCACAACAGATGTTATGCAAACTAACAATAGCGGGGATTGGGGAAGTGGCTTCAAGGGGAATTATGGATTAGAGAAAGGCGTGTCGCCAGATGCTAAAACATCTATAAGTGCAGGTATTGATATATTGGCTACCAAAGGGTTTAAAGGAGGTATAACCTTTGACGCAAAGACAGGTGCACAGACATTTACGTTCAAGGGATGGAATAGCGCTATAGGCAACTATAACGGCGGAGGGGCTGCAAAACATGGTCAAGACTACTCTGGCTCTGTCAATACAATGATTACTAACTCCCAAAAACCGAAACCTGAAAACTATGTTCCATAATAATATCAAACAAATTAGTGTCGCTCTTTTTTTGATCATGAATTTAAGTTGTAAAGAACGAGCTTCTTCTCAGAATGCAATCTTACAAAAAAGAGCTGTAAATAATTGCTATACTCTCAGACCTGTTTATAATGACAGCCAGCTAGATGAGCCACGTGATTTTGAGTTCACGCATGATTCAATTAATAATATTTTACCAGGGCTCATATCTGGTGTAAAGAGTATTAAGATTGATTCTAGTATGGATTTTGTTACTGGCTTTGGGCATCAAAAGAAAATATCTATAAACTCTGATTGTTTTGGAAAATTAGATAGTCCTGACAGTTCTTTTCTAATTGAGATTTATTATAACTCCTCAGTTGCTACCAGGCCAATCATCAGTTCGGTCGAGTTCCTCCAATCGTATAAGAAAAATATTTTCAATTTTGGACAAGCGATAATTTATGAATATAGGTTCAGCAATGTCGTAGAGGCTTCCCCTCACTTTATGTATATACTTATCAAAGACGAATCTCGAAAGCACGATTGGGACGACTACAAAGGTTTTGTGATCTGCTCTGATGGAATGGGTTGGAGAGATTACAATGATAAAGGGTTTTCAATACCATTATTCACTCAAATGGTGAGGCGATCAAAAGAGTTTTATATCCCATTATATTATGATGGGGTACGCTTTATTCCAATCGACCACTTTAAAAGTAGTAACTGGGAGGAATAAAAAAAACTCCTCCCCGAAAAAATACAGCAAAGCCCCTCACGGGGCTTTGCTAGTTTAAGGTGCTAATTGTTTTTGTAAATCCGCTTTAAAGATGAAGGCATCGAGGAACTCTTTAACGAGCTTCTTTTTATCAGCGGGGAGTTTTTCTACTTTACGGAACTGGGAGAGCAGTTCTTCATCACTGATAGCCTCTGCTGATTTATCCTGCATCGTACCGTTCATTAAAAAATCGGTGGTTACATCCAGGGCCTTAGCGATACGGTTTAAAATATCCGATGCCGGGGTAGCTTCTCCGCGTTCATATTTGCCTATATTGGTAAAATGCACCTTAGAGAGCTTGCCCAAGTCTTGCTGGGAAATGCCTTTCCCTTTTCTTGCCTCCAAAAGTCTGTCTGATAATTGCTGCTTCATAGTCCAAAGCATTGATTGATGCCATAAAAGTAGCAAATAAGCTATGTTTTGCACAGGAAACTATAGTAAATGGGGATAAATGTAGTGAATTTGATTTTAATGGATAATGTCTAATCGCTATGTTTGTAGCGAAATCGCTACATCTAAAATTTTATCCACATGGAGATAAGAGAGATCAAAGCCCTGCTGTCCATTGAGACTGTTTTAAGGCACTACAGTTTAAAACCGGACAAGAACGACCGGCTGCTATGCCCCTTCCACCCGGATAAAACGCCGAGCTTACAAATCTACCCCAAGACAAATACGTTCTGCTGCTTTAGCAGCAACTGCACGGCTGGCACGGGTGATCAGATCCAATTTATCGAGCTGATGGACAAATGTAATAAGCATGAAGCCCTGGTGAAAGCGGCCTCCCTGGTCAGCGCTCCTTCTGCCCCCTCCCCGAAATCCGCCCCTGCCAAGCTGTTCATCGAAGCAGACGAGTTGGAAAAAGCCGCCCTGATGGGCAAGGTGTTCAATTACTTCAAAAAATCGTTACCCCTGACCAAGAAGGCGGTTGATTACTTGCAGGGCCGGTGTATTGATTACCCGCAGCACGAGATCGGTTACAACAGCGGTGGGCTGCATGGGGAGAGTAAGAACCACCATCTTGTAAACAGCATGGAGAAGTACGGACTGCTGAAACCCTTACCCACCAGAGGACACAGCGTATGGGCCAGGGACTGCGTGATCTTCCCGCTGCGTAACAGTGAGCATAAGATCGTGAGCTTGTACGGAAGGAGTATCACCAATGACAGCGACCAGCGGCATTTTTACCTACATAACCGGGAAGGGCTCTATCCTGGTTATCCGAAAGCCGCCACGATCCGATTGATCCTAACGGAGAGCATCATAGACGCGGTATCCTTGCTACAGCAACCGTCTATCAAAGAAGGCTACGAAATCCTTGCCCTGTACGGCACCAATGGGCTGACGGATGAACACCAGCAATCGATCATTGCTTTAAAGCACCTGGAAGAAATTATTTTTATGCTCAACGGCGACGAGGCCGGCAAAGCAGCCACCGGTAAACATTACACTACCTTGCGTGCTCTTCTGCCGGCTGTAAAGATCACGGCGGTAGCCGTGCCAGAGGGAGAGGACGTGAACAGTCTTTTACAGACCCACGATGATACGGGTGTGCTGGCCGACCTGGTAGAGCGCCGAAAGGAATTTTCTTTTTCACCCGCAGCGGAGAAGCCGGCCGCTGCGGAAATATCTGCCCCGGCTACATTACCATCGGTAGATACCAAGCTGATCACGACCAACCCGGAGCTGCTGGTCTATGACAATTGCGAGCTGCGGATCACGGTGCTGGGCGGCATCAAGATCACGGGCCTGGACAGGATGCGGGTCACGCTGAAGGTAGAGCATAAGATGAGGCGGGCCTTGCCGGTGCGTCATAACCTGGACTTGTACAACCAGCCCCACAGCGAACAGTTGGTAAACAAGATCGCGGAGAGCTTCGATACCAGCACACAAACAACGGCTACCACGATTGCGCAGTTGACGGAGGCGCTGGAAAGCTACCGCGCGGCCCGCATCGAGCACCTGCAAGCCCGGCCAGCAGCTAAACCAGAAATGACACCAGCGGAAACAGCCGCCGCCCTGAACGAATTAAAGACGCCGCATTTACTAAAAAAGATCAATCAACGGATCGCTGAGAGCGGCATTATTGGAGAGCCTATTAATCGGCTGATCGCCTTTATCGTGTTCACCAGCCGTAAGCTCCAAAACCCTTTACACATCATGTTCCTGGGCACGAGCGGCAGCGGCAAGACATACTTGCAGGAAAAGGTCGGTGAGCTGATGCCGGACGAGGACAAGATCGAAATAACGCAGATCACCGAAAACGCCTTCTATTACTTTAAGCAGGACGAGTTAAAGCACAAGCTGCTGCTGATCGAAGACCTGGACGGCGCGGAATCTTCGATGTACCCGCTGCGGGAGCTGCAAAGCAAGCGCCGGATCAGCAAGACCGTCACCCTGAAGGACAGCAAGGGCAACCTGAAGACCATCACCCTCACCGTCGAAGGCCCGGTATCCGTCAGCGGTTGCACCACGCGGGAGAAGATCTACGAGGACAACGCCAACCGCTGTTTATTGCTTTACATCGATGGCAGCAAAGAGCAGGACAGGCGGATCATGGACTACCAGGCCCGGACGTCAGCCGGAGCCGTTGACCGGGAGCAGGAACGAGCGACGAGGAAACTATTACAGAATATGCAGCGTGTCCTAAAACCCGTCAGTGTGATCAATCCGTATGCCGGTCATATACGGTTGCCGGAGCAGGTGTTCAAGCCGCGCCGGACAATGACCCTGCTGCTGAGCTTTATCGAGGCCATCACCATGCTGCATCAATATCAGCGGGAAGTGAAGCGGGACGGGCAGAACCAACCTTATATCGAAACTACACCAGAAGATATAGAAGCCGCCTTCGCACTGCTAAAAGACGCGCTGTTCGCCAAAAGCGACGAGCTGACCAAAGCCACCAGGGGTTTTTTAGAGCTGCTGAAAGTAATCTTACAGGAGCAACAGAAAGCGAGTTTTACAGCCAGGGAGATCCGGGAGCAACTGCGGATCAATCCGAACAACCTGAAGCGTTACCTGGTAGAGCTGGAACGCTACGGCTACATCAAAGGCAGCGGCAACCGTTACCGGGGTAACTACGAATACAGTATTACCAACGCGCAGGAATACGAACAGCTCACCAGCAGCATCGACCGGCACCTGGCTGATATCCTGGCGACCATCCGAAATAAAGGGCAGTAGTTCAGTAGTTCATCAGTGGTTCAGTAACGCTAGTGAACCACTCAAACCCGCTCCCCGTCTACATTACCCGCCAGTGGTTCAGTAGTTCAGTGAAAAGATAATAATAGCAACATTTTTATCATGGATAACATTTACCTGCTTCACAGCGAGGAATACCAATTATTGCAACAAAGTTTTGCCGCCTGGTTACTGGCGTTGGGGTATGCCGGCAGCACTGTAACGTCACTCCCCCGGCTGGTGCAAGAGTTCCTGTACTACCAGGAAGAAGCAGGCAAGACCAGCCTGGTGCAGTTGCAGGCCCCGGATGCCAGCTTGTTTATGGAACAGATCAAAATAAAGATCGGCCCAAGAACCGGACGGGGATACAGTAATGCCTATATCAATCAGTATACGCGGGCCTTGAAGCTGTTCAGTAAGTATACCCGTCAAACGGGCAAAACAGGAGTAGGCTTTACACTGGAGCTATTGAAAGACCAACCCGGTAAACCCGATTGGTTGACCCGTCCAGAGATACGGCGGCTGTATGAGGCGATAAGCGATGATGTGCTGGGGATCAGAGACCGGGCGATGCTGGCGGTGTACTATGGGTGCGGGCTGCGGTTAAGTGAGGGAGCCGCGTTAACGCTCTCCGATATTATCACAGATAAAAAGCTGCTCTACGTGCGCAAAGGCAAAGGATACAAGCAGCGCTATGTGCCGATTGCCGGCCGGAACTACCGGGAAATCCAGCTCTATATCGAGGAAGGCCGGCCGCAGCTCATGCAAGGGCCTACTGACCGGCTCTTTATCGGCGCGGGTTCGGGAAGGCCGCTACATACACAAAGCCTGTACATCCGGATCAAAAGGCTGGTAAGCGTAGCTGGGCTAACCAAACGCATCGGCACCCATACCCTGCGGCACAGCATTGCGACGCACCTGCTGCAAAGCGGCATGAAGCTGGAAAGGATCAGTGAGTTCCTGGGCCATAGCTGCGTGGACAGCACACAGGTCTACACCCATTTAGTAAACCAATAAACGAACCCGCATGACTTTTACGCAATACCTGGAACAAAAGCAGTTCAGTGATGCTACCGTGAACAGCTATGCCACCTATGGGCAATCTTTTACGGACTGGCTAGTGACCGAACAACTGGCCCCCGGGGAGTTCACGTATAACGAGCTGTTAGATTTTATACGCCACCTGCAGGACCTGGGCAAGAGTAAGAAAGCCATCCAACACCTGCTGGGGATCGTGCGCCATTACTGTAATTATCTGATCGTGGAGAACCAGCGCAGCGATAACCCGGCAGCGGGGTTGTTCATCAAAGGGATCGTGCGGATGCTGCCGAGCAACTTGTTAAGCTGGGAGGAAATGGAGGAACTGTATAAGGCATATAGCATCCAGTTGAATGTTGAACGGGCAAGCAAGATCCTGTTAGGGTTGCTGGTGTACCAGGGCCTGGCTACGGAGGAAGTGAAGCGGTTGGAAGCCGTACACATTAAGCTGAAGGAAGGAAAGATTTTTATTAAGGGCACTCCGCACACGGGCGAACGATGGTTGAGCTTAACCGCTCCGCAGATGATCGAGCTGGGGCAGTATATGCAGGAGAACAAACTAAAGACAGGGCCTTTGCTGGTTACTGTCCAAAAGCGAAGGGTTAGCCCGACCAATATCTATAACCGCATACAATACATGCTGCATCAGTTGCGACAGCTCAACCCGCGAGTGATCAATGCCGCACAGTTCCGCAGTAGTGTAATCGCCCATTGGCTAAAAGGGAATCATCTGCGGCAGGTGCAGTATATGGCAGGACACAAGTATGTAAGCTCTACGCAGCGTTATCAGCTCACCCATTTAGATGATCTGAAAAGCGAGCTGCAACACCATCACCCCATGAGCTGACCCCGCGCACAAGACCCACGCTTCTAAACAGGAAGATAGGTCTCACTGCGTCCGGGTTCGGCAAGGGATGCGCCAGGTAAGGCTGCGCCTTGCTCCTTCGTCGCAAACC
>Ga0302325_10011003_pt1 | contig 19516 bp, 20 predicted proteins | sample Palsa_T0_2_FD_201948 | JGI IMG/M metagenome (GOLD analysis project Ga0302325, IMG submission 201948) | Peat permafrost microbial communities from Stordalen Mire near Abisko, Sweden - Palsa_T0_2 | ecosystem: Environmental > Terrestrial > Soil > Palsa > Peat permafrost | place: Sweden: Abisko...
CAACGATGTCGAACAATTCTATGTACGCGAAGCAATAGGCGGGACCAATGAGACCAATCGCGAAGCGGTCACAATAAATTTCCTCGCTCCAATACTTCAAGCGCTCTCGACACCAGCTCAGGTCGGGTTCGGACATGTTTTCGTATCCTGCGAGAGTGCCCTTCAACGCGCCGTCAATATCACGAGACAGCCGCTCTTCAAGTCCGAGCTCTTCAAACGCAAAATGGCCTAGCTCGTGGCAAATGACCAGGTTCAGGAACAAACTCGATCCCTGGGAGTAGGGCATTGCAATGAGCGCCAGCTTCTTGGGAAACTCCGGTGAACCCTGGACGATCGCTTCGTAAGTCTGAGCGTGGTATCTGAGATCGGTCCGGGGGTACTGAAGGTAGTTCAACTCAGCCGTGTGCGAAATTACAACGCGGCACCCATCCAAACCGGGAATTGCCGAGAGTGGCTTTTCGAGAAAGTCAATGAGAGCACCTGGGATGCTCAGGGTATGAGCGTCCTCCGCGGGGCGAACAAGCTCGTGCAGACTCGCCCAAAAACCGCGGATCGTAGTTAGGCCCTGTCGCTCGAATCGCGCCAGATCAGGATCTCTCGGGGACTCTGCGTCTTTTTCTATGAAGCTTTGAAGAAAGCTTTGAGCGTTCTCACCCAAATCTCGGATGTACTTGAGGAATGTGACAGTTGCTTCACGGTGGGTCCTTTCAGGCTCGTCTCGACGTTTGTAGATGGAACCGATGAACTGATGTAAAGATGCCGCGTCGCGAACTAGATCCGCTAATGAGTCGGGCATAGACCGCGCGTCACACGAGAAATCCTGGCTGACGGATGCCTGGAGTTACGCAAAGCGCGACTTTCGATTTTGTAGAAAAACTCGATCGCTCGCAAAGCGCTGTCCCTCTGCACCCCTAGGTCGGGGTTCGCGGTTTCCAGAGCTTTGAGCGTCAGGATCATTTCGCGTCGGTCCTCTGGCGGGAACAGCTCATCGATCGTTCGAACCTGGTCGTAGCTTGTGACGATCCGCGATGCGACCGGTGAGAGCGCCGCGTTCCTGCTGTCTGTCGCTGCTTCCAGGGATTCAATGGCGTCCGGAAGCGCTCTTCCTAGCTTCTCCCGGCTTCCGTTGCGGACCAGGTCCAAAAGCGCATCAATGATCCGCCGTGAGAAGAGCGCCAACGATAAATACTGAGATCGTGAATCGTGAAAGGTCGTCATGCAAATCATCCTCTAACGGGGCCGTTCCAGCGTATCAAACTCCAGGCTGAACTCGTTTTAGCTCCGCTGTGTAAATTTTAAATTGACCATTTCACATTGTCAATGTAAAATTGACACGATGAGCGTATCGTCGAAACTCGTCTTTGGCACGAGTGCGAAACAGCAAGTTGCGAACCGCATCCGAGCACATGTGTCGGCGAACTTCGAGAACGCCACCAAGGCCGCCAAGAATCTTGGCGTAACTCGTCAAAGGCTGTTCTCTTACACAAGTGGGAAGGCACTACCGAGAGCGCCGATGTTTGATCTAATGCTTGAGAGATGGGGGCTCAATCTCCTGGGTGAGAAACAACGCCCTAGTGGCGTCAGGTCAAAGCGTGTCCCTACTGAGGAATGGGGTTCCATTCAACCTTCCTTGTTTGACAGCCCCCTCATTTTCAAGAGTGAAGAGTTGAAGGTTGTGATAAAGCGCAAGGGGCCTCGTCTAGTTGCTAGCGTTGAGATCTCTGCAGATGTCGAGATTGCATAAACTACTAAGCGACACCAAGCCCACATTTCGAAGTTTTGGAGTTTAGATTACTTTTAGTAATCGCAACCCTCCGCATTTGGAACAGTTGCTCATCGAGATGCTGTGATTCTAGCGTTACGATCGGCGTTGGCGGCTCAGCGCTTACGAGGTAGTTGGACTTGTATCCCAAATGAGGGCCGGAAGTCCACCCGGCTTTGGAGCTTCGCGCAGGTTCAAGCTGAACGCGGCTTCGCGAATCGACCTGCTGTTCAGAATCATCTCGGAATTGCGTTCATGTTTGCACGGATTCCTCCCACCAGGACGGCATAATTCGAGGTGAAAGCGAGGTGAAAGCGTACCCAAACGGCTCATTGGGAATCCGGCGCTGCACGGTACTTGGGAAATTTACACTGATCGAGCCCAGTTTCCCGTGGGTATTGCGACACGATACAATTAAGTGGGAGATTGTTTAGATGGCGCGGAGAAAAGAGGCTCCAAAAAAGACCCACACGGCCAGTCTTGCGGGACTGTTTTGCGTTGCCAAGATCGTAACATTGCTGCAAAGAGTATGTGAATCCTTACCGATGAAAATCGTGGCAATAGTCTCGGCTTTGGTTACTATCGGCACGCTGACCCATCGCCTTGTCCATCACCAACAGTCTGCCAACGCCCCCGAACGGAGCATGACTTTTGTGTCTGCGCGAGGACCGAAGGAGTCCCCCGTAACAGGTCCTGTCGTCCAACAGCCCCTCGCCGCTCGCTTTACGGTCCAGAATTCATACGGCGCTCAGAGTCCGAACGTCAGCGACGTTAACCGCGACGTCCACATCAAGTACAGGACCCAACTCGGCGAGGCGTCACAAAAATCGCGAGCTAACACTTCCGTGGTTCCTTGGTCCCCTCCACATGAGGGCTCGGTTATTCAGACATCACAAGACGCTCAGAGTCCGAACATTACCGGCGTAGGAGGCAGCGTTGACATTCAGTACGGCCTCCCAGTGCGTCACGATGGGAAGTCGTCGGAGAGCACTAAATGAGGCTCGTTGCGCTAACCCTGTCACTGTGCGCATGTTTTGCCCAAAGTCCTGAAGATGGTTCAAGATCCCTTCATCAGGTTACCTTCGGCGAAAACAGCCCCAACATTTCAAATGTTAGGGGTAGTGTAACCATCACTTATAACTGCGTCGTCGAGAGCTCCGTCCGGGTTGCAGCATCCGCGGCGGCTTACACGTTACCGTTTACGGGCTCGGCACCAACACTCGGCCAGGTGTCGGGCACCTCAATAGACGCTGTCGGAATAGGCGCTACCGGGTTGGACTTGCTGTCGAATGTCGCTGGACTTTCCGGTTTAGTCACAGTCGGCCCAAAGACCGCGCCCCAGTCCCTAGTGGCAGGCGCCTACGGCATTCGCGAGACTCTCGCCGGGTCGGCTCTCGGCACTTCTGCAATTGCTGCGAGCGGGTTGGACTGGCCGTCGAAAGTCGGCCTTTCTGGTACCACCGGCGGCGCAGACTACCTGTTGCCGTTTAGAAGCAGTTCTGATTTAACGGCGGTTGATCATGGCATTGGTGCCCTTCCCGGGTCGGTTCTCGGCATCTCAACTGACACCTTGGGGCTGGACTTCATAAAGTCGAAGATCGGGGCCGACAATATCCACCAAACAAACTACACGTTGCCGTTCAAGAGCAACTCTGATTTAACAGTACAGGGTTTCAGTATTGGCGCGCTCCTCTCAGTCTCAGTTCTGGACACTTCAACTGGTGCTACGGGTTTTGAATTCTCGTCCAAGACCGCAGGTCCCCGCACTATCGGCAGTGGGGATTACGCGTCGCCACTCTGGAGTAGCTCTGATTTAGCGGTAAGTGCTCACAGCCTTGGTGTGCTCCCGTCCGGCTCAGTTGCCGGCAACGGGACCGGGGGCACGGGATTGGACTTTGCGTCCCAAATCATAGTTTCGGGCACAATCCGCAACGGGGACTATATGTCGCCGTTTAAAAGCAGTTCTGCTTTAGTGGCCAACACGTACGGGCTCGGTGTCCTCCTCTCCGGTCAGGCCCCGGACCCCTCACGAGTTGCTCCGGGTGCGCACTCGCTGTCGGATGTCACCGCCTCGGGTAGAATCGACGGCACAAATTACGCGTCGCTGTTTAAAGCCATTTCCGATTTAATGGCAGACGGACAGATCGTTACAACCTGGACACTCGACTATCGCGCAGGGCAACCGCGCTAGCAGGACGCAACGAGAGTGTGGTGCGGTTGCAGTATCGTATCCTTGACCTCCCGAACGCGTCAATAGCATCCCGCTCCATTTGTTCACACTGCATGTGTGAGTTTGCTCCCGTCCTTTCCAGCCAGCGGCGGAAATCGGGCCACTCAGCCACAGAGGTCGCAAGTACAGATACTGCTGCACGATGGTCTCGTTGTCATCGCCGCTCTCTGGTGACGGAAATAATGAAAGCCAGCTCCGGCACGGCTTTAGAGTTTAAAAGTACGTGAGAGTTTTGTGCGCTGGCGATCGACCGTGTCGCCATCCTCGCCGGACTTCTGCCGGTATGTCAGTTTCTTTTTGCGCAATCTCTCGAAAGCAGGTCATTTTGCAGTACCTCAACGCACCGCCCAGTGCTTTAAGCGTCAAATATGTAGTGACCGGTCTGTCTTGAAGGTAACGATACCGAATTTTGTGAGCGTGCTTGCCGAAAGATCGCTAACGGATGTCGGCCCGCCGGGATTTGAACCCGGCACCCGCTATTGCAGTGAGCGGCAACCTGCGGTAAGCGGCTGACTCCACAACACGAGTTGTAGGCAGTCCGGCAACCCGAAGCAACGCCAACCGCTAGCGTGGCTGCACGTTGGCTGCACATGCCGTACCAACGGAAAATGGATGACGATGCAAAATGGTCCTTCTCGAGGCTCTCAAACTTCGGAAGATAGGACTGTGCGTCACATGTGACCTCATGAGTCCGATTGATTCAGGGGCTGCCGCACGTGTTTGAGGCGGCATTTTCGGTGCGTTCAAATTCAACGCCGTGATGACTGTTATCTCTCAGAGGGCACCTGGAATCGACGCACCTGCCGACAACATCGGAAAGATCTTATGCTAGGTGGGGAAAGGCCAGCTTTCGGGCATTGGACCCGTAAAGGCCGCGCAGGGCATCGTCGAGGCCCTCGCCGTAGTCTTCGTGCACGTCCCCAGCTGAGGAGACGAGCCAGAAATGGTCGAATGAACCGATGTACGGCGGCGCGTAATACCTGTGCTTCATCACGAGAAGCTTGCCCCGGTGAGGCTCACCGTGCAAAACGACATAGACATTCCCATCCGTGAAGAAGGTGACCGCGCGCGTATTCAGATCGAGGGAATAGATCGCGCCCGATGTCACCCAAGCGTCCGCAATGAAGTAGACGTGGGTTCCATCGGGATCGAATTTCGGGCTTTGGATGCCTTCCAGCTCGCCCTGAAAACCCTTAACTGGCGGGACGAGTTGCGGTCTAGCTCCGCCCCTAACGACAAGCTCCATGTTCGACCCATCTACCCCAGAGATCCAGATGTCTCCCACGGGAGAGTCTTCCCGGCCGACAAGATGGCCGCTATAGGGCTCGTCCAGCCCGCGGCGCCGGTATTTGACGAAAACGATTCGGCGCCGGTCAGACGACAGATCCGGCGTGCCGGCAGGCATTAGGATGGGTAGCTGCCGCGTCCGCCGGTTCATGTCCTGCGCGAACACACTTCCGCCGAAACTCCAAATCCGTTCGCTATCGCTGGGCAGCGAAGTCGCAAGCAGGAGTTCCTCATAGGCAAGCTTGAGCGGATTTGAGGCTGCGACGCCCAGTGCGTCCAGCGCGTCCTGCAGCGGATCGACCATCACACCGTGCGTCCTAGCGACGATGAAGATGAAATAAAAACAGGTGGCCTCGAGATAGCGAAGGTCATCCGCGATGACATTCTCATCAGTTCCGGAGAGCTCAAGCTGATGGATGATCCGTTGTCGGTGCTTGTCAATCTGCTCCAGCCTGTCGCGGTCGAATTTGTAGGGTTGAAGGTCAAACTGATAGGCGGGCGCAGGCTGGTATTTCTGGTTGAGAATATCAGAACGCTTGAGGAGAGACTGCTGGCTGAGCTGCCCGATATACTCTGTCAGCATTTCCTGCGAAATTTGGCCCGATGACTTGCTGCGGACATCAGCGAGACTCACGGTCCGCTTCTCCAGAAACGATATCCAATTCTCCGGCATGAGGCCAGCGGACAGTTCGCAACACTCGGTGACCACATCATCGAGGATGGAGTGGGCCAGGACGATTGAGGTCTTGTCGATCGCCGATTTCGCCGCATTTTCCGCGGCATCGATTGTGTCGCCCAGAATCTTTTCTCCGAAGCCCAGCTGATTGATCTCTGAGATGGCCCGAGTGGCCGGGTCGAGAGCGTCCAGGATCCGCATCAATTTGTGGCGCACGGCCTCGCGCGTGCCAGGAATGCCCCTCGATCCGACCTCGCGGAACAGCCTGACGACGCGCCAGAGGCCGAGCGCACGTGAGGCGAGCGTCTTGAATTTGTCGGCGGCCACTTCCGTCTCCCATGTAGTGTATCCGCTTCTATTCGTCTTCATGAGGGGATCTTGAGCCCGGCCCAGGGTTTTCTGTTGGTGCGTCGACTAAGGAAAACAAAAGAGTGGTCTGAATGTCCTCCAACTTCAGCGACGCGAGGCAAACGAAGCATGGTTTTTATATTTCCGTAAGGCTAGGATGGGTTTGAGGCCGATACGGCAGGAAGTAAATCAATGGTTCACTCCACAGATCTGTTCATCCTTGGCGCTGGATTTTCAAAAGCCGTTTCTTCACTCATGCCTTCAATGAGCGAGCTTGGCGACGAGCTTTACAAGCTGTTTTACTCAGGAGATGCAGCGCACGTTCTCGATTTCCCCGAAGACATCGAACTGCAGTTGACCTATCTTTCACGGAACCATCCATGGCTGTCGGAGTCTGAGAATCTCAGGAACCGTGCCATGTTTCTCGACTTATCGAGAGGAGTTCGTCAGGTGATCCAAGATCGCACTTTAAAGATTCCTGCAGGAACGTTTGCAAATTGGTTGACCGACCTCATCGCGTATTGGGCGACCAACCAGGCGACCGTCGTCACTCTCGATTACGACTGTTTGGTAGAAATGGCGGCCCAAGCGACCGAGACGACGATCGCTTACCAAGCACCGTTGAGCCCACTTCTGCAACGTGTTGGAAAGATGCGTATCTCTCGTGGCGTTGGCTCAAACCTCAAAGTCAATCTGTTGAAGTTGCACGGATCGGTGAATTGGTTCTATTCCGGTTCGGATGAATATAGCGGAGACCCAAGGAGTCTTCGTGGCGCTGTTCGTTCACCCTCAGAGGCGACACAGTTGAACTCAAGACCGGCGAACGAGTCGAGGGAACCTTCAAGCAAGCCACGGCTGCGAGTGTCGTGATTGAGGTCGGCGGCCAGCCGCTCACCCTACCCTTGGAGAAAGTCGCTGCAATCTACTTCGGAGACGCGAAGCCAGCAAGCAAGCCAGCAGCGAGTTCTACGCAAGTGGTGCTGGCCGCAGAAGCATTGGACGCGCTGCGAGCATTGCGTTCCGTAACTGAGGGCAGTACCTCATATCGAGACTACGCTCCGCGAGTCTTGGACGCCAAGGTGAAAGTGGATCGATACTTATCCTCCGCAACGCCGGACGAAGCTCAACAAAAGATGCCGATGAATCAAGCGAGTGAGGCGACACAACTATGGGGCGCGATCAAGATCGCCATGTTTTGCTACGGGCACGCATCTGAAATTTGGAACGATTGGTTGACTGCGAGTGAGTCAGTACGAAAGATCAAGGAGCCAATCCAGGGAACCATCGAACAGCAACTTGCGAAGCAATGGAAGTCGGCTTCTCTCGCCGTCGCGAAGGCAGAACAGGTGTTCGCCAAGGCTAAGTGATAGATTACATCGCATCGAAGGAAAGACAAGCTTAGGGGGACCGTCCTCCCCGATTTCGCTGAGAATACTTGGTTCATGTAAGCAAGCGCAAAATTATCTATTTGGTCGTGCTTGTCGCGTTTCTTCGAAAACAAGCGTATTATTGCTGCTACAGGGAGGCGGCCGAAACTAGTGTGTCTAGCACCGAAAGCGAGGAAACATGCAGGTCACCATTGAGCGCGCCCACCAATCTCGCAAATTCGACGACGTCCTGGAACGGAGATTTCCAAACGTTTCTGGGTGGCACAAGTGTGACGATCAACGGCAAAGCAGCTTATCTCTCATTTGTCAGTGCCGGACAGATTAACTTGCAAGCCCCGACCGACACGGCCACCGCCATCGTTCCAGTGGTTGTCACGACCGCGGGTGGAAGCTCAGAAGCCACCGTGAGGCTGGCTCAATTTGGTCCTTCATTCTTCCTGATCGATGACAAACACGTGGCCGGTATCATAGTCCGGTCCGATGGTTCAGGCGCGTACGGCGGCGGTTCCTACGACATTATTGGACCGACCGGAACATCACGTGGTTATCCAACGATTGCCGCGAAAGCCGGTGACATCGTGGAACTATACGGTACCGGGCTCGGGCCGACCAACCCACCCGCACCTGCCGGGCAAGTGTTCTATGGGACGGCGCCTACCACCAATCCGGTGAGGCTCCGCATAGGCAATGCGAGCGTGGTCCCGACATTTGCGGGCCTTTCCGGCGCCGGTGTTTACTAGATCAATCTGACTGTTCCCGAGGGTCTCGGCACGGGCGATGCCTCACTCGTGGCGACCGTGGGGGGAAAGCAGACACCCCCGACCGTTGTTATTTCGCTTCAGTAGTGGACTGAGCTCCGCACATCTATTAGCTGAACGCGCAGGCATGCATGTAACAAACGCGACTTTGAGTATAAAGCCGGAGTGAACAAAAACGGAGCGTCGTGTCCATTTCCTAGTGCCCGCCGGTGCTCTCTGACCGGGCTGCGGTCGTGACCATTCATCGCTCTGGTCTGGAGAAACATCAAGGCAAATCTTCAACGATTGGGCTGCTTGGACACATTACGCAGACATCGCAATCTGCGGAATTGGCGGGTGGGGGTCCTTTTTTATGTACCCGACAAAATGGTGCGGGCCTATCTCTTAGTCAACTCGGTTAGCTTGCCAACAAGAAACGAATCGACTTGCCTCATCCTGGAACGCCCGACTGGCGGAACCACGAACTCCGGTTCTCTAGCTTCCTGAAATCGACCAGAATCGGGTGGAAGGCGGCGGCAACTGCTTTCTCGGAATATGTCCGAAGACCGCCAAGGTCGGTGCTGTCGATGTTGACGATCAGAGCCGCGAAATCCGCCTTGTAGACCTCTCTCAATATTCGATGGGTCGGTCTGGGGAAATCCAGGTACTGAGAATTGTATCGCGAGGTTTGAAAATAAGCGATGCTCGCGGCTTCGACCAGCGCGATCTGCTGATCGATGGACGGGGCGTATGCCCGCGCCCGCCGCAGGCGCGCGCCGGCTGCCTGGCCCGTGATCTCGCCGGGCACGTTCGGCGATGCGATTCCGGGCTTTTTGTATTCGAATGCGTAAACCAGCGCGAACACCTCGCTGTCCGGATCGTATGAATTGATATCGGCGAGTATCTCCTGCAATGTCGAATGGTGTTTCAGCCGGTCCTGGGCTGAGCGGCGCAAGCCCTTCCCGACGTACACAATCTCAAGATCCTTCGCGCGTTGATCCAGATCGGGTATCTGATGCGCATGGTTGGCCAGCAAGGTTGTTCCTGTTAATGTGCCGCTACTGTCGCGGCTCACCAACTCGCGGTGAGGGTATGACGAGACTTCAATGGTCTGCTCTTCCTTCAGGAACAGATGGCGGGGGAAGGTCACTTCGTGACTGCGACTGACGCCTTCTATGCTGTAGGCGACGGCGCACGCCACACTGTCGTCCGATACGCGAAGGCTCCCCGGCACGAAGGACAGTCGGGGCCGTTTGCCCAGAAGGTATAGGTGGCAGTTGTCCAGCCGCTCGGCGATCTCGGCGTCAAGCTCTAACTCATCGCCCAGGCTGTTCAGATCAGAGACCCGGTAGAGAAAGCGGTCGAGGGACCGGAATTCGAGAGCAACTTCCAAATCGTATTTTGAGCTTGTAACGGGCGCCACGGTTTGCTTTCCTTTCCCAATCCGGCCGCTGATCAGTCCGCTCGGGCACAGCATGGGCTGCTCCCGCCCGGATCGACCACTTCTCATGATGTAATCACACCTCCATGCTGGGTGGTGGCGCACGCTCGCAATTCTTTGCGACCACACAAATCACCTGCCGGTGGACTTACTGCCCGCATTAGCGTGTCATTCCGCCGTTATACACCTCAGCGCCAGAGTACGACAACGGGCCAGACGATATGCTTTAGAAACAGATATGGTCAAGATGTTCAAAGCAGTCTGGCGCAAATGGCTCTCGTGGTCGCTGCCAACCAAGATCAGCATCATTGGCAGCATCGCCAGCGTGGCATCTGTCGCGCTCTATTTCTGGGATCTGAGGCCACTGTTGGAGCGATCGCTCGCTCTACCGCAGATCGTCCGAAATATCTCCGTCAGGATCAATAATCCTGACAAAGACGCTGTGTCTTTGAACTATCGCGACGAACTGGTCTTGTGGTTGCCAAGTGCCATGGCAGACGGTGCGCCGCGGGTCGGGGGCGCTTATGAGGTTGTCGCATCGGACGCCGGGCTTGTGAAAAACGGGTCTGTTCCGATAAGAGGTACAGGCCAAACTAGGATCGTCGTGAAACTCATGAACCAGGAACGGCTCTATCAATACTTGAAACGCGGGGATACAACGCTCATGCTCATGTTTCACCGCCCCGACGGTTCGATCTTCTTTAGCGACAATTTACCCTTTACCGAAGACGCGCTCAAAACCTTCTATACGAGCGCGGACCTGGCTAGGAAGCCCTGAGTCCTGGCTCGATACGCCGCGCCACGCGGTAAAATCTGTGCATGCAAGCCGCCGGATGTTCGAAGTGCGGCGTGGAGAAGCGCAGCGATTTGTATCCAAGGGAGAATTCATTGCCACCGGACGATGCGCTGGTCAACGACGCCGCCACCTGGCGAGTCATAAGCGAGCCGGTAGAGGCGCTCGCCACGGTTCACTCCAGTCTAGCCACAGCTTCCGCCTTATTTGAGTGCATTGAGTCGCCACCATTCAACGACGGGAGGTGGACCTTTCGCGGGCTCGGCGATGGGGCCTACACTCTCAGGGCCAACATCGAAGGCGTCGCGACCAAGCCGGGGATCGCCGAGGATTACCTGGAGCGCGAATTCAGGCGGCGCGCTCACCACTTTCTTGCGGACGTCCCCTCTCACTTTGACGATCTTGAGTGGCTGGCCCTGATGCAGCATCACGGTGCGCCGACGCGGCTGGTTGACTGGACGAAATCGCTCTACGTCGCGGCCTTCTTCGCCGCGGAATCCGCGAGTGCGGCGAAACCCTTCACTATCTGGGCCATCGACGAGAGGAGCGTTCAGGCAGAGGCGGCGGCGATGCTGGGCCTTCCTGACGGCGCCGATCTCTCTTCGCGCGAGAACTTCGCGAAAATCTACAGCGACGATCAGCCCGATGCGCTTATGCTCGTCACGCCGGTCCGACCGTTCAGGATGAACGAGCGCCTGACCGTCCAGCAGGGATTGTTCCTGTGCGCCAACAATCCGCTTCTCAGTTTCCGCCGGTGCACCGCCGCCCTGCTGGTCCACGGCAGCAGAAGGCATCTGGCGAGCAACGAATGGCTGCACAAATTCATCGTGGCCCCGGAAGCGCGGCTGGACGTGCTTCGGGTTCTCGACAAGATGAACATCAACGCCGCCACCCTCTTTCCGGGTCTGGACGGTTTCTGCAGGTCCCTGCGTACGACCACGCAGATCCTCGACCACGATGACTGGCCGGGCGTTCCCAAATTCAGGGATCGGGCGCGGTGGGTCAGAGGAACTGCGCTTCCGCCGGGCGCATGACATTCAACCATGCGGCTTCCGCCAAATCCTGATCCGCCGCCGGGAAGTGGCGCGCCGTCTCCGGATCAGGCGATCGGCGAACTCGCGGCCGCCTTAGAGGCTCACCTGCCGGCGATTGCCGGGCAGCTTGGCGATCTGCTCGGAAAGAGTGCGCCGCGAATTTCAGCGAAGGAAAGGCGCCGGTTCATGGCGGGCCTGCAACGCCGCCTGAAAAGCCAGTGGTCCCGGTTCGAAGAGCTTGATGCACTGAAAACCGCACCCGAATCCTTTCAGAAGGTCGAGGCCGCAAAGGCGGCTCTGCGAGGCATCTTCGTCGAGATGCTGGCACCGCCGCGGATTCGAAAATCGCCGGATGCGGACCGCCTCGATTGGCTGATCGCCCTGGCGGCGAAAGCCACGAACCCGCCGCGCGCCTCCTGGGCGCGTCGGCAGTCCTATATGGACGCCCGTACCTATCTGTGGAATCTCCTGATGGCCGTTTATGGCAGGCTGCCGCTCGCCACAGTGTGTGCCGTGCGAGAATCCTGGCCCGTGGACGAGTACAAGCGCTATGTTCATTCCCTGCGCCTCTTCACGGTTGCCGCTGCGCGTTTTCGCGTGCGGGCGACCAAGCGGAGCAGTGACAGCGCGGCCGTCGCGCTGCAAAACGAGTATCTGCGCGCCGCAAGTCTGTTCGAGCAGCAGCTCCGCTTCCTCACCTCCCTCGTGCGGGCGGAGCCGGGCAGCGTCAAACCGTGGTCCTATTGGCAGAAGCAAAGTCTCAACAACCTTGTTGAGATGGCTTCGCGGGACGATGACCTCGCCAAACTCGTGCGGTTCATCGACCGCCATGTCCGCAACGCGCTCGCGCACGGACCGCCCATCGTCGAACGCAGTTCCGGCCAATGCCAGTACCGCGACAGGGATGCGTGCGTAACCTGGAACTGGGAGGAATACTTCGGCAACACACGGGCGCTTACATTTTCGGTGCTGGCCTGCGCGGGCTTTGAGAGCTTTCGCCAGTTGATCGAGATCCAGATCATGGCAAGAATTCTCGCGCCCCTATCACCGCCTGCCGGCGAAGCATCATCGTCATGAAGATCGGGCATCTTTAACTTACGATTCTTCCGATTCGCGAAGTGACGCGAACTGGCCACCATCATGACCATATACCGCCCCCTGTCGTGATAATCTCCCTCTGATGAGTCTTTCAAAGGAGGCCAGGGCCGCAGAATGCGGAACCGTCCTGGAATCGATGCTCGCAGCGCTCGGCGCTTCGGCCATCGACGAGAGTCTTTTTGATCCGGAACATCCTCCCTTCCGGGACAGCCACTCGACGACGTGGGATGAACTCGCTGGACAGGGCTGGATTGAAGAACTGGAAGGAACATACCGGCTGACCGGCACCGGGTGGCTCGGGGCATTGCGGCTCACCAAGCAGCTTGGCGATCAGCGGTTCCTGGACAGCGTCGGACGAGCCCTCGGCGCGATGAAAGCTCACATCAAGGCGAGCGGAAGGAAGAACGCTGCGCTTGTTCCCTTGAAACAAATTGCCGGAGAAGCCGGTTTGCCCGAAGGATTTGTTTACAACTTAATCGAAAGCAGGCTTGTCGAAGAGCATCACGGCCGCACGGGCGCAAAATGGCGCGACAAGGGGCGGATGATCCTGATACCCCGCGACTTCAATATCGAGCCGGCGGATCTCAACAACGTCATCCGGGAGGAAGCTGATCTTCTCATCGACGAGCTCAAGGAGCGGCTGGAGATGGCCGAACAGGAACTCGGTCGTTACCAGTGCCCCCATTGCAAATCGGGTCTGTGCTCGGTCGGCTCCGTCGAGCTAAGCGAACATGACAGCGGGACATACGAAAGCTTCGAATGCGGCTACGCCGCCATCGATGGATGGCAGCAACATCCATGCCCGAAAGATCCCAAGTTTCCGAAGCTCGATGAATTCGAACTGAAAACCGTTCAACGCGGCGATGAATGGATGTGCTACGCGATAGGCAAGACGCCTTATGCGAAACAATTGAACAGTCTCAGTGCCCCTGGAAGAACCGAGGATGAAGCCCGGCGGCGTGTTATTGCTCAATACAACTACAAGGCCGGAAACGTTTCCAACGCGACCTACATGGAACAGATGCTCGGCTGAATGCTACCGGGAGACTGTCTCGGCTGATCTTCTGGCATCGGGGGAGTGGGAGTCCCCCGTACGGTAGCCTCGGACTGACTTGGGTGGCGCGTCGGTCCTGAGAAACAGAGCTGCCGGAAAGTCAGCCGAACTCCCGTTTGGGACAATAGCGCTGTGGCGTACACGCCCGCAAAGCGCAATCATTACAATCCGTGCTTCTGGACGGCGCTCTGGAACCAGCAATTCTTCACTGACTTCTGTGCCGGCAAGACCCCACGTGGACGATCTCGCGCGCAGCTTGTGCACACGCTCAATCTGCGCAGCAACAAGATTTTCGAAACCACGGTGGAGAATCTGCACTACGACAAAGGTCTCGGCGAAGTGGAAATCACTGCTGCGTCCATGCTGGACTTCTGCCGGCGACATTTCCCGGACAAGGCGGAAAGCCTCGCGCGCTACCTCCAAGAACATCCGGATAGCCTGTACCTTGATTTCGAAGCAACCCTCACGGGCGTGGAGGATTTGCAGGGCTACGACGCATTGCTGCGCGCTGCCATGCAGGGCGGCGTGGAATCCACCGCGCACAAGGGATTCCTGGCCTGCGCCCTCGTGATGCACGCGATGCGCAGCCATGAACTGATGACCAGCATCTTGGAGGAACCCCGTCCGCTCGGCATGGAGAAGTGGGAGTACTTGTGGATGCTCAAGAACGCGTGGTCCGACCGTGTGGCCCTCGCGCGGGCCGTAACCCCGCTTGCGCTTGCCGAATGGACCTTCTGGTGGACCTCACAGCATTGCTTCCCGCTCCCTGATTCACCAGTCATGATCGACGGCGATTCGGTCCTCGCGATCATCTCGCCGCGCCTCCTACTGAAGATCGACCTCACCGCTTCGCAGAGGGAGGATCAATGGAACATTATTGAAGGCATCCCCGCGCCGGCCTTCGACGAGTTCCAGCGCCGCGCAATCGCCAACGCCTTCAAGGACATCATCTTTTCAGATGCGCGCACGCTCGAACAATGGCAATCGCTGCCCGCGTGCCAGGACCGCATCCGGCAACTCGCCATACCGGAATCCCGCGTTACGTGCGTGCGGGAGGCGGCGTCCCGTGTCATCTGGGCGCTGACTGGGTTTGGCCGTGTGCCGACAGATTTCGAGACCTGGGCGGGGGGCATCTTCAACCGAGAGGAAGTGCAGCAGCGCACAGAATCTATCAGGAGCACCTGGTAGACCCGCCCGCCTGTTAGTGCCGACCGGACATGCCACTTACATTGACCGCCAAGTCGGCCAGCGAAGCGATAAGAATACACCGCGAAGCACTGGCGCAGCGCGTATTCGCTTCCCTTGGATTGCTATCCCCCGAACGCCGTCTGCTCGTGCTCCTCGATGACGAGGACTGGCAGGCGTTCAAGGCTCAAAACGGCATCGCGAATCGCGGCTTCTACGCCCGCGTGAGACCAGGCCACCCGCATTGGCGGATCGCGCCCCGCTACATCCTCGATCGCGTGTTCATCGACGGCGCGACTGCTTTTGACGATTTCGTCTACCTGCACGGGACCACTTGTGCCGACGACATCGCCTTGACGATGACTCTCGCGCATGAACTGCAGCATTTCATACAGCACGCCGACCGGACGCCACTATGGGCCGCCAACAGTCTGGTCCCGAATCTCCATAAGACGGCAATTGAAGCGCTGGGCCTGCGCTGGTGCGACATACCGCATGAACGCGAGGCACGGATCGTCTCAAAAAGGATCGCCGAAGACCTGTTCGGGCCCGATGCCGTCAGCCAGCACATCGACGCGAGAATTGCCAATCCCGTCACCGAGCAAGATGGCACCGACTGGAAGTGCATCCGCGAGCTCGCGGCGTCAACGCCCTACGATCTGGCGCATGAAACAAGGGTTTTCTTTCCCCGGCTGAAGAACTATAGAGGACAGCTTCAGGCCGCGCTTGCGCACTTTCAAGCCACCGATCAGGATTACGCGGATGTGGATCTTCAGGCATTACTCGACTCCTCTGTCGGGTAGCCCGCCGTTTCGGCGGGTGGTCTCGCCGGACGAATTCCGCGCAGATTCGTCCGGCCAAGGTATGTCCGATACCCCAGGGCATCAGTGGACTATGTCATTTCGTCAACATTGGCCAGTCCTTCGGGCGTGAACGTAATCCTCACCGATTTTCCGCGTACCGCGTCGGCGGCACGCCGGAGTCCGTCGCAGTTGCCCGCGCCTAGATCGGAAATGGGAGGGAGAAACACCCAGAATGCCTCCTTGCCAAGAATGCCGTTGATGATCGAGCATGACGTCCTGATCCCCCCGCAAACCGCATCGAAGCTTATGCGTGTGGGTTCCTCGGCCAAAGCTGCGAAGTCAATAAGGCTGGCGCTGATGACGATTTCAGGAAAGCATTCTCTTTCCTTCCCCGATTCCCTGATGCCTTTTCGAACCCAGTCAAGCCTGGGAAGCACCGCATATTTATAGCCCCAATCGACGAACAGTCCCAGGTAGGCTGCCTTTACCATTGACGCGGCCAACTTTGACCGGTCGATGTTGTCGATGATCTTGAGATCGAGGGCCCGCTCTCCTGCGGCATATTGCCGGACACGGTCTTGCAGGACCTCAGACATTTTCGGAGTCGTCGGCTCCAGCCTGATATGTAACTCCGGCCGCCCAAGGGTCACGTAAGCAGGCGCGCCAATATCCTTTCCTTTTAGGCGGGCACCGAGTTCTCCACCCGTTTCCAGCGCTTCGTCGAATCTGAACCGGCGGGCGAAATGACTGTCGATCTCGGAGCCGCATTCGCTATTGCACTTCGTGCAACTCAGAGTGAGAACTGTTCCGCCGGCGCTCTTGGGTATGACATGCTCGATATCCACCTTCCCGGATTCGAGGTCGCTCAACCCGAACTCACGCATGCACAAAGGACACAGGATGACGTCCCTTTTCCCGGCCAGCACGGTCGACAGGTCGGCTGCCAGTTTCTCGAACAACTGCGTCCTCACTGCGGCGCCTCGGGAACTCATTCGGGTATATGCACATTCTTGCAATTGTCGCGGTCTGTGTTCTCGGGGCCGCGACCGCCGCGTCCCCGTTCCTTTCGTGCGAATCCGGCCCGTCGCGCCATCCCTCCGGCGCGCTATGCGGAATACCCTCTTCTCCATTCCTGATACTGCTGGCATGAGAACGGTTCCCACAGCCCCTGCTGTTCGGGCTTTACGTGACTAATCTGCCGTTCGCGTAGACTGGGTTGTTTCAGCCCGCCGCAACCTGTCAAGACGCAGCATCAGTGCGCGACGGAAAGGGAGTTGAAAATGAACTACGTCATCGAATGCCGGTCCTCGCGGGCCCTCATTAATTTTCTATCCGGCGACGAACAACTGCGCTCTATGGGTGAGCTTCTGCATGGCGCGGTATTCTTCGCGAGCAATATCTCCTGTGAGGACGGACCGGACAGGGAGACCACGGAGCAGGCAGCCGAGGAAATTCTCCACCAAGCGACGAAAGAAGCGGGTCCCACTCTCATCGTGGAAAGAGATTTTATTGATGTTCGAGAATCGTCGGTGGTGCTGATCTTTTACGTGAGCCCCCTGCTCAGTCATCCCGAGCCGGCAACGGCCGCAGCCGTGGTCGGACTGGGATCGCTCGCGCTGTGGGTCTTGCCAAGACTATGGGACGCCGTGCTGGATAAGTTCTTTAAGTCGCTGGTCGACCAAACCACGGAAAGAATTGCCCGCTGGTGGCGAGATAGAGAAAAGAACCGCCGGAGATCAAAGTGGTCGATCCGGCTTCGGTCGCGGACGCTGAAGCGCTGCGTCGCGCTCAAGAGCACGGCTGCATACCTGCGCTGTTGTCGGGCGGTGTTGTTGTCGGCCCTCACCGTTACAGGTATGTGTATCAACTCGCGCGCTGCACCAAGGCGCGGATCGCGGTCATTGTGGATTCACAAGCCCAAACGCCGCCGGAGGTCGAGGTGTGGTGATCCTGATCAGGGGCGCGGAAACACTATCTCCGCCCTGAAAACCTTGCCGTCGCGCGCATACGAATTCGTGATCGTCCCGGTTCGCCCGTTATGCTTAACAATGACGGGCGTCGGGGCGTCCGACCGGAACAGCTGGCCGTGCCGGTAGAATGCTTCTACCAGCGAGCCGTCGGTCTTTCGCTCAATCGACGCGGGGCCGTCCTCCCTGTGAAGTTTTTCCTCGCCATCGTAGTAGCATTCGATGACGGCGCCATCGTCCGTTGTGACTTTTACGTACTTGCTCGCGATTGTCATAGCGTTCCTCCCGAACCGGCTTAAGGGTCATTGATGAAAGGAAGCGATGCTAGGCACGACTGCCTGAAACGTCAAGTGAATCGCTGTTATCGGCGCGTTCCGCATCCCCTTTTTCGGTTTATAGTGAACTCCAGATGATCTTCGTCAGTTACAGCCACGCGGATGATGCCTGGCGCAAGCGCTTCAAAACGGTGTCGAAGCCACTCAGCCGCGCGGAATCCATGGTCTTCTGGTCAGATGAGAACATCAAGATCGGCGAGTGGGAAAAGCAGATCGAGGCGGCCATGAAAGGCGCCGTCGCCGCCGTACTGCTTGTCAGCGACAATTTCGTGGCCTCCGACTATATCGTCGACAAGGAGCTGCCGTACCTGATTCGCGCCAACAAGACGCGCGGCCTGATGATCGTCTGGGCCTATCTCGAACCCTGCGATCTCAAGCGCTTTCCGCAGATCACGAAGTTTCAGGCGATGACCCTGGGTGATCTGAAACCCATGGCGGCGATGAACCAGTGGGAATGGAAACAGACGATGCTGAAGGGCTGCGACATGATTGACGGTTTTCTGAAGGATCTTGAACGTCCGTCTATCAACAAGGCGGTCATTGGAAAGTCGTATCCAAAGATCGCGAATCTGCAGCTCCTAGCCGCGCCCGCGCGACGTCAGGTCGAGGTACTTGTGTATTCGCCGGACAAGAAATGGTGGCGTCAGGCTAGCGTGAAGCCCGGAATGACGACCGCGAAGGTTCATCTCGGGAATGACAGCACGAAAAAAGGCACGCCTTTCACCGTCGTCGCAATGACCACCGACCAACCCCTTTCGCAGCAAACGTATCTCAACCTTCCCGAGTGCCGCACGAAGTCCAAGGAAATAACTCTCGTTCGCGGATGACTCGCAGCCGGCCGCGACCGCCTTATCACCGTGACGTGCCCAATTCCACGAAGCGAATGAACGCGTCTTTGAAGTCCTCTTCAAAGCCATTTCCGCTGTCGTCGAGGCACTGCAACCCTTCACGCTGGAGACGGCCGATACCTGTCGCCGAGCGCGTGCGCCTGAAGAAGGAATTGCAGCAGCACTACAAAACCCGCAGCAAGCTTTCTCACGGCGAGCACGTCGAGATTCTGGCCGATGATCTTTACCAGCCTGGATGACCTGGTCAGAAGTTTTCTGTTCGCGATGATCGATTGCCGCAACCGGTTTCAATCTAAGAAGGATCTCCTCGGATTTTTGGAGGCTCAGCGGCTTGCCTGAAAATCAGTGGCAAAGCAGCCTTTTCTGCCCCAAAACCTTCCGACTTGGCCGCTTGAGAAACGACTGCGGATTCCGACGAAGAAAATCGCTCATTCCGATCTGAAGACGATCAGAACATCGCCGAGCGACGCTGGCAAAGTTATTGTGCGGCAGGTGATCGTCATGAGTCAAGAAAAAGGTTCGAGATATAG
>Ga0302325_10011008_pt1 | contig 19511 bp, 24 predicted proteins | sample Palsa_T0_2_FD_201948 | JGI IMG/M metagenome (GOLD analysis project Ga0302325, IMG submission 201948) | Peat permafrost microbial communities from Stordalen Mire near Abisko, Sweden - Palsa_T0_2 | ecosystem: Environmental > Terrestrial > Soil > Palsa > Peat permafrost | place: Sweden: Abisko...
CGGCATCGATGCCCTCCAGCACCCGCGCGAGCGGAACACGCGTGTCGCTCATCGAGCGGAATACCTCCTCCTCGAGTGCATCGAGGCTGACCGTCACGCGGTCGAGGCCGGCGTCGGCCAGCGAGGACGCAAGCGGAGCCAGGGCGGTCCCATTCGTGGTCAGAGCGATGTCGTCGATGCCGTCGATCCCTGCGAGCATCTCGACAAGGCGCTCGAGGCCGGCACGCAGCAGCGGCTCGCCTCCGGTGAGGCGGATCTTGCGCACTCCCTGGGCCGAGATGATCCTCGCCACCCGCGTGATCTCCTCGAAGGTGAGCAGCTCGGAGCGATCGATGAACTGGTAGTCGGCTCCGAACACCTCCCTGGGCATGCAGTAGGGGCAGCGCAGATTGCAGCGATCGGTGACCGAGATGCGCAGGTCGCGCAGCGGGCGTCCCATTTGATCCAACACGCCACCCACGATAGGACGCGGGGCTGAAGCTACCCTCTGACCAGGATGACCTCAAAGCCGATCGACCCCCCGGGCCGCAGCCTGCCCGGCGCCGGCATGACGGTCACGGTTCGCCTGTTCGCGATCCTGCGCGAGCGCGCCGGCGGCGACCGCGTGGAGCTCGAGCTGCCGGACGGCGCGACCGTGGCCGACGCGCTCGAGGCGCTTTCCAAGATCCCAACGCTCGAGGGGCTGTTGGCGCGCATTCCTGTGCAGATGGCGGTCAACCGCGACTACGCCTCGCCCGAGACCGTGCTTTCGCGGAACGATGAGCTGGCGCTGATCCCACCCCTGAGCGGCGGCGACGCGTCGGCAGACCCCTACCCCTCCCCGGGGGCGAGCGCTCACCCCGGGCAGGTCGTCGAGCCGGCCGCGAACATCAGCGAGACGGGCGCCCGGGTGCACGTGTCCGTGACCGCTGAGCCGCTGAGCCTCGGCAGCGTCTCGCGCGCGGTCTCAGACCCGCGGGCGGGGGCGATCGTGAGCTTCCAGGGGGTGACGCGCGTGGTCGACCACCTCGACTACGAGGCCTACCACGAGATGGCCGGCGAGCGGATCGCGCTGATCCTCACCGAGTGCGCGGCGCGACACGGGCTGTGCGCCGCCGCGGCCGAGCATCGCACCGGTCCCGTCGCGCTGGGCGAGCCCAGCGTGATCGTCGCGGCATCGGCCCCGCACCGCATCGAAGCGTTCGCGGGCGCGCACGAGATCATCGACCGCATCAAGGCAGAGGCGCCGATCTGGAAGAGAGAGGTGGATGCCGCCGGGGTCTCGCGCCCCGTCGCCGGAACGCCCGCGCCCGGCGCCGGGGTCCGATCGGCCACCGCAACCGACACCGTGCACGAGCAGCCCCGTGGCTGAAGCTCGGCCGACCCACCTCGATGACGAGGGACACGCACGGATGGTTGACGTGGGCGGGAAGGACGCGCGCGAGCGCGTTGCGCGGGCGCGCGCGCGGGTGCGCATGACAGCGCAGACCGCGCGCGCCGTCGAGCGGGGGGATGCTCCCAAGGGCGAGGTGCTCGCCACGGCGCGCCTGGCGGGCATCCAGGCAGCCAAGCAGGCCGCTCAGCTGATCCCGCTTGCGCACCCGATCACGCTGACCTTCATCGACGTGAGCGCCTCGGTGGACGCCGGGCTCGGGCTCGTCGAGCTGATCAGCGAGGTCCATGCGGTCGACCGCACCGGTGTCGAGATGGAGGCGATGACCGCCTGCGCGGTCGCCGCTTTGACGGTCTACGACATGGTCAAGGGGATCGAGCGCGGCGTCGCGATCGAGCAGGTCGTGCTGCTCGAGAAGACCGGTGGACGCGGTGACTGGCGCCGCGCCGAGGGCGACTGAGTGCCGGAGCGCGCGGCGATCCTGACGATCAGCACGTCCAGGTCCGCCGGCGTCGGCGTCGGCGACGACGACGGCGGGCTGCGGCTGATCGCGCTGGCGCGGCGTCTGGGGATGGAGATCGCGGGGCACGATCTGATCCCCGACGATCGCCCCCTGATCGAAGAGCGCCTGCGTCACTGGACCGACGTGGAGGGGTGCGCCCTGGTCCTGACCACGGGCGGAACCGGCCTGTCGCCCAACGACATCACGCCGGAGGCCACGCTGGCGGTGATCGAGCGCGAGGCGCCTGGCATCCCGCATGCGATGCGCGAGGCCTCGCGGGCGCACGCACGACATTGGATGCTCTCGCGTGCCGTGGCCGGAACCCGCGGACTCAGCCTGATCGTCAACTTCCCGGGCAACCCCGCGAGCATCGATCAGACCGGTGAGGCGATTGCCGGCTCCCTCGAGCACGCACTCGACCTGATCGCCGGACGACCCTCCGGGCACTGAAGAGCAGGGCTTTTTCGCGTCTTTGCGCGAGATGTCCGCTGTTATCGTCTCTGTGAGTGAGCGACGTCGCCGACTGCATCACCGCCTGGACGGAGCGCGGCGAGCGTGTGGCGATGGCCACCGTCGTTGAGACGAAGAAGTCCGCGCCCACGCCGAACGGCACGAAGATGGTTCTCGGCGAGAACGGGCAGATCGTGGGAGCCGTGTCGGGCGGCTGCGTGGAGGGTGCCGTGGTGGAGGTCGCGGAGGGCATCCTCGCCGGTGAGGAGCCGCGCCTTTTGCACTACGGGATCGCCGACGAGGAAGCGTGGGAGGTCGGACTGCCGTGCGGCGGCGAGATCTCCGTGTGGGTCGAGGCGTTTGCGTCCGACAGCCTGCAGGCGCGCTTCAACGAGCGCCTCCGCGACGGTCGCCGCGCTGTCATGGTCACCGCGCTGCAGGGTGTTCCGCGACCCGGCGCCAAGCTGTTTCTCGGCGTCGATGAGGACCCTGCCGGGACGCTCGGCGACGATACGCTCGACGGCGCCGCGACCGCGCTCGCGCGCGAGGCCCTGTGGTCGGAGCACAGCGCGCTGCGCGAGCACGATGGCGCTGTGCTGTTCATCGACGTCGCCGCGCCCCCGCCTCGGCTGATCATCGTGGGGGCTGTCGACTTCGCCGCGCAGCTGTCGGCGTTGGCGGCGCTCGCCGGCTGGCGGACATTCGTCGTGGATCCGCGCAGTCGCTTTGCCACCCGCGAGCGCTTCCCCGCCGCCGAGCGCGTGATCGCCGCCTGGCCGCAGGAGGCATTCTCAGAGCTCGAGCGGATCGACCGGGCGACGGCGATCGCCGTGCTCACCCACGACCCCAAGCTCGACGACGCCGCGTTGCTGACCGCGCTGGCCTCCGATGCGGGTTACATCGGCGCAATGGGCAGCCGCCGCACCCAGGCCAAGCGCCGCGAGCGCCTGCTGGCGGCGGGACTCGACGCCACCGCGCTGGACCGCGTGTCCGCGCCGATCGGGCTCGACCTCGGCGGCCTGACCGCCGCCGAGACCGCGCTGTCGATAATGGCTGAGATCGTGGCCGTGCGTCGCGGGCGGGCCGGGGGACGGCTCGCCGAGCGAGATGGGCGCATACACGAGCCGGTGGTGGTGTGACGGCGACGGGCGCTTGAGGAGCTACACCGCCGGCCCGGGCAGCGCCCGGCCGGCGCGGGCTCTCGGACTCGACTCCGGCGCCCATGCCAGGAAGAGCATCAGCAGGCCGTAGGCGATCACGATGACGCCGACGACCAGCACCAGCGCCCCGATGAAGTTGATCTTCGAGGTCGACACGAGGTGCGCATAGTTACTCCGCTGGGTCTCGAGCACCGGGATCAGGTCGGAGCTGAAGTATGTGCGGACCGCCGGGACCGACGTGACGGGCGCGCCGCCGAAGCGCGTGAAGCCGGGGGCGCCCGGCAGGTCGTTCCAACCGCTCGTCACCGCGGGCAGGTTGGTGATCGACTGGGCGAGCGCCGGGAAGCCGGCCGGCAGCGCGGCGAGCAACTGGGCCTGTGACAGGTGCAGCGCCTTCTCGAGGAACGCGAACAGGGCGGGGAATTCACCCGACACCGACGACAGCGGTATCGCGTTCAGAAGCGCCGTCACATGCGGGAAGTTCTTCTTCAAAGCGCTGAGCACTTCGGCCTGCGAGAGCCCGGTCTTCGCCGAGACGAACGCGATCAGCTTCGGCACTTCTCCGGCTGCGCCGCCCTGGGGAGTCATGATCGGGTCCTCCATGTTCACGATCACCGAGACCATGTTGATCCCGGCGCGGTCGCCGTGAACGCGCGCGACGGTGTTGGCCGGTCTCAGGGCGTCGAGCAGCTTCTGACCGTTGCTGACACGCGGGATCAGCGCGAGGATGAGAACGAGCGCCACGACCGCCACGCCGACCACCGGGACAACCGACGCGCTCGCGATCGCCAGGCCGCGCGGAACCGGGCCCCTGAGATGCAGGGCGATCATCAGCGCTGCGAACACGATCACCACGAATCCGATGATCAGCAGCACGGGTGCGATCCAGGTGAGGCTCGAGGTCCCGTCGAGGCTCTCGTAGTTGCCGCGCTGGGTTTCAAGCACCGGGATCAGGTCCGAGCTGAAGTAGGTGCGGACCGCCGGCACCGTCGTGACCGGGGCGCCGTTGAAACGCGTGAAGCCGGCGGTGCCCGGCACGTTGTTCCAGCCGCTGACCACGGGCGGCAGGTTCGTGATCGCCTGCGTCAGCGCTGGAAAGCTCGTCTGAAGCGCGGTCAGCAGCTGGGCCTGTGAGACGTGCAGCGCCTTCTCGAGGAACGCGAACAGGGCGGGAAATTCGCCCGACACCGACGACAGCGGGATCGCATCCAGCAGTGCCGTCACGTGCGGGAAGTTCTTCTCAAGCGCACCCAGCACTTCGGTCTGCGAGAGGCCCGTCTTTCGTGAGACGAACGCGATCAGCTTCGGCACTTCGCCCGCGGCCCCTCCCCGGGCCGTGAGGATCGGGTTGGCCATGTCGACGTCGTTGGAGATGATGTTGATGCCGGCTCGGTCACCGGCGAGGCGCTGGGAGGCAAAGGCGGGCTTCGCGGCGTTCAGAACCTTCTGACCGTCATCCAGGCGCGAGATCAGACCAAGGCCGAGAACCACCGTCACGACCAGCACGCCGACCACGAGCACGACAACCCATTGCAAAACGCCGAACCGGCTCTCGCTTCTGTTTCGCAACGGAACCTCCCCAGGTGTGACCGCCGTCGACGCCCAGTATAGGCACACGTTGAGGGCCGGCCGCAGACGAATTCGTAGTGGTCGATATCCGTTGATCGACGCCGCATTCCAACTGGACACGCCAGGCGCCGGGCGGTACTCTGGAGGTAGGCGGATGACGGCTTGCGACAGCGTCGCCGCAGTTCGGGGATCCAAGCCGCGAGGAGAGTCAGATTGACCGGAAAGGTGGAAACCCGGGCCCCTGAAGCGTGGGCCTCGCCATCGGCGGTCAACGACCCCGGAGCCCGATGCTGACGGCGACGTCCACCGGCTGGACGGTCGGCCTGGTGCTCGGCTGCGTCGTGGTCGCGGCGACCGCAGTGATCGTAATCACGATCGTGCTGCTCGCGATGAGGATCGCCAAGCAGGCCAAGATTGCCGAGGAGGCGGTCGAGGTTGTACGCCGCCAGACCGCCGAGCTCGGCGGCATCGAGCGAATCAACGACTCGGGTGTGCGCATTCTGCACGCCGCCCGCTCGCTGCGGAAGGTGGCGGTCGGAAAGTGACTTTCACGCTCCTCGCCACCTCGGCCCACACCTATTGGGCGATCGCTCTGAGCATCGGCCTCGGCGGCGCGGTGATCGTCGCGATTCTGCTCACGCTGCTCTTGAGATCGGTCGGCAGCATCGAGAGGTCCGTCGACGGCCTGCTCGAGATCGCGGGCAGCGTCGCGGCGAACACGGCCTCAATTCCACAGCTCGAGGCGACGGCGCCGGTGCTCTCGCTGATCGTCGATGAGGCAGTGGTCCAGGACGGCTACATGAACGCGCTCACCGACGGGTACGGCGAGGTATGAGCAGCACGCACGTACTGGTTTTGCTGAGCGTCGTGCTGGCGGCCGGCGTGGTGCTCGTGCTGGCCGTCGCGCTGATCGAGGTTCGCACCGGTCTGATGCGGATCTCCGAGGGTCTCGCCACGCTGGCCTCAGCTCTCGATGGCGTCGAGTCAGAGCACCTGCGTCCGCTCGAGGGCGCGGTCACCGCAATCAACGCACAGTTCGACGTCATCCTCGGCGCACTGCCGGGGATCGCCCGCAAGGCCGCAATCGTCGCCGAGCGCAGGCCGCGATGATCCTCTGGTGGATCGGTGACATCGTCCTGCTCCTGGTCGTCCTCCCGATCGTCGTCTACCTGCTGCGCGGCGTGCTGGATGCCGCCAGCAGCATCGTCCCCAGCGTGCAGGAGATCGCGCGGGTTGCGGCGGCCGGCTCCAAGGACCTCGACGCCGCAGCGCTCCTGCTGACCACGCAGGAGCAGGCAACCAGAACGGTCGCGGGCGTCGCCGACTACGGCGGCTCCCTCGACGTGATCCTCGACGACGCCGGATAGGGGGAGCCGCCTTGGTGCTTGCATTCACGGCGGCCGGCGGGGTCTTGATCCTCGCCGTCGTGCTGATCGTCCTTGCGCTGGTCTTCTACCTCGTCTCGGTGATATTGCAGCTGCGCAAGATCGCTGCCGGGCTCGACGAGGTCATAGCCGGCGTCGGCGAGATCGTGCAGAAGAGCGCCCCGGTCAACGACGTCGTGACGACGATAAATCAGCAACTCGACGCAGGCGTCGATGCACTCGAGGGCCTGCTCGTGAAGAAGGCCGGCATGGAGGATGCCGTCGGCCTCGTGGACGGCCTGTACGCCGGCGCCGCCGAAGCCGGCTTCAGAAACTTTCCCGAAAGCGCCACGACGAGAGCGCCGCGGATCGCCGAGATCTACACCAGGGGAGTGCTCACGCTCGCGAGGCTCGGCCGGGAGGCGCCGATCGCCGTCGCGAACCCGGCGGGTCCCGTGCTGAGGAACATCGAGGGAGGAAGCCTCGCCGCGCGGCAGCTGTACCCCGACGTCCGTCACACAATGCCCGAGCAGCTGCCGCGCTCTCCGGTCATCGGCACGGACGCACCGGTGCAGTACGAGCAGCGCGAGGACATCGGCGCCCCGCGCAGGCGCATGCCCAGTCACGCCGCGACGGGTGGGCAGGCCGGCGCATCCAATGATCACCCGGGCTCGCCCGGCGCTGCGGGCGCCGAGGGGTGAGCGCGGATGGCCGGGCGCTTTCAACCGATCGCCAAAAGCCGGTTGCTACGCTGGATATCCGCTGCATTTCGGCCGCTTCCACGGTAGGAGCAGGAGTTGCAGACCCCCGCATCATTTGAGTACGAGCGCGCAACCAGCGTCGAGGGCGCGATCGCGTCGCTTCAGAAGCTCGGCCCCGAGGCGCGCATAATCGCCGGCGGCCACAGCCTGCTGCCGATGATGAAGCTGCGCCTGGCGAATCCGGCTCACCTGATCGACATCAACGACCTGACCGAGCTCTCCTACGTCCGCGAGCAGGGGGATGAGGTCCGCATCGGGGCGCTCACCCGCCACGTGGACCTGTTGGATTCCGAGCTGCTCGCCGAGCGCTTTCCGCTGTTTCGCGATGCCGAGGTCGTGATCGCCGACCCGGTCGTGCGCAACCGCGGCACGATCGGCGGCTCCCTGTGTCAGGCCGACGCCGCCGAGGACCTGTCGGCCGTGTGCTCGGCGGCGAAGGCGAAGGCCGTGATCCACGGCGCCGGTGGCGAGCGCGTCGTGGCGATGGAGGACTTTCACATCGGCCCCTACATGACCGCGGTCGGCGAGGGCGAGATGCTCACGGAGATCCGTCTCCCGCTGCGCGCCGGCGCCGGCAGCGCACACGAGAAGGTCGAGCGCCGGGCGGGCGACTGGGCCATCGCCGCCGCGTCCGCGGCCGTGTGGATGGACGGTGGCGCGCTGTCCGATGTGGGCATCGCCCTGAGCGCCGTCGGGCTCACCACGATCCACCTCACGCGGGCCGAGGATCTGCTGCGCGGCAAGGCCCCCTCGGATGAGCTGTTCGCGCAAGCGGGCGAGATCGCCTCGGCGGACTGCTCGCCTGGTGCGGACGGGCGCGGAGCGATCGATTACAAGCGTCATCTCGCCGGCGTGCTGACGGTGCGAGCCCTGCGGCGCGCGAGCACCCGCGCTCTGAATCGGGAGGTCTGATCATGCAGGTCTCGGTCACCGTCAACGGCGAGGTCGTCTCCCGCGAGATCGAGCCGCGTCAGCTGCTCGTGCACTTCATCCGCGACACCCCGGGCCTGACGGGCACCCACTGGGGCTGCGATACATCCAATTGCGGCGCCTGCGTCGTGCTGATGGACGGCAAGCCGATCAAGTCGTGCACGACGCTGGCCGTGATGTGCGAGGGCCACGAGATCCGCACCGTCGAGTCGCTCGAGGTCGATGGGCGCCTCGATCCGGTGCAGATGGGCTTCCATGAGCGCCACGCCCTGCAATGCGGGTTCTGCACCCCGGGAATGGAGATGACGGCGCGCGCCCTGCTCGACGAGAACCCGGACCCGACCGAGCTCGAGATCCGCACGGCGATATCGGGCGCCATCTGCCGCTGCACCGGATACAAGAACATCGTAAGCGCAGTTGAATGGGCGGCGGAGTACGAAGCCTCTCAGAGACAGGAGGCATGAACATGGCCACCGTGGAGAACCTGCCGAGCCCCAGCACCGAGCGGCCGATCGGCTTCGGCCGCCTGAAGCGCAAGGAGGACGCGCGCTTCATCCGCGGCAAGGGCACCTATCTGGATGACATCCGGCTACCCGGGATGGTGTACGGCGCGCTCCTGCGCAGTCCCTACGCGCACGCGCGAATCGTCTCGATCGACACCTCCAAGGCACTTGCACACCCCAACGTCGCGGCGGTCGTGACCGCCAAGGACCTCGAGACGCTCGGCCTGGCGTGGATGCCGACGATCTCCTACGACACGCAGGCCGTGCTCGCGGGCGACAAGGTTCGCTTCCAGGGCCAGGAGGTCGCGTTCGTGATCGCGACCGACGAATACTCCGCAAACGACGCGCTCCAGCTGATCGACGTCGAGTACGAGCCGCTGGGAGCGGTCGTCAACGCCCGCAAGGCACTCGACCCCGACGCGCCCCTGATCCGCGACGACAAGACCGGTCAGCACGACAACCTCGCAAGTCCCACGTGGGAGGCCGGCGACGAAGCGGCGACCGACCGCGCCTTCGCCGAAGCCGACACTGTCGTGGAGCGCGACATCATCTACCCGCGCTGTCATCCGGCGCCACTTGAGACGTGCGGCATGATCGCCGACTTCAACCCCAAGACGGGTCAGCTCGACATCTACAACGGCAACCAGGCGCCGCACGTGCACCGCACGGTCTACGCCCATGTCGCAGGCCTGCCCGAGCACATGATCCGCATCCGCTGCTCGGACATCGGCGGCGGGTTCGGCAACAAGGTGCCGGTGTATCCGGGCTACGTGTGCGCGATCGCCGGCTCGATCGTCGCGGGTGTGCCGGTCAAGTGGGTGGAGAACCGCTCGGAGAACCTGATGTCCACGGGCTTCGCGCGCGACTACGTGATGCACGCGGAAATGTGCTCGAAGGCCGGCAAGATCACGGGCCTGCGTGTCGATGTGATCGCCGACCACGGCGCCTTCGACAGCACGGCGCAGCCGACGAAGTTCCCGGCCGGGTTCTTCCACATCGTGTGCGGCTCCTACGACCTCGAGGCGTCCCACGTCAAGGTCAAGGCGGTCTACACCAACAAGGCGCCCGGAGGCGTCGCCTACCGATGCTCGTTCAGGATCACCGAGGCCGTGTATCTGGTCGAGCGGATGGTGGACGCGCTCGCCCTGGAGATGAAGGCCGACCCGATCGAGCTGCGGATGCAGAGCTTCATCGCGCCCGAGCAGTTTCCGTATGAGACCACCACGGGGTGGACCTATGACTCCGGCGACTACGCAAAGACGATGCGCGTGGCGATGGACATCGCCGGCTATGAGGACCTGCGCCGCGAACAGGCCGAGAAGCGCGCCCGCGGCGAGCTGATGGGGATAGGCGTCTCGTTCTTCACCGAGGGCGTCGGCGCGGGGCCGCGCAAGCACATGGACATCCTCGGCTTCTCCATGAACGACGGCGCCGACCTGCGCGTGCACCCGTCCGGCAAGGCGATCGTGAGCATCAGCGCCCAGACACAGGGTCAAGGCCACGAGACGACATTCGCCCAGATCGTCGCCGAGGAGCTCGGCATCCCGCCCGAGGACGTCGAGGTCCGCCACGGGGACACCGACAAGTCGCCCTATGGGCTCGGCACCTACGGCAGCCGCTCGACGCCGGTCTCCGGCGCGGCCGTCGCGGTCGTCTCGCGCAAGGTGCGCGACAAGGCGCGCCTGATCGCGGCGACGATGCTCGAGACCAGGCCCGAGGACCTGGCGTGGGAGAAGGGTCGCTGGTATGTCAAGGGCGATCCCGAGAAGGGGGCGCTGATCGAGGAGGTGGCCGAGCGCGCCTACAGCGGCGAGACGATGCCCGCCGGGATGGAGGGCGGACTCGACGCTCAGGTGATCTACGACCCGCCCAACCTGACCTATCCCTACGGCGCCTACATCGCCGTCGTGGACATCGACCCGGACACCGCGCAGGTCACCGTCCGGCGGTTCATCGCGGTCGACGACTGCGGCGTGCGGATCAACCCGATGATCGTCGATGGCCAGATCCACGGTGGTCTCGCCGAGGGCATCGGCATCGCGCTGATGGAGGTCATCACCTTCGACGAGGAGGGCAACTGCCTGAACTCGTCGTTCATGGACTACCTCATCCCCACGGCGCTCGAGTGCCCGGACTTCGAGCTCGGCGAGACGGTCACGCCCTGCCCCCACCACCCGCTCGGCGCCAAGGGCGTGGGCGAGTCGCCGAACGTCGGCTCGCCGCCGGCGATCGTGAACGCGGTGATCGACGCGTTGCACGAGACCCACGGTGTCGACCATGTCGACATGCCCTGTACGCCCGCGCGTGTATGGGCGGCGATGCAGGGGCGGCCCGAGCCGCCGCAATGATGACCGCCGCCGTCTCGCGGCGGGCGCAGGAGCTCGCCGCGCAGGGCGCCGCATTCGTGACGGCGACGGTCGTGCGTGCGCAGCACCCGACCAGCGCCCGGGCGGGCAACGTCGCGCTCGTGCTGGGCGACGGCACGATCGAGGGATTTGTTGGCGGAGTGTGCGCGGAGCACAGCGTGCGCGTGTATTCGCTGCGGGCAATCGAGGCCAGCGAGGCCATGCTGCTGCGCATCCTGCCGGTCGACGGCGATGGCGAGGGTGTGGACGACGCGGCCCCGAGCGATCATGAGATCTCCTGCGAAGACGGCGCCGTGACCGTGCAGAACCACTGCCTGTCGGGCGGGGCTATCGAGATCTTCCTCGAGCCGATGCTGCCGGCGCCGCGCGCCCTCGTCGCCGGCGAGACGCCGATCGCCGATGCGGTCCGCCAGCTGGGCGCGCAGCTCGGGCTCGAGGTCGTCGCCGTGCGGGAGGGCGCCCCCGAGCCGTCCGCGGGCGATCTCGGGCTGATCGTGGCCTCGCATGGGCGAGACGAGCTCCACATCCTGCGGCGCGGCCTCGAGGCGGGCCTTGCCTACGTCGGCCTCGTGGCCAGCGCCAAGCGCGGCGCCGGGGTGATCTCCGAGCTACGCGGCGACGGCGTCCCCGAGGAGCTGCTGGGGCGTGTCGATGTGCCTGCCGGCATCGAGATCGGGGCGCTCACGCCGGCCGAGGTCGCCGTCTCGATCCTCGCAAAGCTGATCGCCGTACGCCGCGGGGACGCAACGATGGCGCCCACCCCGGCAGTGGCGCGCGCCGCCGCTTCGGCGAGCACGCAGACATCCGCACCGCCGGTGATCGCCGTCGACCCGATCTGCGGGATGACCGTCGCCGCCGTTTCAGGGACGCCCTCGCTCGAGCGCGACGGCGAGACGATCTACTTCTGCTGCGAGGGTTGCAGGACAAAGTTCGAGTCCCGGCAAGAGCATGCAACCGCTGCCGGCTGAAAGCTTCGTGACCGGGCTGGTGCTCGGCGCGGGAGGCTCCAAGCGCCTGGGACAGGCCAAGCAGCTGCTCCCCTATCGCGGCGGCACGCTGCTCGGCCACGTCCTCGGCGTCGCTCGCAGCGCCGGCTTTGACCAGATCATCGCCGCGCTCGGTGGCGCGGCGGATGAGGTTCAGGCGTTCGTCGATCTGGCGGGCACCGACGTCGTCGTCAACCATGCCTACGGCTCGGGCTGCTCGTCGTCGATCGCCGCGGCGCTCGGAGCGCTGGATGAGCGCTGCGAGGTCATCGTGCTGATGCTCGGCGACCAACCGGGTGTCAGCGCCGCCACGCTCGCCGCCCTGTGCGCGGGCCGCGGCGATGCGCCGCTGGCCGTGTGCCGCTACGAGGACGGACGCGGGCACCCGATCGCGTTCGCGCGCAGCGTCTTTTCAGAGCTCGCCGAACTGCACGGGGACAGGGGCGTCTGGCGGCTGCTCGACCGCCGCTCGAGCGACGTGGCCGAGGTCGCGATCGAGGGCCCGGTCCCCCGTGATGTCGACACGCCCGAGGACTACCGGGCGGTCCTCGCCGAGGCGGGGGCCGGGGTCTCGACCGCAGCCGGGCACCCCGAGCAGATCCACCGATGAGCCCGGCAGAGCCCACGGGCGAGGCCGCCGGGGAGATCGGCCGGCTGGCACCCGACGTCGAGACGCTGGCCCGGCGCCTGGGGAGCGTCGACTACCTCGTCGACGAGGGTCTGGCGACGTCGATGTTCCTGAGCGTCCGGCTGCCGCAGCCGCTGCTGCTCGAGGGCGAGGCGGGTGTCGGCAAGACCGAGGCCGCCAAGTCGCTGGCGGCCGTGCTCGACACGCCGCTGATCCGCCTGCAGTGCTACGAGGGGATCGACGCCGCAGAGGCTCTGTATGAGTGGAACTACCCGCGCCAGCTGCTGAGCATCCGCCTCGCCGACTCGAGCGGCTCGGCGCTCGCCGAGGAGCAGCTGTTCGGTCCCGACTATCTGATCCGCCGCCCGCTGCTGCGCGCGCTCGAGCACCCCGGGCCTCGGCCGGCTGTTCTGCTGATCGACGAGATCGACCGCGCCGACGACGACTTCGAGGCGTTTCTGCTCGAGCTGCTCGCCGAGGCCAGCGTGACCATCCCCGAGATCGGCACGATCCGCGCGACACACCCGCCGATCATCGTGCTGACCTCCAACCGGACCCGCGATCTGCACGATGCCGTCAAGCGCCGCTGCCTGTATCACTGGATCGACTACCCGAACCCGCAGCGCGAGGTCGAGATCCTGCGCCGCCGCGTCCGAGAGTCCTCCCAGACGCTTGCCGTGGCGGTTGCCGACGCGGTCTCGCGCATGCGCGAAAGCGACGTGCAGAAGCCGCCCGGCGTGGCCGAGGCGATCGACTGGCTGATGGCGCTGAACCTGCTCGGCGTCGAGCGCCTCGACGCCGCTGCCGTCGATATCACGCTGGGATCGGTGCTCAAGTACGGCGAGGACCAGGAGGTGATCCGTGCGGCCGGCCTCGAGCTCCTCGTGCACGCCGATGACTGACCCGGCCGCCGCCGGGCCCGTGTTTTCAGTCGAGCAGGTCGAGCTCGATCTGCCGGCGCTCGTGGGCGCGCTGAGCCGGCGTCTGCGTGACGCCGGCGTGCCCACGACCACGGCGCGCTCTGCCGACTTCGCTCATGCGCTCACGCTGGTGCGCCCGATCACGCGCAGGCGGCTGTACTGGACCGCGCGCGCTCTGTTCGTGTCCGATCAAGCGCACCTGAGGGCATTCGACGCGGTCTTCTCCTCGGTGTTCGGCGCTCCGGCCGAGCGTGGCGAGTTCGAGTCCGACGACGCCGAAACGGTCGCGTCCCCCGCGGACGACCGCCCAAGGGGCGGGCATGACAGCGCCAGGCGACGGGCGGATTCGCCGGATCGGCTCGCCGACACATCATCCGCACCGCCGGGCGAAGACGACGAGCACGACGAGCGCGCCGAGGTCGAGGTGCCGCTGGCGATGGCCAGCGAGGAGGAGCGCCTCGCGGCCAAGAGCTTCGACGCGCTCGAGCCGTACGAGCTCGCGCAGCTGTACCGCCTGATGTCGCGGCTCGAGCTCGCAACCCCCAGGCGGCGTACCCGTCGTCACGAGAAGGGACGCCACGGCGCGCGTGTCGACATGCGGCGAACGCTGCGCGCCAGCATGCGCACCGGCGGCGACCCGATCCGCATCGCGCGCCGGCGCCGGCGTGTCGCTCGCAGGCGGCTCGTGGTGTTGTGCGACATCTCGGGGTCGATGGAGCCCTACGCGCGCGCCTACCTGCAGTTTCTGACGAGCGCCGCCGGCTCGAGCCCGGGCGCCGAGGCGTTCGTGTTCGCGACCCGCCTCACCCGGCTCACCCGCGCACTTGCCTCCCGGCACCCAGAGCGCGCGATCCAGCGCGCCGCCGCAGCGGCGCCGGATTGGTCGAGCGGGACGCGGATCGGTGACGCGCTGAAGGCATTCAACGACCGCCACGGCCGTCGCGGCATGGCCCGCGGAGCCGTGATCGTGATCCTGTCCGACGGCTGGGAGCGGGGCGAGCCGGCACTGGTCGGGCGCGAGATGGAGCGGCTCGGGCGCCTGGCCCACCGCATCGTGTGGGTCAACCCGCGGATCAGCGCAAGCGCCTTCTCCGTGCAGGCCGGGGGCATGACGGCGGCGCTGCCGCACTGCGACGCACTCGTCAGCGGGCACAGCTTCACGGCCCTGCACGAGGTGGTCGAAGCGATCGGTGCGCAGTCCTTCAGCGGCCAGGGCGCCCCGGGAGCGCACTGGAAGTCGCGGGCCGCACTCGACGCCGAGGACGCCCCCGAGCCCTGGGCCAGCGCCACCCCGGTCGCCGGCAGCTCTGTGGCGATGCCGAGCGGCTACGGCCCGGCCAGGGGCAGGACCACGCCGGGGTGGGCAGCCGAGGAGAGCGAGTGATGGGCCACGAGCATGAATGACAGCCCTGGCAAGAGCTGCATCTATCCGGGGTGCGAACGACCCGCCGTTCCGCCGCACGTGCTCGGTGGTCCGCAGCCGTCCTTCTGCGATCTCGACGAGCACAACGCACTGAGCGCGCACCAGGAGCGCCAGCGACTGGCGAGCACACAAGCGGCGGACGCCAACGAGGGCGAGGAATGATCAACACCCACCGAACGAGGAGGTCCAGCCGTGGCTGACGAGGCCTACCGAGCAGTCTTTCTGCGCGTGCACCCGACCGGCAAGATGGTGCTCAGCCTGACAAGCGAGTCCGATGGCAAGGAGGGCGAGTACGCCGACATCGTGGCCGAGGAGCTCGGCATCCCCCCGCTTGACGTCAAGGTCGTGGCGGCCGACACCAACCGCTTCGGCGAGGGGCACGGCTACAACACGAGCCCCTCCCAGGGCGCGGCGGCGGCGATCGTCAGCGCCACCGCCAAGATCCGCGACAAGGCCAGGCTGCTCGCGGGCATGGCGCTGGAGACAACGCCTGAGACCCTGACCTGGTCCAACGGGGCGTGGGCCCGTAGCGGCGGCGACTCCACCGACGTCAGGACGATCGAGGACATCGCGCTGTACGCGCACGGCACCGGCGCCCTGCCACCGGGAGTGGAGGGCGGGCTCGACGCGCAGACCGTCTACCGCGACTGATGGGCTCCTGGATCCAGGGCGCTCACACGCTGGGGCCGGCGAATGCGACCCTGTCGGTGAAGACCGGGCGCAACGGCGCGGCGGCCAAGGCCGGGCACGACCTGCTGATCGACGTCACCTCCTGGCAGGCGACGCTCGAGCCCGGAGCGGATCCCGCATCGATGAGCGTCGTGCTGCACGCGGACGGCGCGTCTCTTAGCGTGCGCGAGGGCACCGGAGGGATGCAGTCGCTCGGCGACGATGACAAGGCCGGCATCCGCCAGACGATCGACGACGAGGTCCTGAAGGGACAGGACATCGAGTTCCGCTCAACCGAGGTACAGCCCGCCGCCGACGGAGCCGGCATCAGCGTGCGGGGGGAGCTGAAGCTCGTCGGAAACACCCGGCCGGTCGCGTTCGATGTTCGCTTCTCGGCCGACGGCAGGCTCAGCGCCAGCGCCGCCCTGAGGCAGAGCGACTGGGGCATCAAGCCCTACTCGACGCTGTTCGGGGCCCTGAAAGTCGCCGACGAGGTCGAGGTCGTGCTCGACGCCGGTCCCCCGGCGCCCTGATCGCGTGAGCCCGCCCGCTCCACTCACCGGCGCGGCCGAGGAATCCCCATCGCCGGAGCTGCTGTCGATTGGCGACGCGCTGGCCCTGGTGCTCGCGCGAGCGGCTCCGCTTGCCCCCGAGCAGGTACCCCTCGAGCACGCTCGTGGACGGTTCGCGGCCGAGGACGTGAGCGCGGCGATCGATCTGCCTCCATTCGCGAGCTCGGCGATGGACGGCTATGCCGTGCGCGCCGGCGACACCCCCGGGCGGCTTGAGCTGGTCGGCGAGTCGGCGGCCGGCAGTCCATACACCGGCGGGCTCGCGCCGGGTGAGGCGGTGGCGATCTCCACCGGCGCCGTTGTGCCGGATCAGACCGACGCAGTGGTGCCACTCGAGGACGTGGAGCGCGAGGGCGAGCAGGTCGTGCTGGGCTCCGCCGTGGCAGCGGGAGCGTTCGTGCGTGAGCGCGGCAGCGACATCAGGCGAGGACAGCGCCTGCTCGCCGCGGGCACCCTTCTCGGGCCGGCGCAGATCGGGGCCGCCGCCGCGGCCGGCCTCGCCACCATCTCCTGCCGCGAGCGACCCAGCGTGGCCGTGCTCAGCACCGGCAGCGAGCTGCGCCAGCCCGGCGGGCAGCTGGCCGACGGCGAGATCTTCGACGCCAACACCCCCATGCTGAAGGCCTCGCTCGAAGCCGGTGGCGCTCGCGTTGAGCAGATCCTGCCGGCCGCGGACACCCGCGAGGCGCACCGCGCTGCGCTCGAGCAGGCGCTCGGGCACGACGTCGTCGTCAGCTCGGGCGGTGTGTCGGTGGGCGCGCACGACCTCGTTCGCGACGTCGGGCGCGAGCTGGGCATCGACGAGGTCTTCTGGCGCATTGCGCTGCGCCCCGGCAAGCCGCTGGCATTCGGCGTACGCGACGCCACGCTCGTGTTCGGGCTGCCCGGGAACCCGGTCTCGAGCCTCGTCTGCTGCGAGCTGTTCGTGCGCCCGGCGCTGCTCGCGCTGCAGGGAGCAGCGAGCGTGATGCCGGCGTGGCGTTCGGGGTCGCTGAGCTCGCCCGTCGCGCGCAACGCCCGGCGCGACCACCTGATACGGGTGCGTCTCAGCGAATCGGGGCGCTCGGTCGCGCTCGCGCCGCTACCCGGACAGGAGTCGCATCAGATCGCGATCACCGCCCAGGCCGATGGCCTTGCGTGGATTCCCTCGGGTGCCGGAGAGCTTCCGGCCGGCACCGAGGTCGCCTATCTACCGCTGTAACTTAATGGCAGAGCCCGCCCCGCCCTTCGACATAGGAGAAACCGCACATGGCCGTAGAGCTTGACCATTCCTTCTCGACAGCAAAGCCGATCGAGGAGAGCTACTCCGCGATCCTCGACCTCGACCGCGTGGTCCCGTGCGTGGAGGGTGGCAGCGTGCTCGAGCGGACCGGGCCGGGCTCCGTCAGGGCGGAGATCAAGGTCAGGATGGGAGCGATGTCGATGACGTTCACCGGCACCGTCGAGGTCGTGGAGCAGGACCCCGCCGCCCACCGCGTGGTGCTGGGCATAAAGTCCAGCGAGGCCGGCGGACAGGGCCACGCCAATGCGACCGTCGAGTTCGCACTCAACGACGGCGGCGGCACGATCCATACCAACGCCCAGATCACGGGCAAGGCCGCGTCGATGGGCGAGGGAGTCGTCACCGGGGTGCTCGACGCGCTGATCAAGGACTTCACGACGAAGCTCGCCGAGATGTGATGAGGCGATGGCGACCATCGCGATGAGGCACATCCGCGAGGGCGAGGTGCCGTTCGACGGCGGGACCGCGATCCAGGAGGACGCCGACAGGCCGGTCTTCCGGGGCAACGGGCCCGACGACTACGTCTGCGTGGAGTGCGGCAACGTCCTTGCGACATCGATGCAGCCCGTGCAGATGACGAAGAAGGTCCGCGTCCGCTGCGGCCGCTGCAGGACGGTCAACGTCGCGGTGACCGACGAGCCCAATGCCCCCGGCCGCTGAATCCCTGAACTGCTAGGACATCATGGACCCGCCTGGAAGCACCACCCACAGCTTCTGCGCGAGCTCGACGACCACCTCTCGGTCGAGCTCGCTCACGCTCGCGGATCCCGTGCGCTCCAGCGCCATCGCGAGCTCGCGCCACGCCTGTGCGACCGGCGCCACGCGCACGGTGGGCCCCCACCCAACCGCCGCTCGCAGCTCGTCGGCATGTGCCCTGGCGTCCTCGAGCGTGAGCTCGCCGAATGGGCGATCGGCTCCGCGCACGAACACCGATCGCGCGACGATCTGATCGAACCCGGTTTCCGAATCGCTCATCGCACCCGCTCGGAGTTTGGATTGCAAGCGGCCATTCGCCGCGCGGCCACCGCCGCCTGGCCGTATGAGATCCCGCCGTCGCCGACCGGAAGCCGCTCGGGCGCGATCGCACGCAGGCCCGCCGCATGCAGCCCGGCCATGACGGCCTCGAGCAGTCGCCTGTTTGCGAACACGCCTCCCGACAGCACGATCAACTCGCTGTCCTGCGTCGATGCGGCCAGCGACAGCGCCTCCACGGTCGCGCCGCTGACGGCGGCATGGAAGCGGCTCGCCACGGCGCCGATCGCGACTCCGCCCTCGAGGTCGGCGCTGACTGCCCGGATGGTCTCGCGCGGGTCGATCACGATCATCCCCCCATCGCATTTGAGCGCCATCGGGTAGCGGCCGCGCTCGGCGGGGTCGCACGCCGCCTCGAGCTCGATCGCCGCCTGACCCTCGTAGTTGACCCGTGCTCGCAGCCCGCACAGCGCGCCGACCGCGTCGAACAGTCGCCCCATGCTCGTGGTCAGCGGCGATTGCAGGCCGCTGCGCGACAGCTGCGCCACCTGGCGCCACGACCGCTCATCCACATGGTCGCTCAGCGCCGGTGGGATATCCGGCACGTGATCGCCGTCCTGGCGCGTACCCGCGAGCGACAGCCATGCGCACGCCATCCGCCACGGTTCCCGGATCGCGCGCGCGCCGCCGGGGAGCCGAACGGGCAGAAGACTGCCCACACGGCGGAAGTCCTCGAGATCGCCGATCAGCAGCTCGCCACCCCAGATGGTGCCGTCGGGTCCATAGCCGGTCCCGTCGAATATCGCGCCCACGGCGCTTGCAGGCTCCCCGTGCTCGGCCAGGCAGGCCGCCAGGTGGGCGTGGTGATGCTGGACGCCGATCAGCTGCTCTATCCCGCAGTCGATCGCGTACTTGGTCGACAGGTACTCGGGATGAAGGTCATGGACCACCACCTCGGGGTCCACGCCGAACAGTCGCTCGAAGTGCTCGATCCCCTCGCGGAACGACACCAGCGTCTCGTAGTTCTCGAGGTCGCCGATGTGGTGGGACACCCATGCGCGGCTTCCCCTGGCCAGGCAGAA
>Ga0302325_10011009_pt1 | contig 19511 bp, 15 predicted proteins | sample Palsa_T0_2_FD_201948 | JGI IMG/M metagenome (GOLD analysis project Ga0302325, IMG submission 201948) | Peat permafrost microbial communities from Stordalen Mire near Abisko, Sweden - Palsa_T0_2 | ecosystem: Environmental > Terrestrial > Soil > Palsa > Peat permafrost | place: Sweden: Abisko...
CGAATAATGTCTCGCCGGATAGCCGCGCTTGCGGCCGCTCGCGCGTGAGCGCGATCAGCATGCCCATGCCGTAGGCCAGCGAAATGAGCGACGACCCGCCGTAGGAGATAAACGGCAGCGTCATTCCCTTTGCCGGCATCAGGTGCAGGTTTACCGCCATGTTGATGGTCGACTGAAGACCAAACAAAATCGCAAGCCCCGCCGCGGCGAAACGAATAAACGGATCGTCATTGCCCATCGCCTTACGCAGCGCACGGATGACGATGAACGCGAACAAAGCCACGAGAATGAGGCAGAGCGCGACGCCGAATTCTTCAGCCGCCACCGCGAAGACGAAATCCGTGTGGCCTTCCGGCAGGATGCGCTTGATGGTGCCCTCGCCGGGGCCGCGGCCGAACCAGCCGCCGCGAACGAACGATTCGGTCGCGATATCGATGTTGAATGTGTCGCCGGAGGCGGGATCGAGGAATCGATTGATGCGCTGCGCCACGTGCGGCACGGTGTAAAAGGCGGTGACGAGGCCGACACCGGCGGTCGCTGCCAAGCCGAGCATCCAGACAAAACGCATTCCCGCCATATAGAACAGCGCGCCCCAGACGAGCGTGATCAGCATGGTCTGGCCGAAATCCGGCTGGATCACGAGCAGGCCGACCACGACGAGCAGGAGCGCCAACGCCGCGGTATTGGCGGGCATATCCGGCCGCTTGCCCGATTCCGCAAACAGCCAGGCGATAAGGATCACGAAGGCCGGTTTGAGAAATTCCGACGGCTGAATGTTCATGCCGAGAATATTCAGCCAACGGCGCGCTCCCTTGATCTCGGCGCCGAAGTAAGGCGTCGCGGCGACCAAGATCAGGCTGACGAAAAACACCAGAAGCGCCAGCTTGCGAATGTCGCGTGGCGACAAAAACGAAGTGGCGATCAGCACGATGGTGGCGGGGACGAGAAACAGAACCTGGCGGTCGACGAAATGAAACGGATCGAGCCCGATGCGGGCGGCGACCGGCGGACTCGCGGCGAGGCAGAGCACGATGCCGCCGAGCATTAACGCACCGAGCGCCGCCAGGGTCAGCCGATCAATTGTCCGCCACCATTCGCTCAACGGTGTCGGATGCGCACGCGAGGCCATAGCGTCCCCGAGACGAGTTCCCCTCCAGTGTGGCGGTTCAGAAGTCCGCATCATTTTCACCGCACACGCGTCATGCGGACTTCTGAACCAAAGCCACACTAGATCGATACGTTGCTAGTGTCCCTTTGATTCCGAAGTTCGCAAACCAGGGCGCCGCATGATCACGCGAACTTCGGAATCGGGACACTAGTCCTCGCACCAAGTTGGTTTCCAGAGGATTAACAAAGGCCTAGGCTGCCGCGGGGCGACGACGGCCGGCCACGTCAGGGCTTCGGACCGACGATTTCGAGGTGCAGCTTTAACGGCGGAGTCGCCGTGCCATAGGCCCGCCGCTGCAACGCGATATCGATTTGCTCGGCGTCGGGATTGAAGGCCGCGAAGTATCGGCGGCAGGCCGCGTAATAGACGCTGCCATCATCCAGGCAAATGCCGACGTAGCCTTTGTGAATGAGCTCGTCAGGGAAATTGATCCATGGCGAATAGGCTGGAATGAAATCGGCGAACATCTTGGGATGGTCGGGACTATAAAAAACCACCGGCGAGGCGATTTCAAAGCCGCCGGCGACAATCGGCAATGGCGAATGGAACCGTTCGCGCCAGAGTTCGGTGATCTCCGCGGCGGCTTCGCTGAATGGGCGATAAACGCCGTCATCGGGCATGCTCCTAAAGCGCGCCCACGCGTAAACCGGTGCGCCGAGCAATTGAGCGAACAGGAAAACAGCGGCGATCCAAACGGAGACGACCACCGCCCGCCGCGTCACCAGGACCGTCGGCAGAAACGACGCGACCGCGACCGGCACCAGAAAGAATAGGGAATTGCCCCAACCGAGCTGCAACGAGACATGGCGCGCGAGCGCCAGCAAGACCGGGCCAAAGACGAGAACGGTCGTAACGATTGTAACAATGGCCCGCTCGGCGACGCGCTGCGGCTCGGTCAGTTTGCGAAACCGCCAGGGCCAAAGAGCGATGGCAGCCCCGATGAGGCAAAAAGCCAGTAAACCGAATTGCTGGGCGAGATAGCTGACGATGCTGAAGCTGTTCCATCTGTTTTCGACGAGGCTATCGACCCAGTGCAACGTCGAAAAGTCGTTATTTACCAGCCACGCCACGTGCGGGATCAGGGTCAACACGAACACAACGATGGCGGCGTAAGGAGCCGGACTTGTAAAAAAGTTTCGTCTGCCGGGAAGCAACACCGCGGCGAGCGCCAGGCCGAGCAATCCGAACGCCGCCGAGTAATACGTCAGCATCGCGGCCGCCGCGGCCAAACCAAGCATTAGTCCCCGCGACAGCGTTGGCTTTTCATAGGCGCGCAGAAACATCCACGTTGTCAGCGGCAAGATCGCCAACAGGACTTGAGCATTGTTGTAGTGATCCGACTTGCCGCCGATGAACTGCGGATAGAGCAACATCGTGAACACGACGAACGTCGCGCGCCGGCGGCCGAGCACGTGCTCACCGATGAAATAAATCGAAACCAGCGAGATGCCGGTCATCACCTGCGACAGTGCGTAGGAGGCCCAGTTTTCCGCTGGAAGCACCCGATACCAAACGCCGGCAATCCATGCGGTGACCGGCGGATGGCGGCCATAGCCGAAAAGAAATTGCCTGCCCCACGCGTAAGCTTCCGTGCAATCGAGAAAAAGCGTCTCGGCCGGCTTCATCAATACAAGCATCAACAAGTTGATTAGCAGCGCCGCGGCGATGGCCGCGATTACCGATGCCGCCGCCGTTCGCGGCCGCAGCAGCGTCGCGGCGAGCCAGACGTTGATGCCGGCGATGCGGCTACGCCGCCGCCCGGCGGAACTCCGCTCCGGCACGTCCCTACTTCCCGTTCTTGCGACGGACGATCCCTGGCAATTCAAGGACAAGACCGCGGAACGCGTCGCCGCGCACTTCGAAATTGCGATACTGATCGAAGGAGGCGGACGCGGGCGAAAGGAGCACGACCGGCTCGCCCGCCGCGGAGGCCGCGGCGTCGTGCGCGGCGGCCACGACCGCTTTTTCGAGCGTTCCCGTCGTCTCGTGCGCTACGTCAGCGCCGAGGCTGACGGCGAATTCTTCCGCCGCTTCGCCAATCAGGTAAGCCTTGCGGATCCGCGGAAAGAAGTGGCGCAGCGATTCGATGCCGCCGGTCTTCGGCCTGCCGCCGGCGATCCAAAAAATATCGTCGAAACAAGCAAGCGCCTGGGCCGTGGAATCGGCGTTAGTCGCCTTCGAATCGTTGACGAAGAGCACGGCGCCGCGCTTTCCAACTTCCTCCATGCGGTGGTGGAGACCTGGAAATGAGCGCAGACCCGCCTGGATCGCATCAGGAGAAAGCCCGAGCGAAAGCGCGGCCGCGGCAGCGCACGCGGCGTTCTGCGCATTGTGCTGGCCGCGGAGCGATCCGATGCCGTCGATCCGGGCGACCGGCGACGATTTCCCGCCCGCAGCGCGCATGATCTGCTGGGCCTCAACGTAAATGCCATCAGACAACGCCTGGTGCACTGAAACGCGGATCACGCGCTTTGCCGATTGCTCCAGCCGATCGGCGATAGTCCGGCACCAATCGTCGTCGATGCCGATTATGGCTTCTCCATCTTTCGGCACCCCCGCCACCAAACGTTCCTTGACCGCCGCATAGCGTTCCATTGTGCCGTGGCGATCGAGATGATCTTCGCTGAGATTGATCAGGATGCCAATCGAAGGATCAAGCGTCGGCGCGAGATCGATCTGATACGACGAACACTCGATGACATGGACCCGCCCCTGGCGTGGCGGCGCCAGTGACAGAATGGCGGTGCCGATATTGCCGCCGAGCTGCGCATCGAGGCCGGCGGACGCGGCCAAATGCGCAACCAGCGCCGTGGTCGTCGATTTGCCGTTGGTGCCGGAAATGGCGACGAACGGCGAACTGGGCGCGAGCTGACGGCGCTCGCGGCAAAACAATTCGATATCGCCGATGACTGCCACGCCCGCCTTATGGGCGGCTTCCACGCTCCAATGCGGCTGTGGATGGGTGAGCGGGACGCCGGGGGCGAGCACCAAGGCGGCGATGCTCGACCAATCAGCATTGCGTAAATCATCAACCGGAATGCCGGCGGCTTTCGCCTTCGCCAATCCGCGCTCATCGTCGTCAAAGGCGATGACGGAAGCGCCGCCGGAAATCAGCGCTTGGGCGCTCGCAAGTCCTGAGCCGCCCAGACCGAATACCGCGACGGTCCGCCCGGCAAACGTCGTGACCGGAATCACGACGAAGCAATCCCGACGGACCGGCGAGACATCGAAATCATCGCAGCTTCAGGGTCGACAGGCCGACGAGCGCGAGCACGACCGAGACGATCCAGAAACGGATGACGATCTGCGGCTCGGTCCAACCCAACTGCTCGAAATGATGGTGGATGGGCGCCATCTTGAAAACGCGTTTGCCGGTGAGCTTGAACGAAACCACCTGCACGATCACCGAAACCGCCTCGAGCACGAACAGCCCGCCGATAACCGCGAGCACGATCTCGTGCTTGGTCGCCACCGCAATCGCGCCGATCATGCCGCCGAGCGCGAGCGAGCCGGTGTCGCCCATGAAAATCGACGCCGGCGGCGCGTTGAACCACAGAAAACCCAGTCCGGCCCCGAGCACCGCCCCGCACAGCACCGCAAGTTCGCCGGTGCCGGCGACATAGTGAATTTGCAGATAATCGGCGAATACCGCGTTGCCGGAGAGGTATGCGATCATGCCGAAGCTCGCGGCCGCGATCATCACCGGCACGATGGCAAGCCCGTCGAGGCCGTCGGTCAGATTTACCGCGTTGCCGGCGCCGACGACAATGAACGCCGCGAACAAGATGAAGAACCAGCTGAGATTAACTACCAGCTCCTTGAAGAACGGAAACACCAGCGACGTCGAAAACGGCAGGTGACCGAGTTGGACCAGCATGACGCAGGCTGTGCCGGCGATCAGCGTCTCGATCGCCAAGCGCGTGCGGCCGGCAAAGCCGCTATGGGTCTGCTTTTTGACTTTCAGATAATCGTCGTAGAAGCCGACGAAACCGAACCCGATGGTGACCCAAAGCACCACCCAGACGTAGGGGTTGGCCGGGTTGGCCCACAACAGCGTCGACACCAGCATGCCTGACAAAATCATCAGCCCGCCCATGGTCGGCGTGCCGGCCTTTTTGACGATGTGCGATTGCGGGCCGTCGCTGCGGATCGGTTGTCCCTTGCCTTGCAGGAGCCGGAGCCGGTCGATGAAGAATTGCCCGAACAAAAAAACAAAAACCAGCCCGGTGATCACCGCCCCGCCGGTTCGAAACGTAATGTAGCGAAAAACATTAAGGACCGAGAGCTTGTCCGAGAATTCGACCAGCCAATAAAGCATTTGTGTTTCAACTCATTGCGATCGCGGTTTCGAGCGGCTCTCCGCGCGACGACGAACGTTGCAGCGCCTTGACGATAGGCCCCATCCGCGAACCAAGCGAGCCCTTCACCATCACGACGTCGCCGGCTCGTACCGCGGACAAGACCTGCGCTTCGAGCGCCGCAGAGTCTTCCGCATAGCCGCCCCGCCGCCCGGCGGGAAGAGCCTGCCAGAGCGACCACATCAGCGGCCCGCAGCAGAATACCAGGTCGATGCCGTTGGTGTTGACGGGCGCAATGAGGCCGCGATGGAGCGCCTTCGCGCGCGGTCCAAGCTCGAGCATGTCGCCAAGCACGGCGATGCGCCGGCCGCGCGGACCTATTTTCGCCCGTCCCAGCAGCGCGAGCGCGGCCTCAACCGAGGCCGGGTTGGCATTGTAGCTTTCGTCGATCAAAAGCGCGGTCCCGCCGGGCAAGTCCAGCTCGAACAATTTTCCACGGCCGGCAGGCGGCTTGAATTGCGCAAGCGCGAGCGCCGCGAGTGCAAGATCGGCGCCGACCAACTCGGCGGCCGCTAAAACGGCAAGCGAATTGACCACGAGATGATGGCCGGGTGCGCCGATCTTGTAAGTGAGCTGGGTGCCGAGAATGTCCGCCTCGACGGTCGAGCAATCCGGATGGAGCGCAAACTTGATGAGCCGCGCATCCGCTTTCGCGTGCTGCCCGAACGAGACGACGCGGGCAACCTTCGCCTCTTTCGCGCGGCGCACGAGATGGGCGAACTGCGAGTTGTCGCGGTTGAGCACGGCGGCGCCGCCTTTTTCCAGCCCGAGAAAAATCTCCGCCTTGGCGTCGGCGATTTTGGCGAGCGTCCCGAAAAACTCCAAATGCACCGGCGCTATCGCGGTGATCAGAACAACGTGCGGGCGTGCCAGCCGCGACAGCGGCTCGATTTCGCCGGCGTGATTCATTCCCATTTCAAGAATCACGTAGCGGGCGCCGGCGGGGCAACGCGCAAGCGATAACGGCACGCCCCAGTGATTGTTGTAGGACGCCACGGAGGCATGCGCCTCGCCCTCTCGCTGCAACGCCAGCAGCAACGCATCCTTGGTGCTGGTCTTGCCAACCGAGCCGGTGACGCCGATCACCTTTGCGTTCGTGCGCTTGCGCGCCGCCGCGGCGAGATCGCGCAACGCCGGCAAGACATCCGGCACCAGCAAGAGCGGAGCATCGTGCGGAAACTGCTCGCGCCGTTCGGCGGCGATGACGGCGAGCCCTGCCTTGGCCTTGAGCGCCGCGTCGACGAAATCGTGCCCATCGCGGCGGTCGGCGAGTGCGAAGAATGCCTCGCCGGGCGCGACGGTTCGGCTATCGATGGAAATCCCGGATACGGCGCTCGGGAGAACGCCTTGGCGCTCGGCACCCATCGCCGCCGCCATCTCCGCAACGGTCCACAGCGGGCCCGCGCTCATGCCGCTTGCTCCTTCAGCGCCGCGGCGACTTCCTCGTGATCGCTGAACGGCACCACCCGATCACCGAAAATCTGGCCGGATTCATGGCCCTTGCCGGCTATCAACAACACGTCACCACTGCGCAGTTCGGCGATGGCGGTGCGGATGGCTTCGCGCCGGTCGCCAATTTCGATGGCGCCGGGCACCGCGGCAAGGATGGCGGCGCGGATGGCCGCGGGATCCTCGGTACGCGGATTGTCATCGGTGACGATCACCCGATCGGCCTTGGCCGCGGCGACCGCGCCCATCAGCGGGCGCTTGCCGCGGTCGCGGTCGCCGCCTGCGCCGAAGACGACAACGAGACGGGACGTAACCACCGGCCGGAGCGCGTCGAGCGCTTTGGCGAGCGCATCCGGCTTGTGCGCATAGTCGATGAATATCCGCGCGCCGCGGCTTGAGCCGACGAGTTCGATCCGGCCTTTCGCTCCCGTCAGATGTTGGAGTGCCGGAAACACCAAAGCTGGGTCGCTGCCGGTGGCAATGGTGAGCCCGGCGGCGACCAGCGCGTTTTCGATCTGGAAAGCACCGACCAACGGCAGCCGGACTTGAAACTTTCGGCCGCCGTATTCTACCGACAGAATCTGCGTGAAACCCTCAGTGACACTTTTGGCGAAGCGAATAATGCTGCCTTCCCGGCGGCCGACGCTGAAGATCGCTAGCTTCCGCGCGTTCGCAAGTTGCGTCACCTCCTGCGCGTGCTCGTGGTCGATGTCGACAATTGCGGCGCCGCCCGGCGCAATCAATTCGCCGAATAGCCTGAGCTTGGCCGCCAGGTACGCTTCGAAGCTTGCATGATAATCGAGGTGATCGCGGGTGATGTTGGTGAACGCCCCCGCCGCAATGCGCAAGCCATCGAGGCGGTATTGGTCGAGCCCGTGCGAGGACGCCTCGATCGCGAGATGCGAAACGCCGTCAGCTGCCAAGGCGTCGAGCGAGCGATGCAGGGCGATGGGATCGGGCGTGGTCAGCGAGCCGTAAGTCTCGCCGCGCGGAGATACAATTCCGATGGTGCCGATGCTGGCAGCGCGAAGGCCCAGCGCGGTCCAAATCTGCCGCGTGAATGCCGCGACCGAAGTTTTTCCGCTCGTCCCGGTGACGGCGGCGATGACGCGCGGCTGGCGCGGAAAAAACTTGGCCGCCATTAGCGCGGCCGCGCGCCGGACATTGCCGACCCGCACGAAGGTTGTTCGCCCAGGCAACGCGGTGTTAAGTCCGATTTGCGCAACGATCGCGACGGCGCCGGCGGCGACGGCCGGTCCAACAAATTCGAGACCGTCGGCCTTGCCGCCGGCAATCGCAACGAACACGTCACCGCGCTTGACCGTGCGGCTGTCCGTCGACACGCCGCCGACCTCGATCGCGCCGGAACCAGCCTCGATTTGAGCGTCGGCGGGCAGAATATCGGCAAGCTTCATGCAGGCTCGCTGTCGCGCGTCATTCCACGGCGGCTTTAAACGGCCCCCGCCTTACCTGCTTTCCCGCGCCGAGACCAGCATGAGGTGATCGGCGGACGGAAGGTCCATGCGCGGCTCGATGCCGAGTAGCGGCGCGATACGCGCGACCACCGCACCGCCGACAGGCACCGCGTTCCAGCCGGACGTTTTGAACCCGTGGGTTTCCGGCAGCACTTTCGGATCGTCGAGCATGATCAACAACAGATAGCGCGGCTTATCCGCGGGGATCACCGCCATGAAATCGGTCAGCACGCTGTTCTTCGAATAATGCCCGTTAACGACCTTGTCGGCGGTGCCGGTTTTGCCGCCGATATAATAGCCCGGTATTTCGGCTCTGCGGGCGGTGCCTTTCTCAACGTTGAGCCGCATCAGATAGCGCATCATTTCGCTGGTCTCGGGCTTTATCACCCGCGTGGCGAGGGCGTCGGCCTCGGCTTGCGTGCGCTTTAAGAATGTCGGCGGAATAAGAAGCCCGCCGTTCATCAGCGCCGCTACGCCCATAACCGCCTGCAGCGGCGCAACCGAAAGCCCGTGGCCAAACGCGATGGTGATTGTGTTGAGCTCACCCCAGTGCCGGGGAACGATGGGTTCGGCGCTTTCCGGCAATTCCGTGCGCAGCCGGTCGAGCTGGCCCAGTTTTTTCAGGAACGCCTTGTGCGCCTCAACGCCCATGGACAGCGCGGTGCGCGCGGCGCAGATGTTCGACGAAAGGGTGAAGCATTCCGGAACGGAGAGCATCCGGTTTTCCGGCTCGAAATCGTGGATCTGAAAACGGCCGACTTGCATCGGACCGTGGGCGTCGAATGACGATTTGAGCGTCACCTTTCCGGAATCGAGCGCCATGGCAAAGGTGAATGCCTTGAAGGTCGAGCCCATTTCAAAAACGCCGGTGGTCAGGCGGTTGATGCGCGTGGGATCGAGCGCCTGGTGCGGATTGTTGGGATCGTAATCCGGCTCCGACACCATCGCGACGATTTCGCCGGTGCGCACATCGAGCACAACGCCGGCGGCGGCGAGCGTCTTGTACTTGACGTGCGAGGCGGCGAGCTCGTCGTGCAGCGCGTGCTGCACGCGCAGATCGACGGCGAGTTGCACCGGAGTCTGGAGGCGATCGGTGGCAAGACCCGCCATGTGAAGCGCGGCAAGGCCGTTGCCGTCGAGCCACTTCTCCATGCCAGCGATGCCTTGGTTATCGATGTTGACGTGGCCGATCACGTGCGAGACTTCAGGGCCGTTGGGATAGACCCGCTTGTTTTCATTGAGAAAGCCGATCCCCGGCAGGCCTTGCCGATAAATCTGCCGCTGTTGTTCGGCCGTGAGGTCGCGCTTGAGCCAAACGAAGCCTCGTCTTGAGCCCAAACGTTCGCGAAGTTCGGGCGCGTCGAGATCGGGCAGGTCGGCGGTGAGCAACTCCACCGCCTCGTCGGCGTCGATAAGCCGGCGCGGTTCGGCGAACAGCGAAGGTACGCGCACGTCGGTCGCCAGCACTTCTCCGTTGCGATCGAGGATGTCTGGACGCGCGGTGGCCATGGCATCGCCCGAGCCGCCCCGATGAGCAATGCGGTTGTCCGGGAGCGCGGCAAACATGACGAGGCGCAACGCGATGACGCAGTAGGTGACGGTAAAGAACAGGATGGCCAATCCCACCCGGGCGCGCGCCTTGGCGGTGCGATCGGTCGCGACGCCGTAGAAAAGGCCGCGCGCGATCTCCCGCCAGGACGGGAGCGGACGCTTCATGGCGTTTCGCACAAAGGCGATCATCGTTTCAGCGGCTCGCACCGGCGCCACCGCTTGTGTTTGTCCTAGCAGGCGGCCTTTCAGCGCCGACTACACTGCCGGTTGCCGCAGGCGATGCTTCGGAGTCCTCAAGGAAAGCCCCGATTGGATCTTGGCTGCCCGGCTGCACCAATTCCGGCGGGCGCTCGGGCAGTTGATCGAGCGAACTGTATTGCGTGGATTCAATCGGCTTGAGCGGCAAGAAGCGTTTAGCGAGCGCCTCGATGCGCGCGGGATTGTCCAGTTCGCCCCACTTTGCCCGCAACCCGGCAATGGCATCGCGCTCGCGGCGTATTTCGCCGCGAATCTTGGCAAGGCGTTCGGCCTGCACCGTCGAGTCGAATTTGATGCGGTACACGTAGGCCGCCGCGAGAATGAGCACGCCGACGACAATGAGATTGAGGATACGCAGAATCATCCGCGCCCTCGCATAACGTCGTCGCGCGTGGGAACGGACGGCAGCAGCGTTTCGTTCGTCGCCGAATGCGGTGCCGCGTCGGTTCGCTCGGCGGCGCGCAGCTTCGCCGAACGGGCGCGCGGGTTGGCTTCGACTTCGGCTTCGTCCGGCGTCAGAGGCCGCCGTGTCAGCGCACGAAAGCTCGGCGGCACGGCCATCGGCTGCGGCAGATGGCGCGACAAGGAAGGCGCCCGGCTGCGCGTCGTAAGGAAGCTTTTGACAATGCGGTCCTCGAGCGAGTGAAACGCCACCACCACCAAACGGCCCGACGGCTTGAGCGCTCGCTCGGCGGCAGCAAGCCCACGCGCGAGCTCACCCAGCTCGTCGTTGACGAAGATCCGCAGCGCCTGAAAAGTCCGCGTCGCCGGATGAATTGCGGTTTCGCGCGACCGAACTACTTTTGCGACCAGATCGGCGAGCGCACGCGTCGTCTCGATCGGCCGCTCCGCTCGCGCTTTGACGATGGCGCGCGCGATGGCACGAGCGTGGCGCTCTTCACCCAGGACGACGATGATGCTGGCAAGCTGGCGCTCGCTGGCGCGGGCGACGACGTCCGCGGCGCTGATCCCGGAGCGTCCCATGCGCATGTCGAGCGGTCCGTCGAGCCGGAATGAAAATCCGCGCGCGGCGTCGTCGATCTGCATGGAGGAAATGCCGACATCTAACACGATACCGTCCAGACCGGACGCTCCATGTCGCGCGGCGATAGCATCGAGATCGGAGAACAAGCCTTCCGTCAGCGTCAGGCGGCCCTGCGCTTCGCGCTCGAGCGCTGCGCCGTCGGCGACGGCGTTGCTGTCCCGGTCGATGGCGATCACGCGCGCGCCGGATGTGTGCAGAATCGCCCGCGTGTAACCGCCGGCCCCGAAGGTGGCATCGAGATAAATGCCGCCGCTGCGCACGGCGAGCCATTCGATCGCGGTGGCGGCGAGGACGGGAATGTGACGAGCCAGTCCGCCAGCGACAGCGTTGCTGTCGCTGCTCGTCATCATTCCCGTGCTCCGAGCGGAGGTCCCGCCGCCGTCCGGGTTGCCAGTTCGGCTTTGAACGCGCGGACCTTTTCGGTGGCCTCCGTAAGTTCCGCGCGGAAGCGTCCAGGCTCCCAGATTCGAAATTTGTGACCAAGGCCGACGAACACCACGGCACTGCCGATGCCGGCATGCGCTTTGAGCGCATCGCTCAGCACCACCCGGCCCTCGCCGTCGATCTTGAGTGTTTCGCTCGTGCCGTAGAGCGCGAGCGAAAACTGCTCGCGTGGTTCCGAATATGGTGGAAACCTGGCGATGAGCGTTTCGATCTCTGCCAGCAAGCCGTTGCCGCCGGCATCGAGCGCCGGCCGGTCCAACGCGGGATAGCAGTACAAACCTTCGAAACCGTCGCGCACCAGAACTGCCCGGAATGAAGCCGGCACGGACACGCGGCCCTTTGTGTCCAATCGCTGAACGTGGGTGGAGACAAAGCGGTGCATATCGTCGTTGGCTGCATGGGCCCTGCGCGCCGTGAGAACCCCCGCCGCAGCCCCCCTTACCCGAGGCGCTTTCCTGGCATGTCGTTGAAGCGTCTGGGATACTATGGGTTACCATGGGATATTATGGGCGTCAACGCGTCGGAAGCGGCCCCAGCGCCACTTCGCCAAGCGCCGATTAACGAGGCGTAAGCTTAAGGAATGGTTGAGTTTCAGCCGTCGGCAGGCGCCGCTTATTCCCGCACGCGGCGTTGCTGCCGATTGGCGTTACCCGCCGAGCACGCGAAGCCGGTTTTTAGCCCATCATGTCGTTTCGTCGTGCAAACGCCTTGCCGGGGCGCGCCCGCGCTCTAAAGTCGCCTGATGAGCCCCCGCAACGCCTTTGGTGCCGAGTCCTGTCTGGTCGCTGAATTTCGCCCCTCACCCAACCATGGGGAGCGCAAGGACGGCCGGCGGCCGGACATGATCCTCCTCCATTACACAGGGATGCCTGAAGCGGGCGAGGCGCTTGAGCGCCTATGCTCGCAAGGCAGCGAGGTCTCGGCGCATTACTTCGTCTTCGAGGACGGCCGGATTGTGCAAATGGTGCCGGAAAACCGCCGGGCCTGGCACGCCGGTGAATCCGTCTGGGCCGGCGAGACCGACATTAATTCGTGTTCGATTGGAATCGAGATCGTTAATCCAGGCCACGATTACGGCTATCTCGATTTTCCCAAACGGCAAATCGCGGCGTTGACCGCGCTCTGCCGCGGCATTCAAACACGGCACAGCATTCAGCCGACACGCGTGCTCGGCCATTCCGATGTGGCGCCGGCACGCAAACGCGATCCGGGCGAAAGATTTCCGTGGCGAACGCTCTGGGATTCAGGCGTCGGCCACTGGGCAAAACCGGCAGCGATCAAAGACAATGGTCAGCTGCTCGCGCTCGGCGACCGCGGCGACACCGTGTCAACCATGCAGGATTTGCTCAGCCAATACGGCTACAGCGTCGTGATTAACGGCATTTATGACTCGGTGATGCACGACCTGGTGACGGCTTTCCAGCGCCACTTTCGCCAGGAACGGGTCGATGGCGTTGCCGATGAATCCACGCGCACGACATTGCGCGATCTGCTCGCCACCCGCGGCCGGGTCCGCACTATTGCCGGGCGCACCCGCGACCTTGCTTCGCTCGCCCCTTGACGCGGTGCGTTGTCGCCTCCATTCCTCTTTCGTCAGTTGGTCGGACGGCCGCTCCGGCAAAAACCGAAAGGTTGCCGGGGAGGAAAGTCCGGGCTCCATGGACAGTCGGTGCCGGATAACGTCCGGCGGGCGCGAGCCTAGGGAAAGTGCCACAGAAAACGAACCGCCGCGGCGCGTTGTGTGTTTGCTGCGGTAAGGGTGAAAAGGTGCGGTAAGAGCGCACCGCGCGGACGGCAACGCCCGCGGCATGGTAAACCCCACCGGGAGCAAGACCGAATAGGGACGGCACGAGAGTTTGCGCGCGAGCGTAAAATCTCAGGTCAGAGTCCGGACCCGCCGTCCGGGTAGGTTGCTTGAGGCGCCGGGCAACCGGCGTCCAAGAGGAATGGCCGTCGCGCATGCCGATCGTCGATCCGCATGCCCTCCAGAACCCGGCTTATAGACTGACTGACGTTAACTTGAAGGGCGCTCGGCGGAACCCCGCCGGGTGCCCACCAAGTTTTCAGTCGCCTGATGATCGGCGGTGTTTATTTGCTGTGTGCGGCGGCCTGCTGAAAAATTGCTTTCCGCTCGCGACCTGAGGGGAGAATTTATTGGCGGGTCGCAAGTAGATCGCATCCGTGCGAAGCGCGCCGCTAACGCCACGCCGGTTACGTTAATTGCAGACCTCATCGGCCGAAGAATGTGTTGCGGACCCCCACCCCGCGCGCCTATTTAAGCCTCCCATGGATACTCTCACGGAAACCGCACCCGCGTCCGGGACAGTCCGCGCCGCGCTCATCGAGGTCGAGCTCGCGGCGGTCGAAACCGTCGCCCGCGACACCAATACCTACACATTCCGCCGGCCCGACGGCGGCCGCTTGCCGCCCTATAAAGCCGGCGCGCATATCGACATCCATCTGCCGAACGGACTGATGCGGCAATTTTCGCTGGTCATTCCGAGCCCGGATCCGGACAGCTACGTCGTCGGCATCAAGCTTGACGCGGCGAGCCGCGGCGGCTCGCGCTATATTTTCGACGAGTTGCGCGTCGGACACACGCTGAAGATCAGCGCGCCACGCAACAATTTCCCGCTGGTCGAGAATGCGGAACAAATCGTTCTGTTCGCCGGCGGCATCGGCATCACGCCGATCTGGTGCATGGCCCAGGAGCTCACCGCGCAGAACCGGTCGTGGAAGCTTTATTATTCCTGCCGTTCGCGCGCCGACATGGCGTTTCTGTCGGAGTTGGAAAAACTGCCGGCCGAATCCGTGCACCTGCATTTCGACGACGAAGCCGGCGGCAAGTTCCTCGATATCGCCGGTGCCATCAACCCGGCGCCGGCCAATGCGCACTTCTATTGCTGCGGCCCCAATCCAATGCTGGCAGCGTTCGAGGCGGCTGCCGCGAGCCGGCCTCACGCCCAGGTTCACCTCGAATACTTCACTCCGAAAGAAGAGATCGAAAGCAGCACGTTGGGCGGCTTCTGGGTGGAGCTGGCGCGCTCCGGCGAGGAATATTTCATTCCTGAAGGCCGGAAGGTTCTCGAAGTGTTGTACGACGCCGGGGTCGACGTCGATTATTCGTGCGAGCTTGGCATCTGCGGCGAGTGCATTACCAACGTGATCTCCGGTATTCCGATACACCACGATTCCGTTCTCAGCGAAGAAGAACAGGCGACCAACGAGAAGGTCATGATCTGCTGCTGCGGGTGTAAGACCGAGCGCCTCGTCCTGGATATGTAATCCTTGCTCGTTTCCTTTTGATTCTGAAGTCGCATAAGAATGCGCCGCAATGTCTGGCGAACTTCAGAATCAGAACACCATTTGGGATGACGCCGCCGACATCGTCGTCATCGGAGCGGGCGCCACCGGGTTGCCGGCCGCCATCGTCGCCCGCGAAGCCGGCGCTTCCGTCATCCTCGTCGAGGCGCAGCAACATATCGGCGGCCATGCCATCACCAGCGGCGGCAATCTCCCGTTGGGCGGCGGCAATCGTTATCAGAAAAAATATGGCGTCGAGGATTCACCCGACCTTTTGTTTCGGGATTTGATCGACTGGACCGTGGTCGAACCGAACGGCGCGCCACCTTACCGCTACAACGATCACGAGATTGCACGCGCGTTTGCCGACAACAGCGTGCCGGCCTTCGACTTCTTGCTCGCGCACGGCGTGAAGATCGTCGACAAGGCGCCCGATAATCTGAGCGGCCACGAAATCGGAATCTCGGTGCCGCGCACGTTGCACTGCGCCGCCATGCACTGGCCGCTGGTTCAAGCCGGCAAACCCGCCGATCCGAGCGTGCAGGCAACCGCCTCATCAGGCAACGGGCTGATGCAGCCGCTAAGCGAGGCGGCGCTGAAACTGGGCGTGAAAATCCTGCTTGATCACCGGATGACGGCTCTTCACCGGGAAGCGCAGTCTTCAGGTCGCGTCGCCGGCATCGCCGTCGAACATGCCGGCGCTGCACGCAACATTCGCGCACGCAAGGCCGTCATCATCGGCACCGGCGGCTCGTCGGGTAACGTCAATTTCCGCCGCATGTTCGACCCGCGGCTGACCGAAGAATATTGCGGCCTTGCCGGAATGCCCTGGTCGGATCAGGACGCGAGCGGTGAACTCGCCGCCATGGCGATCGGCGCCTCGCTATGGGGATTGACCAATTTCGCCGGCGAATACGGCACCGGCGTCACCAAGCCGGGCTCGATCGGCTGCCAATACAACTACGCCAATTTGCGGTGGCTCCCCGACAGCGAAGTGTTCGATAAGGCGCGCGCGATCGGGCTTAAGGTCGCCGATTGGCAGGACGTCATCCTGGTAAACATGCTGGGCAACAGGTTCTATGACGAGACCGGCCGCCAGTTCACGCCGAGCATCTTCGGCAGTCTCGCGGATTACCACCAAGGCAGCCATCGCAATCTCACGGCGGTCAAATACAATCCGAGCAATTTCATCAACGCCGCGCTTGCCGGCATCGGCGACGGCCGAAATGGCGGCGGGCCGATCTGGGCGATCTTCGACGCCAATGCGGTCAAGCGCGAAGCGTGGCGCCCGGAACCGCCGCACGTGGATTTGGCGGCGGGCTTTTTCTTCACCGCCGACACGGTCGAGGAATTGGCCGCGAAGATCGTGATGCAATACCAGCGCGTGCCGATGCCCGCGCGAAACCTCGCGGAGACCGTCGCCCGCTACAACACTTTTGTCGAAATCGGCGTGGACGCCGATTTCGGCAAGCCAACGCCGCGCTACAAAATCGAAACGCCGCCGTTCTTTGCCGCCTGGGCGACGCCGGTCATTCACGACACCCGCGCGGGGCTACACATCAATGCGCGATGCGAGGTACTCGACATGAACGGCGCCGTAATCCCCGGACTTTACTGCGGCGGCGAGTCGGCGGGTGGCTTGAGCTTGCACGGCCTGCCGCGCGCCATCTGCCAGGGTTTCATCGCCGGACGAAACGCGGCTGCGGAAACTAGCCATTTTTGAAGGCCAGGATGATACTGGTCTGAAGCATCCGCATGCCGTTGCCCTGAGCCGGCAATTACGCTAAGTCCGCGACAATAGATCCATTCGGAGAGATGCGATGGCCGATCATGCCGATGTCGAATACGCGACAGCGACGGGCAACGATTTGGCCGCGCACGAGCAGACCTACCGAAATTTCATAACCTTGGTGAAAACCGGACTCGGGGTGGTCATCGTCATTGTAATCCTGATGGCGTTTTTTCTCACCTAGCTGGAATTTGCACACTGCAACGGTTTGCCGCGGGTCGGCCGCGGATGTCAGTTTCGTGACCGGAGGAACAATGAAAATCGCGGTCGCCGCCGAAATCGACGCAGGCGAACCGCGGGTCGCCGCTACGCCTGAGACCGTCAAGAAAATGCTGGTCCTCGGCGCCGAAATCGCTGTCGAGCCCGGCGCCGGGATAAAATCCGGCATCCTGGACCAGGATTTCATCGCGGCCGGCGCAAGCGTCACCCCAGACGCGGTCAGCGGCGCCGATATCATATTGAAGGTGCGGCGGCCGCAAGCGTCGGAATTATCGCGCTACAAAAAAGGCGCGATTGTTGTCGCCATCATGGACCCGTTCGGACACGACGAGGCACTGCGCCGCATGGCCGACGCAGGCGTCATCGCGTTTGCGATGGAACTGTTGCCGCGCATCACCCGGGCGCAGGTGATGGACGTGCTCTCGAGCCAGGCAAACCTCGCCGGCTACCGGGCGGTCATCGATGCGGCCGCCGAATACGGGCGCGCGCTGCCGATGATGATGACGGCCGCCGGCACCGTCCCCGCCACCAAGGTCTTCGTCATGGGAGCCGGTGTCGCCGGTCTCCAGGCCATTGCGACCGCGCGCCGCCTCGGCGCCATTGTCACTGCGACCGACGTGCGGCCGGCCGCCAAAGAGCAAGTCGAAAGTCTCGGCGCCAAGTTCATCGCCGTCGAGGACGACGAGTTCCGCGCGGCTGAAACCGCCGGTGGCTACGCCAAGGAAATGTCGAAGGAGTACCAGGCCAAGCAGGCCGCCCTCGTCGCCGAGCATGTCAAGAAGCAAGACCTCGTGATCACAACCGCGCTCATTCCAGGACGCCCGGCGCCGCGGCTCGTTTCCGCGGCGATGGTTTCCTCGATGCGGCCGGGATCGGTGATTGTCGATCTGGCCGTCGAGCGCGGCGGCAATGTCGAAGGCGTCAAAGCCGATGCCGTGGCCGACATCGGCGGCGTCAAGATTATCGGCTACAGCAACGTGCCGGGGCGGCTCGCCGCCACCGCTTCAAGTCTCTACGCCAAAAATCTTCTCGCGTTCCTTGACGTGCTGATCGACAAAAAAGCCAAGTCGCTCGCGATCAACTGGGATGACGATATCATCAAGGCGACCGCGCTGACCCGCGATGGCGCGATCGTGCATCCAAACTACAAGCCCAAGAGCGCGGCTTGACGAACCTGCATAACCTTTGTTTTCCGTCATTGCCGGGCTTGACCCGGCAATCCATGGGGCCGAGCCCTTCGCTGGAATGGCTTGGAGTGTGGCAATTTAGTTTGGATGCGCGGGTCGAGCCCGCGCATGACGAGTGAAGGAGGCGCGCCATGGTGACCCTCTCGGTCCTCGCCCAGCTCGACATTGTATCGATCGCCCAAGGCGGAGCTCATGCCGCGAGCGAAATTGTCGATCCGTTTGTCTTCCGCCTGTCGATTTTCGTGCTCGCGGTCTTCGTCGGTTACTACGTCGTCTGGTCGGTAACGCCGGCGCTGCATACGCCGCTGATGTCGGTGACGAACGCGATCTCGTCGGTCATCGTCGTCGGCGCGCTGCTTGCGGTCGGCGTCACGCTCGTCGCCGACGATACCGGACCGATCTGGGCGCGCGCCTTCGGCTTCATCGCGCTCGTATTCGCGTCCGTCAACATCTTCGGCGGCTTTCTCGTGACCCAGCGCATGCTCGCCATGTTCCAACGGAAACCGAAATAACATGAGCGCCAATCTCGCCGCGCTGGCTTATCTGATCGCGGGCGTCCTCTTCATTCTGGCGCTGCGCGGCCTGTCGCATCCGGTTACCAGCCGCCAAGGCAATCTGTTCGGCATCATCGGCATGCTGATCGCGGTGGCGACAACGCTCGCCGCGCACCCGCCGGCGGGCCTGGGCGCGTGGGGACTAGTGGCTCTGGCCGTGGCGCTCGGCGGCGGCGCCGGCGCGGTGATCGCCCGGCGCGTGCCGATGACTTCGATGCCGGAGCTCGTCGCCGCCTTTCACTCGCTGGTCGGCATGGCGGCGGTGCTGGTCGCGGCCGGCGCGCTCTATGCCCCCGCCGCGTTCGGTATCGGCACCGAACACGCGATTCACGGCCAAAGCCTGATTGAAATGTCGCTCGGCGTCGCCATCGGCGCCATCACCTTTACCGGCTCGATCATCGCATTTCTGAAGCTGTCCGGCCGCATGAGCGGCAAGCCGATCGTGCTGCCTGGCCGGCATGTCATCAACATCGCGCTGGCGATCGCGCTCGTCGCGCTCATTGTCTGGTTCTTCCTGGCGCAGCACTATCTCGCCTTCTGGCTGATTGTCGCGGCGGCCCTCCTGCTCGGTGTTTTGATCATCATCCCGATCGGCGGCGCCGACATGCCGGTCGTAATCTCAATGCTCAACTCCTATTCGGGCTGGGCCGCCGCCGGCATCGGCTTCACGCTGGGTAATTCGGCTTTGATCATTACCGGCGCGCTGGTCGG
>Ga0302325_10011010_pt1 | contig 19510 bp, 22 predicted proteins | sample Palsa_T0_2_FD_201948 | JGI IMG/M metagenome (GOLD analysis project Ga0302325, IMG submission 201948) | Peat permafrost microbial communities from Stordalen Mire near Abisko, Sweden - Palsa_T0_2 | ecosystem: Environmental > Terrestrial > Soil > Palsa > Peat permafrost | place: Sweden: Abisko...
GCGGAGACGGCGACATAAATCTAGAAATAGGCGTGCGGAGCGCAGATGTGGTCCAAAAGTAAAGAACAGGAAAATTCGGCAGAAAATTCTGAGCTGCTTCGTCTCAGGACTTGTAAGTTGCCAATGAACCTCGATTATACTTAGATTTGCTAACGGTATCTAGTTTCTCACTCTCGTATTGACTGTTTACCTTGCGTTGGCTCTATCAAACCGTGACGAGAGCCAAGAATTCCACGTCCTTTTGATTCTCATCATTCTGGTGACCACAATCTTTTTCTGCCATGCTTTAATTCGGCTCTGCATGATGATCATGCATCCTCCATCGGATGATGATCTGGAGAACCGGAATCTCCCGTCGATGATTGGTCCTGGAGGTTATGCAAATCCCGTTGTGCCAATCCGAGTGGCACTAGCCCGTGATGAGGAAGCTGCTGGGATCGAAAGCGATGCCACGAAACTCCCACCTCCAGCTTATGGGCTCTGGAGAGAGTCTGTGGTACGTAGACGTCTTGTGTGGAGTGTCCATGAGATACTGATATCGTACAGAGAGTAGACCCGAATCGCATCTTTTGGCAACGTAATGAGGAGGCTGCACTCGAGCGCCAGAATTCAACAAGCCGATCTGAAGGTCGTCCTTCGACTGCTCACAGGCCACCATCATATATCTCTGAAGATGGTGTAGATTACGTGATAGAAGCAGCACCTCGATCGATTGCTCCCACCACCGACGTGCCTTTACCACCACACCCATCTGAAAGAGGACGAGTGTGGCCGATGCCATAAGCCTGCTAGCTGTCCTTGTATTAATAGTTATATACCCCGTGACCGATGTCGAGCAGTTATTAGCGAATGGGGTGTTTTAATGGAATGAAAATATTACTTGAAAGCTTGGAGTCTGGAGTTTTACGGAACCAGAGTTGGTTATCATTATGTTGGGCATCTTGGATGGAGTTAGTGCCTGGTTTTGTGCTAAGTTGCAAGATATGTTGGGTGGAGCGTAGGAGCTCATGCGTGTATAAGATAGCAGTGGGCGCCGAAGTGCTCCGCTGGAGAAAATAGACATATTGAGAACTTGAGCAACTTTTCATGCCTTTCAGTTGCAGGATTGGTACCACTTCCTTGGTCTATGTGTATATGTATTGAAGAAGCCTCGTTAAAGCTTCATGTGGAGGCGTCTCCAGGGCGCTTTTCATGTACATCACTGGCCCTTCCCCACATGGACAATCTCGCAAGCAAAGGGTGCCTCGCAGGTTCTGTAGTGCGAAGAAAAGTGTGCCAAAGTTGACGATATTGGGCTGGGGTATAAAGTCTAATTTGTCCCGAGTGGTCAGACCTTTTCGTCCCCGAAAAGACATATCATACATACTGAATCTCGGCACCACCATCACACGGGTTTGTTGGTTCTCAGAGTTCTTCTGGGTTCTGGTGGTGCGTTTACTCTTCAGTAAATTATTGAATATCGATCAGGAAAATAATGAATTCTCATGCGGGCCGCGCTTCTTGCTACCCGCCATCGGCACTCATATATCCTCTTGCCGGAAAGAATAAAGTTTTACACAGGTCCCGACAAAGTACCATGTTTTTGCTCTTCTTATTGCCTTATCACTGAGCCGCTACAACTGCCATTCCCTGCCCCATCCCCTCGACTAGTAAGGTCTGAATCCGTTCCATCGGTACGGCCGGGGCTAGCCGACCATGGCTGCTCACTCGTTGGTTGCTGGGACACGTGAACTCGGCTCGCACCCCAGTCCGCCCAGATGCTCCGCTGCGCTAGGGAATGGGCTAGGTAAATCGGGATTAGCGGACGAGGTCGATTTCAAGAGTTTTCCGCCGCTCGAAGTTGCCTTCGAAGTTCCGGTCCTCACAAACAAAAAACACAGTTTTGCGTTCCAACTGCTCGCGACGTTGTACACGGAGGGAAGAAGGTTGACGGAAGAAGTTGCTGTTGTGAAGGAAGAAGGAAAGCTGCAGGAACACACGCACGCCAGGAAGAATCTCAGTAAGTCCAACCAAAAAGCGTGCCGCATCTCGCACTGCATGTCCCGCGGTGAATTGGTATTGTTGTCGACCAAACGGTGGTACATCTGCTTCGACCTCTCGGTATGACAACACCGCCTGCCTCTGACACGGCCACGACCCCCATCACAAACACGACAGGCTTCTCGACTGCATCTTCAAGTCGCACAAGATCCATGCAGCGCCCTGCAGCCTGACGAATGCTGGTCATGCAAAGCAAGCTTGATAATCGCAGGCCTTAAATTCAACAACATCGCACCGTCCCGCAACAAAATGCCAGCCACAACCGTCGAGGAATGGCTGCAATCCGATCGAGCAGACGAGCCGCCCCACCGGTGCAAGAAGATCGTCCGGGAATGGGCTACAGAAGACGGCGCCTTTGTGACCTGTTGTGCTGACGATGGAACTCAGCAGACCCATCGATTAGTCGCCATGTCTTCACTCTCTCGCCGTGCTTGCTATAAGTGCGGTAACGTTGGCCACTATGCCGAAGTATGCTCTTCAGCTGAGCGCCTCTGCTACAACTGTGAGTTGAAGGCCCTTTCGAGGCGTTTTGATTGATTTACTGATCATTTTGTTTAGGCAAGCAACCTGGTAAGTCCAACCTTATGCGCAGAATCCCCTCAGTATTCTCTGACAATTACGATAGGACACGAATCGAACGGATGTCCACTGCCAAGAACCACGGAGGCCAAGCAATGTTATCACTGCCAGGGGCTAGGTCACGTTCAGGCCGACTGCCCAACTCTACGTCTTAGTGGAGCTGGAACCAGCGGCCGTTGTTACAATTGTGGTCAGCCAGGACATTTGGCTGTACGTTTTATTGTGGTATGATGATGGATGGGTGCTGATGGATTCTAGCGTTCTTGCCCAAGTCCAGCTGGCGCAGGCGGTGTTCCGGGTGCTGGCCGTGGTGTTGGTGCTCCTCGCGGTGGGTTTGGAGGCGGATTTGCCCCTCGTGGTGGATTTGCTGGTGGACCCCGCCCTGCTACCTGCTACAAGTGCGGTGGACCGAACCATTTTGCTCGTGACTGCCAGGCTCAGGCCATGAAATGCTATGCTTGTGGCAAGCTTGGTCACATTTCCAGGGATTGCGGTGCACCAAATGGAGGACCTCTCAACGTTGCTGGCAAGACTTGCTATCAATGCGGAGAACCCGGCCACATGTAAGAGTGACTTTTTCATAGCATTGGGAGCAATTTTACTAACCTAGATAGTTCTCGTGACTGCCCTCAGAAGGCTACTAACGGTGACCTCTCTGGTGATGCTGTCGATCTCGGTGTTGCCCCGGTTGCGCCAGTTGCTCCTGTCGCATAGGTCTTTTTGGAATCACCACTGTTTGATAGGCCTCGATGAACTATCGATCACCAAAGTGGAACTGGTCATCGATTTCCTTGCCTGTGATTGGAAATAAAGCAACGCATCTCATCTCTCACTCGTTCTGCATATTCGGTTCGGCATACGAATAAATATTTCGCACATTTCAGCATTCACACGGATTGCTTTTTCGGCGCCCGGTCTTTCATCTTTTCTGACATGACGCCCAAAAGCTTTACACGATATTCATTTTCCTACCTTACGAAATGGCAACCCGGTAGATACCACCTGAACGACGTTGCACCCTTAATTCCGTGGTTCATGGACCAGGGTGCTGTAGTCCTGGGCAGGACATGGCACCCTTGTCTTAAAATCACAAGAAAATGTATGGTGGCGATGGCATGGAGGTAGTGAGAGAAGTGGACGGGCGGTGGAAAAAAGGATAGACGATGAAGGGGAGTAGTGGAAAGACCGTCGATAGCATACACGTCGATGCTGAGTCTATCTGAATTCATGAAGTATTTTTCTGAGTAGCTCTACCCCTATTGTTTTTGCGTTCCGTAATGTTGTTATGTGATGAAACTATCACGCGACAGCAGCCATGCCAAATTTCAGGGGCTCTTCTAGGCAATGCAGGAGTTTTGCACTCTCCCCTGAACAGAATGACTCCATATGAAGCTGTATGTCAGTCCAAGTCAGCTGTAGGAAGTAAACCCTATCCAATGGATGTAAAACCCAGTGGTCCTAGATGGTCTAAACCTAGTAATCGGCTCTGATTCATGAGAATTCTTCCAGTGTTGAATGAAAAGGGGCAGCGCGAACATATCATGAATCTCTTTCATCCTCAACCGGGCAATTTTCGTCGCATTTTGAGGATATTTTATCAACCTGCCTCGATAATCAAGATATCTCATTCCCTCATCTGGTGGCTATTTTACCGCTGCGGGTCCATGCGACCTAGCACTATGTAGGGAAGATAGGCTCTATGTTTAGAAAACCCTGGACCATGCAGAAAACATTTCACATACAAGGTGGTCATTCCCCTAGCCGGAACGATTGCCACATGCTTGAAACATAAAAAGTACTACATGGCTTGGAAGACATCCAGGGACTTGCTGTGCTTGTGCGGGCGCCAGCTCCCTACACGTTGGCGAGCTTGCGTTCCGAATACGGAATGGCGGGTTTTCTGACTCCTACAAATTCGGTTTCTTTGTCCGACGTCAACTTCTCTTCTTCATAAACAATCCATACAACTCAACCCTAGTCATCGCCTGCTGCAGTCTCGTATCTTCAATGTAACGTGATATTGACGACTGGGAATACACTCGAGTCGTTCTCGCTGCCATAGGAATTGGCGTTCTATCCGGTCTGGTCTTCTGCACCGCCGCTGCTTTCCTTCTGCCTGGCTTTGAGGATCATTGGGAAGACTGAGTCGATTGATTGACCCATATGTCACTCTACTATCTAATTCCATCACCAAATTGACACCACAGCACTTACCGCACAGCTTTCTTCTTTACCCTCCTCGCGCACTTCATTCTGCCCTGGATAAACAGCTTCAAACCAGGCGTCTATAGGGGTTTACTGCAACATCACCATTTCTCTCTGACTTTGTATTGTGGCTTCCCAGAGCACTTCCAGCCTCTCAAGTTTCGCCAGCAGCTCAACGTCCCTAAGCATCTCTCAACATGGCTGGAACTTCGGTTTGCGGTGACGAGGAGGAAGCGAGTCAGCTCCACCCCTATTACACATCATGACTAACTTCAACAGAATTGCATCGTCGACATCGATGAACTGCAAGCTCATGGTTATTATTTTTCGTGGGGATCCTATCTTTGATTGGCACGCTGATTCTGCAATTAGGAATTAACGCTTCTGATATCACTAAGCTCAAGCTCAACAATATCCACACGATTGCTGTAATTTATTCAAAGAAACCCGAACTGAGTGATTGCTAATAGTCTACTATAGACTTTGTGCGGCACCACAAGCAGGAAGCTTTTGAGAATCAAGGGCCTTTCCGATACCAAAGTCGAAAAGATCAAGGAAGCTGCCAAGAAACTTCTGGTAAGCAGTTCTATTACAAGAACTCCCTAGGGTTCTGACGCCGAACAGCCAACTGCAGGCTTCATCACTGCTGCTGAACTTGCCCAAATTCGTAAGAGATGCATCAGGATCTCTACCGGCAGCAAGCAACTTGACGCTGCTCTGAATGGGCATGTGAAACAAATACCCCAAGTTGAATTATTGCTGATGTGATGCAGTGGCTTTCAAACCATGAGTGTCAATGAGGTCTATGGAGAGTTCAGTACGTTTATAGATCTGCTTCTTAGGACATGACTAACATTCCCAGGATGCGGTAAAACCCAACTCGCACACACTATGGCCGTCATTGCCCAGCTACCCAAGGTAATTCATCCCAATGATTGTTGTCGTTGCTTCCTGCTGAGCAGAGTGTAGGACATGGGCGGGGCTGAAGGAAAGGTTGCATATATTGGTGAGTCCGTTCTCCTCTCGAAAACACAAACATTTCTGACTTCTCGTAGACACCGAGGGAACTTTCCGCCCCGAAAGAATCGCAGAGATTGCTGAGCGATTTGGTGGTAAGCGCCTTGAGGACGATTATTTAACTTTTGCTGAGGATTCTAGTCGACCCGGATCAAGCTTGCGAGAACATCTCTTATGCTCGTGCTCAAAACAGTGAGGTATATTAATACCCCCACACTTGAGACCAAACCAACTTCTGACATCACGTAGATGCAATCTGAATTATTGGAAGGTCTTGCTGCCAACTTCGCCACCAACGAGTACCGTCTCCTTGTAATTGATAGTGTCATGGCTCTTTATCGCACTGACTATGTGGGCCGTGGTGAGCTTTCCGAACGCCAGCAAGTCCTTGGTTTATTCCTTCGTAGAGCTGCTCAGATGGCGGAAGAATTCAACCTCGTCGTGCTCATGGTGAGCCCCTTCTTCGTCCAAATTGCACAGTGTTAACGCATCCGCAGACCAATCAAGTAATGTCCGACCCTGGCGCCAGTGCTCTCTTTGCAGGAGTCGATGGTCGCAAGCCTGCCGGAGGACATGTTCTTGCCCATGCTTCTACCACCAGACTTCTCCTTCGAAAAGGTCGCGGTGAGGAACGTGTTGCCAAGATTGTGGACTCACCTGGTAAGAACGAAATCTGATTTCCTTGAGAGTCTAAACATTTTATTCATAGCATTCTTAATACTTCACAATCTTGCTAATCCTCTTTTGCAGACTGCCCGGAGCGCGAAGCAACATACATCATTACCGGTGGAGGCATTAATGACCCAGACAAGGCTTGATGGTGTGTTCCGCTCGATCTTTCCAACGCTGAGGGATGGACTTCGTCAAACACCAACAAATATCATGAATTTATACATCTTGCTATCTGCATATCTGTTTCGAAAGGAGGAAAACTTAATAGCATGTTATCAGTGCTAGGAGTTGCAATTGGAAAAGGAGAAGGAACATACCCCTGTTGCTTATTAGCGCCATCCAGATTAGATTAGATCTCAGCTAGAATTTCTTGCTCCCAAAAGAGAATCCTTGCTAACCTCACACTCAACGTCCCTCCAACATGCCCAATCCGTGATCTCGAGAGCTACAACAGATAATAGAATAGGTGGCAATTCGATATGTCGAAAATTGGGGAATACACGGTTCTTCCCATCTCCATTCCCTCTACACCTGCATATCCCAAGCGTACGACACATACCCTCTACCTTCGACCCCACACCCCGAAGATTCCCACCGCACACGACGAAAGGAGTTTATTTCTCGTCAATGTACCGATCGACTCTACTGTCGCGCATCTGCGCGCTATGTTTGCTAGCCTGATTGGCGCTGGAAAAGTCGAGGATGTGACATTCGAGCAGGAGCGAAAAAGTGTAATGCCTAGCAGGGAGGTAGCTGTAGTCGGTAGTTCGAGCAAAAAGAGGAAGAGAGGAATAGAAAGCTCAGAAGTGAGCGGCGGTGTAAATTTGCCACAAATTTGGGACCGGGAACTTAGACGGAGTGGCAGCACAGCTGTTGTGGTTTTAGTCGATGCAAAATCCGCTGAATCGGTCCTGAAAGCTATACGGAAGCTTCACAAATCTTCGACGAAGGATCAAGGAAGCTCGTGGCCGGTATGGGGAGAAGGTATCGAGGGGAAGAAGAACGAGGTACCCGAGTTGGGGAGCGCGAGGTATTTGGCGCATCAGCGGTTACGATATCCGGACGAGACGGTGTTGAAGATGAACGTGGATGCATTTATGACAGAGTTTAATAGGAAAGAGGACGAGAAGGCGAAGAGGGAGAAGAGAATGAGGAATTTGCCGGATGAGGATGGTTTTGTTACTGTGACGAGGGGTGGCAGGACGGGCCCTGCAAGGAGTGAGGAAGCTGAACAGAAGAAGAGGGAGATGGAGGAGAGGGAGAGCAAGAAGAGGGAGGAGCTACAGAGTGCTGGATTTTATCGATTTCAAGTAAGGGAACAGAGGAAGGCGGAACAGGGAGAGTTGGTAAGGAAATTTGAAGAGGATAGGAAACGGGTTGGTGCTATGAAGGAGAAGAGGGGGCGGTTCAGACCTGAGCGCTGAGTTGAAAAGATTTTGAGTTGAATCGTATGCCTAGACATGTGTTTGGCCAGGAACATACGTGGCGCAGAAGGTACGTGAGAGCTTCTCTCTTCATTAATGCTCAGTATACCTTCTATGATGACTCCGCGGGGCCATAAGAGCTCTTAGTCCCCCCAGGCCAATCCCTGGTGGGGCAGAAAGCGATGCCTACAAAAACCGCAATAACAAATCTTCTCAATTTGTCTGATTTACTTAACCATCAACTGCATACTTAGCTTGACGAACTTGTTACGATTTAGCTGATGGTTATCAGATGCCTAAGCGTACTCTGACTTCTCGGCTACCTAAAGCAATGGGAGAGCAAGAACTCGGATGTTCTACCTGCATAATCAAGGCTTCCGGGATCCATGCACCAGATGTGCCTACTAGTTTTCTTGGACATATCCTATATATCCGAAAGGTAGCAATAAACTATGCTACCTCCCATTGCACTTGTCTTTGAGCTACAATTTGGCTCCTCAAATTTCGTATGGTCCAACTTCTTCTCCAACAACCAGCATTAGTGGCGTCTCGTGGTTCAGCTTCATCTGGGAACATCCAGCTTCGCGTTTATTTACACGATCAGTGCACAGCGGAATCCACCTTGAGATACCATACACCGGGTCAATTTTATGCCTAATTGGCCTGGGACGTTGGTATACTCAAGTCCCTCGAATCTCCTTGGTACCTCAACAAGTTTTCATCTTGTCCAAGAACATCGATTAGTCACAACTCTGATCTAGTCATAGCTCAATGTGGTAAGCCTTCACATGAAACTAGCTTTTTCTCTACTTACCTTATGTTCTAACATCGCGTGCGAACATCGTTCAGCGAAACGGGCCCCTAAGGCACCTAAACCAAGGATACTCTCCCGTTTCGCCCAACCCGGTTCCAACTAACAGAATTTCCATTTCTGCTCATAGCCTTCCCTGCCCATAAATGTCTCACTCAACCCAGCCCAGGAAGCAACAAGTTCAGCCATCATCACAGAAATGGCTGCTCTCTTCAACCCTCCTTCCCACCCAACCCTCTCAGACGTCTCCAGAGCTCGTCTCGAAGCCTCTGGACATAACCCCATCATGCCAGGCAATTGGGTTCAGTATAGAATCCAATCTCTATACACGCCACAGGATTTTACACCTTACTACAGTCTCGTACGGATTTTGTAAGACCTTATTCTTTCTGGGGTTTGTTTCCTACCTCAAATGTCTTGCGAGTAGTTTACTCCCTCACTAGTCTGGGTGTAGACTTCCCAAGACACAGAGTCTCTTACTCACTGTTTATTCTGCAACAGCATATTAATCCAAGATTTTGCGGCTTAGGGCAGATCTCGCATCGATCAGCACGTTGGTATTATTCTTCGGCATGACCAAAGCACGCGCAGAGGAAGTTTAGAAGCCCTATCTAGTGTGCCGCAGGCGGCAGATCCTTGCTGCCCTAGGACTGAAAATGAATGTTCCTAATGGTGTAGTCTGGGGGCTTGTTTTAGAGGAGAAGGATCTTGCAAATCGAGAAGGGATGTGGGGAGAGGTGACGGCAGGGGTGAAGTGGGGCGGCAAGGTGATGGGATTGCGCGAATGGGTACTCGGGGTCTTCCTTCCCCCCATTTTGGAGAAGTATGGCTGGTTTGGTAAGTCAAAAGGTTTTGACCAGCTTACGAAGGAGAAAGTCAGGAAGTGCATGGCTGAAACCGGGATGGATGCGGATTACCAAGATTATTGGACACAGAACCTCTGGGAACGTATGCCAGGCAGGGTCCTTTAATAGGTGGATCAAAATTTACTGGTGCGAGCTCTGGGACTCGTTTCCGAGTATCGACGGAAAGGTGCGGAGAGGTGAGACTATCGACCTCTGATCTGGCTTAGGTACGATGTGGGTATCACTGTATTATTCGTACTGGTCAATATTATACAATAGTGCTGAATCCTCCACTGGCTCCCCCAGCGCCACTTGAATATCCTGGGTTGGAGTATCTCGGGGCTGCACCGCCCTTCTCATCCATACTTGGGGCATTGACATCGGTCACGCCGCTGTATTCTCTTCTGGGTCCATCCGCTGGACTCATCTCATCTGCCATTGCATCTTCATAGCTTGGTGGAGCATCATCGAAATCTGGAGCACCAGGAACCCCTACTTGTGGTGGATAGGCTGGATCATAGGCTTGTGCTTGTGGTTGTGTTTGGGTTGTTGGCCTCACTGGGATGGTTGGTCGAGAAGCCATAGCGTCGAGAAGAGCAGCAGGCGGATGGATGCCGGAGTATATCTCGACATGGAATTTCAGGGGTAAAGTCACGATTTGAGGCTGTGGATCGTCAGTATTACGGATCTTTTCAAAGGAGATATTGAATTACCTGTATCTCCCCAGGCACTCCATACCCTAAACCGACTTTTACTTCCAGTTCGTACTTCCTAGTGAGATTACACGTATGGAATGACGGCGCTACAGTATTCGGCAAAGGTATCCGATCCCACAACGACGGGTCCACAACAGTCTCTTTCCGAATCTCATCAGCGGGTGATCCAAGCGGAATGGCTAGGCCAGTCAAACTCATCAAGACCCATGAAGTTGCCTCCGTTCTCACCACATCCTGGGCTCTAACTTCCGTGGATCCTAATAATTGCACCTGCAAAGACATCAAGAACACATGTTCGGCGCTATCATTCAATCTCCTCGCAATGAGCCGTAATGGTAAGGGTTCATTGCAGGTCAGTATTGCAGGACTAGGTAATCGTGCATCTATCTCTCCTTTGGGGGCGGTAGCTGACAACTGTGTAGGTTTTTTCCTGAACATGCTAGACTTTTTTGCATAAGACGCCAAGCCAGCTTGAAAAATATAGGGCCTTCGTGCATATACCTCGTTTGCAGTCTTCGGCGGTCTCGGAGGTTCGATTGGGAGAAACTTGAATCCAATTGCATTTCTTCTGTTTTCTTTGAAAAGGGAAGGTCTTTGAACGGTGACTTTGACGTAATATCTGATCTCTGCTTCCCCCGGGAACCCTGTCAAGGAGGGAGGCAATGTCCTCTTGACATGCCTGTATTGCATTTGTTGTAATCCACCCAGCCCCAATCCAGCAAAGCCACTCCCGGGTCCCATCTGCTGCAAGTGTGGATCTGCACAACCATTGTTGAATGGGATCTTGAATCGAAACGGATATTCATGCTGTCCTGCCCGCAGCGTATATGACCCGCCCATTTGTTGAGCATCTGCACTGGGAAAGACTTGGTTAACCTTGTAGAGGATCTTATGATTTTCCATGGCAATCCCATTTCGTTGATTCTGCCTTCCATACAATTGCTGCTGTGCTTGCGGCCCCATTGGCCGCATCAAGGCCGTTTTGCTTTCCCCCTCCAGCTTAACGATAATTCCAGAGACGTTCTCATCGCTGGTGAGAGAGAGAATTATCCTGCCGCTGATAAAGTCGAGATTCGTGTAGAAGGCGTGGGGGTCATCCAGTTGGATGCGGACCGACATCGTCAGCGGGCAGATGGGAAGCTTTGGATAGTGTTCGCATGGATTTGTTCATCAAGTGATGGTTCGGAGGCCGTTGACTTCTATGTCAGACCGGAAGTGTTCGGCGTGGTCGGATGTCTTTGTGTGGCTCACGACTCAGCCTCGTTGAAAAGTTTGATGCCTAGAGTGTCTACGCAAGCTTGGCTTACTTGGCGGGACGGGGATAGTCGAAATCGTGTGGATGAAATGCCTCATTGTGAGCTCGAGACTGAGGTAATTGGAGGAAGAAGCAGTCGAGGTCTTTTCTCTCGTCGCGCCAGCCTCACAGAATGAGCTGTGAGGGACACAGCGTCATCGCTCGCTTGAAGTGCCGCCAAATCCCTGCAACCGCTCTGACTTTATTTCAACCCCCTTGGGGTAAACAGTTCGCACTTCTGAGAGAAGAAGCTATGCTTGCGTTGGGAAAAAATCAAGACGAATATTTGAAGTTGTTAGTTTGAGGGTGCACATTCATCTGAACGCGGAAGAAAGGCTAATTCACAATATTTCTTTGGAGGCATTGGAAGATCAATGTATGGATCTTAGTGGGCACAGTTGCAGAGGCGGGTTTTGGACTATTCAGCTTGGTTGAGACATCGGAGTTAAGTTTCCCTTATTTCTGTTAATAATGGGTTATGCAGGATGAATGCGAGATGTCTTCAATCTCAGGTTGTGATAAGGTGGAGAGTTCGAAAGCAGTATGATACCTTTTCTAAGATAGTTTACAAGACTCTATAAGTGCGGAAGGTCTTCGAAGCTTGCCCGCTGCGTTCTACATTGCCCCCATGTCCTCAAATTCTAATCAGATTCCTTCTTTGTTTTGTTTCATCTCGTTAGAGCATCTGCTGTCCCCGTGTCTCTATGGGCAAGAGGGCCATAGCAACAAAGGCCGCTAGAATCAGAGCTCCGCTCACGAAAACCGGAGAAGAGGGATTCGCGTTGCCGATGTTTGCCGCAATTATGGGAGCACACAGGCCACCAACTCGGTTCAGCAGGCTGGCGATGCCTGTTCCGGTACCTCTATAAGGTGCCGGAAACACTTCCGGTGTGTAGGCGTATAGTACGCCATACATGATGTTTTGGAAGAAAGCTTCCACGGATGAAAACGCCAGTTGGTACGACGAGTCCGAAGATATAGTGAACAGAAAGAGGAAAACTCCTGAGAGCATTGTCGAAATGGCCATAGTTCCCTTTCGGCCGATATACGGGATATCAACTGTATAGCAGGCGATGATGCTACCTGGAACACCAACCACAGATGTGATTGCATAATTGCGGTACGTCTCGTAGCTGCTGACTTTTGCGCCCGAGGCAGTTTTCCCGTTACTGAGATACTGAGGCAGGAAAGCATTGAAGAGCGGATATCTGTTTGTAAATGTTAGGCAATCAGCGTGATGAGAGGAGTTGGAACATACCCAATTCCGATCGTAAGCCAGCAGAACCAGAGAAGGACTGTTGTTATTCCGAGTTTCTTAGTGTGGAATAAGGGAGCGATTCGCTCTGTCGAGAATGAAGACAGCTTCCGTTTGACAATCTCCAGGGTGGAAAGTTTCTGGTCTTTTACCACTTCAGGATGGCCACCAATCTCATTCAGGATGTCCTCCGTCAGCCAGGTTTTAGTCCTGTTTTTGTATGCCATTCCTACAACGGTTTTAGTATAGGTAGTACTCGGAGTTAAGACAAGGTCGTGTGATAGGAATAGCGCATACCGTGAACGACTGCCACAGCTTCAGCTTGGCGCCCTCTACTGAGTAGAAACTTTGGCGACTCGAAAAGGTGGAATAGAAGGAAGCGAGAAAGGAACATAACGAAGGTCATGGCTCCCATCGTATAGAGGAAGTCTGAGAAACACAAGTTTAGCAGGAGAATATCAAGAGTCCCTTTAGGGGGACCTACATCTCCATCCCTTATCGGCAGGATAGTTAGATCCCAAAAACCCCCATGCAATCAGAGATGCAACTAACTGACCGACTGGCCACCAAACTGAGAGAAGCGTCAAATGGCGGCCAGAGGCTGTTGGAAGAAACTCGAGAAACAATGCTCCCTAGGTTACTCAATTAGCAATTGCTCAATCATAAATGTTTCGAGATGAATGGAACATTCTCCCAGAGTAAAATCTTGAGATGAGTCAAAGAGAAATGGGAACTCCGCAACACTCACATCGACGGGAATATTGCCTCCAACGCCTACTCCCAAGGCAGCAAAGAGGCCACATGCACCGATCCAATTAGGTGCTGCACCAGACGCTATACCAAAGACACCTGCGATGAGGAGGGTTAAGTTGAAAGCCAGTCGTCGGCCTATGATATCTGAGCCAATGCCCCAAAAGCTCGCTCCGACACACAAGCCCACGAACAGAGCACATGTGGTATATCTGACATGTGTCTGAGAAATGCCAAATTCAACTTGCAGAGATGGTAATACAAGAGCTATGCCCTGAAGCCAGAGACTAAAGAATATCAGTATCTCATTTTCCAAAAACAATTGGTTCGTTAGGGGAATTTACTTGTCCGCAAACCACCCGAATCCACATAAGGTGAATAACTCCCAGTTGTACCTTCCCATCCCAATATCTTGAATCGCTTTATTGATGACCTTGCTCTTCACTACAGAGCTGTCAGCCACCAGACACCCGGGGTCTTCAAATCAACTTACAGTCATACGAACTGTCATGTCCACTGGATGCCAAATCCTCTACTACTTCAACACGCAGGCCCTCGATTGTGTAAGGGCTGTAGTTGTGGCTGGTGGTGCGCATCACACCTTCTTCTCCGCTGTTCTCATTGCGAGCTTCCTTCTTCGCACTGGTGAGATCTCCCACACTCCCATGACGTTCAGCTGAGCGGCGCCGAGCGTACTCAGCTTCTACCGTTGGGTGGCGTGGGGCGTTTGCTAGGGGGACCAAGACATCCTGATAATCTTTGACGGATTCCTTGTGAAACAGGTCTTTGATCGCTAGGATACCCATACTGACTGTCGATATTTGCTGCTGATAACGAGTACTGTGATAATCTGAGTTTGTAGAGTGGTTGGCCAACTTGTCGCTATGGTTTTTCAATGGTGCTGTGGGTGGTCGAGAAAGTATATGTTGCTTATGGTATTGTGATATGAACTGAAGGGGTCTAGCTGAGGCCGTGGCCAGTCCGTATACCAACACTAATCACTTCCAATCGATTTTGAGCAATACATTTCACCAAGCGACTAAATTTGATGTATATGCTGATCAGATACGGAACAAAAGCTTCGATTGCTATGTGCTTAGAATGTGCAGCTTCAGGGCGTAGTTTCCTGTTTTGTGCAACGACAAACTTTTGCTGGCTTGCAAGTTTTTGCTTCGTTGAAAATTGGGAAAGAGAGAGAAAAATTTAACAGGAATACAAAAATGAAATTCTGAAGATTTAACAGTATTTAAGCCAGCTTTGGCAGGGTTCGTCACATTGACCTCACTGCCCTTGTCCATTGTTTAAACCACATTGCGTTAGGGTACCACCCTAGAGTTCTCTATCTGCGCTATACCTTTCATAGAGTCGGTTTCCTTCCGGCTGGTATTGGTGTCACGATAAGACCAAACGCCTTCGCATCAAGAGAAAAGCTAAGCGCGTGGTTTTGTAAACTTTTGTTTTAGTTCGAATTGTGACGGCCATCTTTGCTACTTTGAGATAAATAACCACACTTCCGCTTGGCTATCGTCACGCCAACCCATTAGGGCGAAACTAAGCACCTCCAAGGAAGACTCTTCACGAAATTCATGGCTGGTAATTGAATTCGAAGGTGGCAGGAGGACAACGTATGAAATCAGAGAAACGGGGAGGTATGTTCAAAGGAAAAGATCATTTTGAAATCAAACATTTGTTTTGGTAACCCTTTTCCATATGCTACAAAAATGCCGCGATGTATATCGCTTGACATGGTCATTGCTCCTCATCACCATCATCGACCACATCCATCACATCCATCGCATTGATTCGCATCTTATGAGAAACCGTCCAGATCTCATCTACCCTACGCCCCTGGTTCCAAGCGCCAGTCCCGTCAGCCCCAGCCGGAAATTATACGGAAATGTACGGTATGTAACAGGGGAATTTGCTACTAGAAAGGTTAAAAAAAGGAATGGAAAATGTGCATCCTTTGTTGATGCCACTAAATGTATTAAGAGGACAGATTCCCTGAGCTCCAAAGCTTACGCAGTCCGAGGTTCGTGTGCTAGTCTCTCGTTCAAGCTTTTCATGTCGAGGAACGTGCCTGTTTCGCTGTCTGGCTTCTGAGCATCGGGTTTTGAGACACCAGATACTCCGCTGTCACCTTCCTGCGGGTCTCGATCGAAAATAATGCCTTGAATATTGAGCCCATTCTTGTCGCTCGCAGGTGTTTTCAGTGCTTCCTCGTCAACCTGCTCATCAAGATTCATGAGCGCTGGTGGGCGATGTCGCATAGCCCGAGCCTTGGCAAGGGAGATGGTTTTTTGTTGGTATGTAGTTGTAATTGGTTTGGTGTCATCTCGGTCGATGGTAGCCTTCATGAGTGCGGCCATCCACAGTCGACCTTGCTTGATGTTGGGTACCGCGAAGTAATGTACAGTAGGTTTCGTAAATGTAACTGCTCTTGATAGGCCGGCCCTCGGAGGTACGAGTTTGAAGATGAACATTGAGTCGCCACTACCCTTGCTCAAAGTGGACTCCGGCTCGGCTGTTGCCTCTGTCTCTGCGATAGTCACAGTGTGAGCTCCCGAAGGACTGGTAGGACTGTTTGTAGCGCCGGTGAGCGTTGCATGAAGCCCCGTTAGTCGATCGGTATCGGCTGGGAGCACACGATGGAAAGAAATGTCAATCAATCCCTTCTCTTCAGTATCGTTCTCAGAGTAATAGTACGAGAGACGGCGACCCTTTAGGATGAAAAGACGCGGCTTCCAAGTCGTCATCAGGTTTGTGCTCTTCTTTTTCATCCATCCGCTATAATCTGCCCCAATCATTTGCTCCTGAGGTGTCTTCTTCTCGAGTCCCCGAGTATATGCACTTGTCTCCTTTTTGGACTTCTTTCGGCTGGCCCGACCGCTACCTGGAGTTGTCATTGTTGTATTGGAGCTCTTGGCATCAGGCGAATCAAGTTCAAAGCTAGGGCCACCAGAAGGAGTGCTAGAGCCAGTTCTTGATGGAGATTGCAGTGGTGACTCCTTAACCATTGAAGAGTCTGTATCTGTTGGCGACGTGAGACGTGACTTTTCATGACCTGTAACCGCGTCTGAGATCGCTCTAAAACCGAAGTGTTTACTCGAGATCGGTTTGACAGGTAGCAACCAGTCCGCACCTCGACCCTGACGTGCCTCTGGCGCTTCTGGGGATTTCGACATAGTCGTATTTTCGGAAGGGCTGCCTTCTAACTTCGTGACAGTTGGAGAAGGAACGTCTTTTGGGGGTGGTAAGGGTCGTGGTGGGGCGTTGATAGAATTTTGTGATGGCGTTCGTCGGCGGCCGTTGACAGTCAGTCCGTAGTATTTTTGAGCAGCTGATGGCGGTGCAGAATCTCGAATAGAATCAACACTGCCGAATCTGGAGTGTCTTGAATGGGCAGTTGCGGTTCTAAGTCTCTGTTCATCGGTGTAGCTCGAATTCCGGGAATGAGTGGTTGTAGCGGTGCTGCCTCGCTTTCTCAAAACATTTCTCTGCCGCCCTTCGATCTCACCGCCCGAGAAGTAGCCCCTATCCAGTGAATCGAAGGCACCAGGGGGGTTCGTGCTCTGAGACAAGTGATCAGTTGAGCTTCTAGCAATAGCCTTAATACCAGACGAAGACAGTGGACGACTTGGAATTACTGAAAGTGATGGTGATGCAGCAGCGCCCATCGTCCAGTTTCTGTCGAATGATGGCTGCTTTTTATGTGGTGTATCTTGGTTTTGTGGTGAAAGGCCAAGCCCATCTTCTGCCATGGCACCCATTAAAGAGGTACTAAATTCGTTTGCTGAACTTTGTCGAGAGTGGTGCAAGTCACGTATAGATGCAGCGGATGGTCTTCTTTTATCACCCACAGGTCTAGGAGCATCATGACCTGTCCTAGGGGATATGGGCGACACAGGGGAGACAGATGAAGTGCTCTGCGGAGCTTCTGTTCTGGAGATGTGTTGTTGCGAAAGGCGAGTTTTCTGTCGGGACCCTGGCCTCTCCGTCATGCTTAGAATCCGGGGAAGCATTGTTTTAGAATTGATGTTCCCGCTTGTACGCCGACTGCCATCATCAGAACCAATGTCGCTGCCATAGGTAGCGGTGTTCCGTCTTGTCGAGGTGTCTCCCATGACCTCATCTTGCAGACTTTTTATTTTTTGCCATGTCTTCAATCTTCGACCAACAGACCCTAGGTCAAACTCCTTCAGAAAGAGAGAAGTTTGATCCATGCCTAATAGGACTTCTCCCGATATTTCTTGATCTCGGAACACCTCACAGTGCTTTGTCTCCACCCCTACTGTAAAGAGATATTCAGCAACCTGATCAGATGTCCATCCCTCAACCTCTTCTTGAGTATGTTGTCCTTGCTCTTCTTCGTCTGTTTCCTCCCCATTTATATAGGACAATCTTTGATCTAGGTGGCTGCTATATTCGCTCCCAGAATCATTATTAAGCCGCCGGTCTGTTGCTGTGAGGCTATGATGAGGCGAATTCATGTCTGTTATGTGTTCATCAATAACACTCAAAGTCTCATTCATCACTGGGCTATCTTGCCCATGATCTCGGGATTTCACAGCTGTAATGGATTTCGGTTGTATAGGTATTTCAATCGGGGTCGTGATTGAAGAGGTTGGGGTAGGAATCTCGGGTTCTGAAGCACTACTTGATGGAGCCAGAGCCGAAGTCATTTTGGAGGTGTCAAGAGGTTCTGAAGCACTAACATGACGACTTGGCTGTGGTGTGGGGTCTGCTTCAGCTTCTGGAAGGGGAGAAGAGAAGTCGATAGCAATTGGAGATTTCTCGACGATGGAGGCCACAGATGGCTGCACAGGCTTCGCCTGCGGTGGCTCGAATGTCATCGGCTGGGGCCGCGGGAGCGTCGATGATGTTGGTGGGTATGAAGGAGGGCCACGAGGAGCAATCCTCGTGTACACTGCCAAATCTCAGTCTGCGGACCCAGAAAGAAGGTTCATCAGTCGCTAACCTTCGGGGAAGAGACCACTGTTTCCATTCATCAAGTGCCGGCCCAGATACCATCCATCGCCAAAGTCATCATCTCTTTCGATCAACTCGACACGGTCTCCTTTCGCCAGGCTCAATTCATCAGAGCTTCGCGCTGAGAAGTCATCTGAGTTCAACTGGTCAGCATTACCCCCTCACTTATAACAATGAAACGTTCCAGCCAGATGATCCGTTTCGAGCTTCACGACAATGATCGATCGCATACAACGCAGCAACAGAACAGCCACTTACGGACTACAATCAGAATCTGCCCTGGCTCTGGCCGCCCATTGGGCTCGATCGACGGTCGGGATGCCATCTCCCCTCAATGCTGGCTTCTCACGGTCCGCCTCACGCCGGCCGTTCTCACAACAAAAACATTTGAGGTTAGGAATAGGTATTGTAAAGGTAGCGATGGGAGTGGTGGGCAGTGGATTAGCAATATTTCGAGGGACAGTTCTTGTTTTGGGGGGTAGACTGAGGCTCCGCAGTGTTTTCGAGATTCAGGAAGCCACGATAGTAGATGCATAAAAGACAGCGGGTAACTTGCTGGCGCGAGCAAGGGTGGTAGAAAGCACCCCTCAACGAGTGCACACGACGGCAGCGCAATAACGGCCACAGCCCTGCAATACTATAACTGGCAGCTGGGCCTTGGGCGTTGGTCCGGAGGGTGCGGTGCTCTACGGAGCAGTGGTGCAACGTGAGGATAGAAGAGTGAAATATAGGGAAGCGCTCAGCTGGTGTCGTCGACTTGTCGCGCTTGGCCTGGGCCTCTCAGACTTCTCTCCTCCCGATGCACTTACCTCACAAGTGGCCCATGCAAGCTGCTAAGTTCTAAGTAGGTAGTTCCGCTGCGCCTAACCCCAAAGCGGGCAGTCTTAGCGTGGAACCCACACGACCCGCAATG
>Ga0302325_10011011_pt1 | contig 19508 bp, 17 predicted proteins | sample Palsa_T0_2_FD_201948 | JGI IMG/M metagenome (GOLD analysis project Ga0302325, IMG submission 201948) | Peat permafrost microbial communities from Stordalen Mire near Abisko, Sweden - Palsa_T0_2 | ecosystem: Environmental > Terrestrial > Soil > Palsa > Peat permafrost | place: Sweden: Abisko...
TTGTCGTAGCCGGGACAGACTGGCCTGTCGTGGCACGCGGAGTTGCTTCTCCCATGCTTCCACCGAGCAGCACGGCGCTGCACGAGCCTGCGAGAATAAGGGGCAATCTGCGAGATACCATCGCGTTCTCCTCACACCTCAGTAAGCGCCGGCGCCGTTCGGTGTACCCCATCCGGTCGGTCCGTCATAGCCGATTGTTCCGTTGCACAGGTATTGATACTTCCGCGGACAGCCTCCGTTGCTCCCGGACGTGATGTCGTACAGGTAGCGTTGGTTCGCCTTCTTGTACAACGATTGCGCCGCGTTCAGCTGCGAGGCGTTGCCGGCCAAGGCGAATACCGCTGCGTTGATCGGTGTGCTGACGCTCGTGCCGCCGATCTGCATCCACCCCGATTCCTCGTAGCTGTCGTACACCGCAACGCCGGTTGCCGGATCGGCGACCGCCGCGATGTCGTTCGCGGTACGCGTTTGGCATCCCGGATCTTTTTGCCACGACGGCTTGGCAAACGTCGAGCAGCCACTTCCCGTTCCAGGCCAAACGACCTCGCTCCAGCCGCGCTCGCTGGTCCCGCCGCGCGTGAGCGATGTGCCACCAACGGCGACGACGGTTGGAAAATCCGCGGGTTCTTGATCGTGGTGTGCGAGGTACCCGTCGTCGCCACCGGCCGCGAGGATCACGACGCCAGGATGGTCATAGTCGACCGGGTTTGCGTTCTTGCTGTGTCCGCCGTAGCTGACGCTGACGATATGCGCGCCGAAGGTGACGGCTTCGTCGACCGACGCGCCGAGGCTCTTCCACGTGTTGGAGTCACCTTCGACCAAGAGGATGTTGCAGTTCGGGCACGCCGCCGAGACCATGTCAAGGTCGACGGAGGTCTCAATGCCCGAATCCGTATTCGGAGGCGGGTAGGAATGCGTCTGGCCCCTCTGGTTGACGCGGGTGAAGCAGCCGTTCAGCGTCGAGCACACCGGGAGTCCGAAGGTATTACGATACAGAAAGAGATCGGCTTCGACGTTCGGATCGTCGAGCAACTCGATCACCGCGACGGTCTGCCCCGTGCCGGCGGTGCTCGAGGGCAAGTTATAGGCAGACTGGAGATCGCTGGGCACATACCCGTTCGACCCGGATCCGCCGTCCGTTCGGAGCAGGGCCTGGCAACGTGCGACAAGCGCATCGCCCGTGTCGGGGCAGACCTGGCGGACATTTCCAGGGAGCACGAACCGCGAAGCGGACTGGGACGAGGCGACCGGCGCACGCAGTACGTTGTCCGCCAACGGCAGACCGGGTGACGTCGCAGTACTCGGTGCGCAAGCGGACAGCAGCGCCGCTGTGGAGATCGTGGCCACATACCTCGGGGCCGGGCGAAGGTTCGTGCGCATAGCAGGAACGTGGGCGGGTCGGCGCGGCCCCGCCTCCCACCGCAGGAGACTGGGGCACTCATGGTCTCCCACGCGGGTCGAACGTTCTCAGAGTGCCACATCTCTCGGGAGTGCGCCGGACCAAACCCGAGGGTAGGAAACCTCGGCTCCAGACTCGTCGTCCGCCGGGTCTGGGAGGGTCTGTGCGTCTCAAGTTGATTCGCTGCGTCGCAGCCGCCGTCGTCCTGGGTCCCCTCCTCTTCGCCGCCGTGCCTGCCCCGCCGCGGATGCACCCTGCACTGCCGCCGCGCGCTCCCGAAGCGATGCGGCTTGTCACCACTGGGCGTACGGACAGCCAGCCAAGTTGTCCCAGCGGTGACGCTGCTTGCTACACGATTTCAAAGGGGCACCCGGCGACATCCACCTGGTGTATCAGTCGCAGCGGTAACTGCGCGACGGGACTATCGGGCAAACAGAGGTGGTCTGCCGACGCGTACGATTGCTCCACCGGCACGTGCGTTCGAACGTACAAAGTTCGGGCCATGTGGGACCCGAAGAAGGGCAATCCCTCGATCGAAACGATCTCGACAAGACTGAAGAAGCCGACCGTCGGCTACACGTATCAGGTGGTGTTTGAGGCTTGCCCCGTTCGGTCGTCGCCGAGCGATCCCTCATGCATCGAAGGGACGGAGGGCGTCGAGATCGCTCAGCCGTAGGCGCGCCATTTATTGCAGCTTGGACCGTGGGGTCGGCGCGAGCAGCAATACTTCCGACGGTCGCTGCCGAGAATCGGACGTCTCGACCGCCTGGCGATAGCGTTCGAGGGCGGCGCTATCGACAAAGCGCGCGAACCAGACAAAGACGTTCTCGCCCTCGCGAATCGGAAGCGCGGGATAGGTGTTCGCGGCATGTTCGCTGACGAAGGTCGCGAGCACCGTCGAGCCGGCAAGGGTGACCGCCGGCTCGAGCGTGCGCGCGAAGAACTCAGTGAAGGCCTCTTCCCCACCCACGCCGACCGCGTGCACCATGGCCACGATGAGGCCGCCGCGCGCGCTTTCGGGTGCGAACCCGGAGCCCGGGCTGGCCGGCCGCAAGAGCAAGACGTTGTTGCTGTCGATCATCGTGCGACGTGCCAGGAGTCATCCTCCGCTCGCGGGTCTCGTCACTCAGTTGCGGACGAGGCCGCGATCTAGCAACAGATCCGCTTTGCGGCGGATGGCGCTGCGCGTAAAGCCACGTGCCGTCATCGCGGGTGCGTTGGGCAGCCGGGCGACGTGCGAACAGCACGGTTCGGCTACGATTCGATAGTCGACCGCAATGTCGGACTGCCCGGCGTGTTCGCGCACGACGAAGCCGGCCGCCGTTTTCTGCGTCACGTAGAGGCCCGACGTATCCCCCTGCGGCGTGAGGAAGACGAGGTAGGGGCGCGCTTGATTCATGGTTGCACGAAAGCGCGGATCGAGGCGCACGTAGGTTCGGCCGGCGATCAACCGAGCCTCGCCGATGTCTTCGACCGTGGCGACGGCCTGCGCCGGAGCGTACATCAGAACGTCGCCCGAAGCGGAGGTGTGTGTTACGAGTCCCGGGTTGCCATGCTGCGTCAGCTTTCCTTTGATGACCATGTTGCCGCTGTTATCGAGCTCCATGACTTCCGTCGTCCCCGCATACCCGCGCATCACGGGACCGCCGCCGAAGTTCGCCGCTCCCAAGGCCTCGGCTTCGGATCCGCTGGTCTCGGCGACCACACCTTCGCCGATGTCGGAGTTGAACAGGCCGCCGGGAGGAAGCGCCGGGAAGTACGTCTTGATGTATGAGGAAAATGTGAGGCCGAGGAATGCGGTGTTGAGATACTTGCCCGCCTCAAAGTTGTTGCCTTCAACGCCGACACCGGTTCGCGAGAAGCCCAGTACCCCGAACGCCGTGGACGAGTTGCCGACGTCTTCGCCGAAGACGCCGGCCGAGTTGACTCCCGTCAGGTTACTTTGCGTCGTGCCAAAGACCCCATCGCCCCCGCCCGCGTTCCCCACGATTGCATAACCGCTGGTCGCAATACCGCGCAGCCCAATGCCGCTGGACGCCTGACCGAGCACGCCGGTGCCCGACTGCGACTGACCGCTCACGCCGGAGTTGTTGAGCGGAGTTCCCGAAGGGTTGGGGGTTGCGAGGTCGCGGCCCGTAACGCCCGCTGCGCCGGTGGCCGTGCTGAACAGGGTCGTTTGCCCGACGACGCCGTTGCCCGAGGCACTGACACCCTCCACACCGGGACCCGCCCCGGCGTTCTGCCCTTCTATGCACGCAGTAGTGCCGGTGCACGCTCTGTCGCGCTGCGGCACGTCCGAAGGCACCCTGCCCGCGAATGCGGGGCCGATCGCGAAGGAGCCGGCGAGCGCGATGATTCCGCAGCCCGTGCCGACTGCCCAAGACCGCAGATGACTGCCAGACAATCTCTTCATCGGAAATGGCCTTCCTCCAAAGTGAGTGAAACCAGAAGCTGTCCTGGCTACATGGTTTCCGGACGCGAACGCTCCTTCTGTTCACGACCTTTCCTTCGCCCTCAGCCACGGCGTCGCTGTGCGGCCGATGTGCTGGACGACGCGAATCGACGACTTGCGGTCGCCCTTGCGGTCTAGCCCGGTCAAGACGGATGGCTGCCGGCGATGGAGTTCAAGCGCCCGACGGAGGTCCCGAAGGGCCTCGAGCGCGACCAGCACCCGATGACGAGCCCCGGCGCGTCCGACACCGTTGCTACCGGCGCGCTCGTTCGACGATGGATCGGAGAAGCGAACGGATGAGTTTTCCCATTGCCCGCTCGTTCGGGTGCCATGGCTTTGGCGCTGATCACGATACCACCGCGCACGCTATGGCGGGTACAAGCGACAACTTGGCTCTTAATACAGCGCAGGAGACGCGGTTCGTTCGGCAAAGCGCCGCCCTACGCTCTCCGCCGTCGAACCGAGGAGACATTCGTGCGCATCCTACTGTCCATCGCATTGGTGTGCGGCGTCCTCTGTGTATCATCGTGCGGCGGGAACTCGCCGGGAGCGCCTCCGTCCGCTCGCACGGCTGATGCGCAGTCGCGAACAATCGAGATCCCGGATGCGAAGCGCGCGACAACGCGTGCGCAGCCGGCCGATTCCAACGTCATCGTCAACGGCGGATTCGAGACCGGGGAGCTGGCGCCGTGGGTAGTCGCCGGAACGGGACGTGGTCTAGCGTCGGTGACCAGCAAGCGCGCACACTCCGGCAGCTATTCAGCCTACATGGGAACGACGACGGGGCCGGCTGTAAACGGCTTCGTAGGAATCATGCAGGAGGTGACCATTCCTTCGAGCGGGATGCTCACGATGTGGGTCGAGGGCAAGTCGAACGACACGCAGCAGTACGCGGATCAAGAGGCCGACCTCGTCGACGGCGGCGGCAACATCGTCTTCACGTGCTTCAGCGTGCTCCTGAACGCCTATACGTGGGTCCAGGAGTCGTGCGACGTGAGTCAGTTCGCCGGCCAGGAGCTGTACGTCGCAGTTGGAGTGCGCGATAACGGATACGCTTACACGTACGTCAACCTCTACGTCGATGATGTCTCGCTCGTAGGGCAGGGAGGCCCAACGCCGTCCCCAACGCCGTCCAGTACGCCGACGCCGGTGTCATCGGCGAGCCCAACGCCGTCTCCGACGCCGCCGCATCCGACGCCCACGCCGACGGCACTGCCCACGCCGACGGCAACACCAACGGGTGGAACGTCGCCGATCCAGCACGTCGTCATCGTTCTCCAAGAGAACCGCACGCTCGAGAACATCTTCCACGGGTACCCCGGCGCAAACACGGTCGACTCCGGAAAGGACCACAACGGCAATACGGTTCCCCTCGTGCAAGGAAACCTGATGCAGGCGTGGGACCCGTCACATCACTACGCCGACTGGAATACCGAGTACGACAATGGCGGAATGAACGGTTTCGATCTCGACGGCCTCGACTACGGTAGTGGCGCGCCGAAAGATTTCGCGTACATGTATGCCAAGCAGTCGCAGGTACAGCCGTACTGGGACATGGCGACGCAGGGCGTGCTCGCGGACGAGTTCTTCGTCGACCAGCGCTCGGAAAGTTTCCCCGGCCACCTCTACCCGATCGCGGGCGCCTCAGGTCCCGTGGAACCGAGCGAGCCCGACTACTATGCCTCGGAGGATCCGTCCGACGGCACGTGCGATCACCCCGGTTCGGCCGCAGCCGTGAACATCGTGACGGGCGTCGAAAACGGAACGTTTACGTCGTGCTTCGACTTCCAAACGATGGCGGACTTGCTCGTGGCCAAAGGCAAGACGTGGCGCTACTACATCGACGCGGCTTCGAAGGACACGAGCTACGTCTCGGCCTACGCGACGATCAAGCACATCCGGAACACGCCCTCGCAATGGGCGAATGTCGTGACGCCTGCTACACAGATCTACACGGATGCCGCGAACGGAGCGCTCGCGAACGTCTCCTGGGTCATCGGCACGTTTGCCGATTCCGACCACTCCGGCCAAAGCGTCCCAAGCAAGAACGGCCCGAACTGGGTTGCCTCCGTGATGAACGCGGTCGGCGAGAGTAAGTCGTGGGGTTCGACCGTCGTGATCCTGACGTACGACGACTGGGGCGGATGGTACGATGAGACGCCTCCGCCCGCCCAGTTCAACGCCTTCGACCCGGGGTTTCGCGTCCCGTTCGTTGCGGTGTCGCCATACGCGAAGCGCGGGTACATCTCGCATAACGTCCACTACATCGGTAGCATCCTTCACTACATCGAGTCCAACTTCGGCCTCGGTTCGCTTGGGACGGCCGATGCGACGGCCGACGCGCTGAACGACGTGTTCAACTACTCGCAGCCGCCCTTGTCGTACATCCCAGTCAAGACTGAAGTCAGCCGCGCGATGTACTTCAACCGGCCATCGAAGGTCCCGCAGGGCATCGAGCGCGACTAGATACTGCGAAGGCGCAGACGGAGCACACGTGTAGCTGCGAACGCGAAGGCGGCGCACCGGATGATCCGGCACGCCGCCTGCACCTTTCCGGGTCGGGTTTCGGTCGCTATGCGGGCACGGCGAGATCGAAGCGGTCGAGGTTCATGACCTTTTCCCACGCGGCCACGAAGTCGCGCACGAAGTGGTCGGGTTCGATGGCATACACCTCGGCAATCCCGCGAAGCTGAGAGTTCGAACCGAAGACGAGGTCGCAGTTCGTGCCGGTCCACTTGAGCTCGCCGGTGCGCCGGTCGCGACCCTCGTACGTGTAGTCGCTGCCGGCCGGCTGCCACTTCGTCGCCATGTCGAGCAGGTTCACGAAGAAGTCGTTCGTCAGCGTGCCCGGCCGCTTCGTGAAGACGCCGTGTGCGGTGCCCCCGGCGTTCGCGGCGAGCGCACGCAGGCCGCCCACGAGCGCGGTCAGCTCGGGAGCGGTCAGGGTCAGCAGGAGTGCGCGATCGATCAGGCGCTGTTCGGGCGAATGCGCGTGCCCGTTGCCGAGGTAGTTCCGGAAACCGTCAGCGGTCGGTTCCAGTACGGCGAAGGAGCGTGCATCGGTGTTCTCCTGGGTCGCGTCGGTGCGCCCCGGCGCGAAGCCGACCTTCACGTCGTGACCGCCGCTCTTCGCTGCCTGCTCGATCGCGGCGCTGCCGCCGAGGACGATGACGTCGGCCAGCGAGACCTTCTTGCCACCGGACAGCGTGGCGTTGAAGTCTGCTTGGACCTTCTCCAAGGCCTGCAGGACCTTCGCCAACTCCTCTGGCTGATTGACGGCCCAGTCTTTCTGTGGTGCGAGGCGAATGCGCGCACCGTTCGCGCCGCCGCGTTTGTCGGTGCCCCGGAACGTCGATGCCGACGCCCACGCGGTCGCGACCAATTGCGATACCGTAAGTCCGGACGCCAAGATGCGGCTCTTGAGCGCAGCGATGTCCTGCGCGTCGATCAGCGCATGGTCGACCGCGGGCAGCGGGTCTTGCCAGATCTCTTGCTCGGCGGGCACCTCGGGGCCAAGATAGCGCGCGATCGGGCCCATGTCGCGGTGCGTCAACTTGTACCACGCCTTGGCAAAGGCGTCAGCGAGCTCTTGCGGGTTCTCGTGGAAGCGCTTCGAGATTGGGCCGTAGGTGGGGTCGACCTTCAAGGCGAGGTCCGTCGTGAGCATGGTCGGCGCATGCTTCTTCGACGAATCGTGTGCGTCGGGAACGGTGCCGGCGCCGGCGCCATCCTTCGGCTTCCACTGATAGGCGCCGGCCGGGCTCTTCGTCAGTTCCCACTCGTAATTGAAGAGGTTATCGAAAAAGTTGTTGCTCCACTTCGTGGGCGTCGTGGTCCAGGCACCTTCGAGACCGCTCGTGATCGTGGCATCGCCGTTGCCGCTTCCGAATGTATTCCGCCAGCCCGTGTTCTGTTCTTCAATGCCCGCGCCGGCCGGCGCCAAGCCGACGTACTGGCTCGGATCGGCGGCGCCGTGCGTCTTGCCGAAGGTGTGGCCGCCGGCGATGAGGGCGACCGTCTCCTCGTCGTTCATCGCCATGCGGGCGAACGTCTCGCGAATATCGTGCGCCGCGGCGAGCGGGTCGGGCTTCCCATTCGGGCCTTCTGGGTTCACGTAGATCAGGCCCATCTGTACGGCCGCGAGCGGATTTTCGAGCTCGCGCTGGCCGCTGTAACGCTTGTCGTCGAGCCACGTCTCTTCCGGACCCCAGTAGATGTTCTCGTCGGGTTCCCACGCATCGACGCGGCCGCCGGCGAACCCGTGCGTCTTGAATCCCATCGATTCCAAAGCGCAGTTGCCGGCCAAAATCATGAGATCCGCCCACGAGATTTTCCGGCCGTACTTCTGCTTGATCGGCCAGAGCAACAGGCGCGCTTTGTCGAGGTTCGCATTGTCCGGCCAACTGTTGAGCGGCGCGAAGCGCTGCTCGCCCGAGCCCGCGCCCCCGCGGCCGTCGCCGATGCGGTACGTCCCCGCGCTGTGCCAGGCCATGCGGATGAAGAGCGGTCCATAGTGCCCGTAGTCTGCCGGCCACCAATCCTGTGACGTGGTCATCAACGTAACGATGTCCGCCTTGACCGCCTTGAGGTCGAGGCTCTTGAACTCCCGCGCGTAGTTGAAATCGGAGCCCATCGGGTCGGACAGTGCAGATGGCCGGTGGAGCACCGACAGGTCCAACAACTCGGGGAACCAGTCGATATTTACCCTAGGCCGGAGGGGTACGTGCTTGTGCGTCCCGCTTACGGGACACTTGCCCTCGTCGGCTTCCGACAGCTCGACGATCGTGTTTTCCATCTCGTGCTATATCTCCGATCCGAGGAAAGTGGGGAATGCTTGGGGCGGCTCCGGCGTTCGTCGTCAGCGTCTCGCACCTCGCCCGGTGCCGCCGCGCCCGTTGGTTTCGGCGCCCCTGGGGACCTCCCGAGGGCCGGGGCAGGGCAGGCGGGAGCCGCGACCCTCGTCAGCGAAGTCTGAAAGTGAATGTCACTCTCATACAGGGCAGAATACTGCCGCCGGCGGCCGCCGTCAATAGGGGCGAACGAACCGCCAACCGGATCGACTCGCTCGCGGAGCCTCGCGACGGCCCGGTGGCTTCGACGACTAGCGCGCGATGCCCGCGTCGCGCTATGATGGGCGGCAACATGGCGTCGTCCGTGCAGCCGTCGCTGCCGAAGAACTACCAGCTCATCTACGAAATCGTCGAGGAGGGCGGAGCCGGTTGCCATCTCACGCCCGCCGAGATCTACGCGAAGGCGGTCGAGCGGCGGCCCGGCATCGGATTCTCGACCGTCTATCGTGGCCTCGTGCGTTTGCGCGATCTCGGCTTGGTGTCCGAGCTCTACGTGCCGGGCGTCGACGCGGCGACGTTCGAGCCTTCGGGGCCGCGGCACGCTCACTTTCGCTGCACCGAATGCGGGGGGATAGAAGATGTGCCCTACGCGATCCCAGCGCGCACCATCAGAGCGCTTGCGCTGGAACACGGCCTCCAGATCGAGAGCGAACGCGTAACCTTCGAGGGCCGTTGCAAGGCCTGCGGCACTTCGTAGAGATTGCGGCGAAGGCCGACGTCGGCGCGCGTTCGGCGTTCTGCAAGACCGTCGGACTACGGGATGTTCGCGAACGCCCCGACTGAGACGCCGACCTCTTGAGCCCCGGTCAATTCGTTGACGTCGCCATACAGATTGAACTGGTAGAGGCCGGACATTGCGTCCGCGAGTTCCATAACCGCGTTCCCGTCCCACGCCATGAACAACGGATCGCCGAAACCGCTCGCGAGCACCGAGCATGTGGCGGGGGTCGTGGAGAGGCACGCGTTGACGGTGCCGGCGAGCTGGTCCGTGTAATACAGATTGTCGTTTGAGTCGAATGCCAACCCACCGGCGTATTCGGTTGAAATCATGAGGTTTGTCGGCGACACATGTTTCGCGCAGCCTGGGAACTCGTCGATTTGTCCGACACCGCTCGTGTTGACGAAGCTCCAGTAACAGTTCCCGCTGCTGTCGAAGGCTACGCCTTCGCCCCTCACCGCCGCCGGGTCGCTTAGGTAGTACGTGGGCATCGCCTCGTTGACCGTGGAGGCGTAGACGGAGACGTTCGGCGGAAGCGACCCCGTGCTGATGACGTTCGAAACGGCGACGATGCTTTTCTTGCCAGACTTCTGGAAAACGGCGACGTCGCCAGGATAGTAGTTCGGATCGTTCAGCGTGCTGAGTTGATTCGTGCCTCCCGGCGCATAGATGAAGATCTGATTGGTCCCGGTATTGGCAATGTACACGTTGTAGTCTTGATCGACGGCCGTGCCTTGCGGGTCGGTCAGACCACCGATGAAGCCGGCAGAAGCGCCGCTCCCGTAGTATACGTTACATCCCGAATCGTAGTAGTCGCAGCCGTAGAGGTATGCAACGAACGACACCGTCTTGCCGTTCCTACGCAAGCGCCGAAGGGCGCTCCAACGTGGCGCGCTCGGTCGCGCGAATCGCGCCAACTGCGGAAGCCCGACGGTTGGAACCCGCGCTCTCATCGCCGATGGGTACATCGTCAGCCACGCCGCGCGTCGAGTATACCCGTTCCATCGGACCGTCGGTGAGCCGAGTGGGCCGTTTGGTCCACTTTGGCTGCACTTGAGGATCTTGTTGCTGAAGATGGGCTGAACGGCGTAGTTCGTGCCGTTGAAGGCGAGGGCTTTGATGTTCTTCCAGGCACAGACGTCACCGACTTCGTTTTGTCCGATGCCCGCCCCGTTGACCCAGCCGAGAGGCGCTCCTCCGCTGCTGAACTGAGGATCGGACATCGCTTCCGCGATCTCGTGGCCAATGACGATGCTGACGCCGTCTAACAATGCTCCATTGAAGAACGAGCCGCAGAGCGCGCCTCGATCCTTGTCTTTTCTCTGCTTCTCGCTCAACTCGTCGGTAGCGTACGTGAACGCAGTGTACACGGTACTTTGCCCATCAGTAGTGTGGTAGCTACAGTAATGCGGTTCGAGTTTATGCCCAGTTGGCAGCGCCACGATGATGTTCGCGTTCGGGTCGCCCGGGTCGTTGAAGAAGTTCTTTGATGCCGCGTATACCGCTTCAGCTTGTGCGTCGGCCTGCGTGACCGTGGCAGGCACAGCATTCGTCGCGTCGATTTTCGTCTGCACGGCCGGCGGTAGTGCGACGCACACGGGCGGCGTCGCCCCGTTGCAGTACTGCGTGATCGTACTCAACCAGTTGTTCGTGTCCTTGGCCGTTCCGATCGCGCTGACAAAGTTCGCAATGTATTGCATCTCGTTGTCCGGGTCGGCGCCCTCCTTGTTAAACCCCCAAAAATCGATGAGGATCTTCGGCGCAGTTTGTACCTGGCACGCGTAGGGCACCGGAGGCGTGCACGTCATCGGCGACTCCGTTGGCGCAGGCGGCGGAACGTTGCGCGACGACGCCGCGAAAGGCTGGTGCGGTGACGACGGCGCCGTTACCGGATGCGCGAGGACGCCGTCGAACCACAGCGTCCCGGCGAGCGCAGCGATGAACCCAATCCGGAAGAGCGTAACGAGGCGCCGCGAATGCATAGAAGCCTGCCTTCTAACGCCGGGGCTGGCGTGACCGCAGTATAGTCCCGGTTGGCTCGCTAGTCAAGGCTGCGAACTGCCAGTCTTCGCGCATCGGGCGCGCCGGGTCGAATTCATTGCTTCATGCCGGATGCGGAAACGAAGCGCTGCGCAAAGGCAAGCGCCGTTTCGGCAACGTCGCGCCAGCCGTGGTCGATCGTCAAAGCGTGCCCTCGGCCCGGTATCTCGACGATCTCCGTCACGCCTGGATTCCGCTTTTCGATCGCGAACGATGCACGCGCGATGACCGGCGGGACTGTGTGATCGTGCTCGCCGCAGACGATCAGTAGCGGACCTCGGTTGGGATTGTTCTCGACTTTGTCCTCGGTCCAAGGATTCAGATTTGCCACCGCAGCCTGAAACAGCGGCTTTCCCGCACCGGGGACAGAGAACTCCTCGTACAGTTGCTCCGCCTCGCTCTCGGGCACGGCGTTGGCGAACGCGTAGCGGAATTGTTCGTAGGTGAGGGGGACGGCGCGATCGCGGTTCGCGGGGTTGCTAAGAACCGGCCACTCCGGCCACGGGGTCCCATCGCGCCGCGCGTTTCTGGCGAGCGGCGTGGGCCTCATCGCGGCCGCCTCCATTCCGAAGGCTGCTGCGAGCGCGGCGAGAACGCCGAGCTCCGTAGCAAGCCTCGCCCATACCGTAGGAGACACGACGATGAGCTTTGTCACGGCCAAAGATGGCACGCAGATCTACTACAAAGACTGGGGAGCGGGCAACCCGATCGTCTTCAGCCACGGTTGGCCGCTCTCGGCGGACGACTGGGACACGCAGATGATGTTCTTCCTCGGGCACGGCTACCGTGTCATCGCGCACGATCGCCGCGGGCACGGCCGGTCCTCGCAGGTGGCCGACGGCCACGACATGGACCACTATGCCGACGACCTCGCGGTTGTGACCGACCATCTCGACCTGAAGAACGCCATCCACGTCGGTCATTCGACCGGCGGCGGCGAGGTCGCACACTATCTCGCGCGGCACGGCGAGAGCCGCGTCTCGGCAGCGGTGCTGATCAGCGCGGTGCCGCCATTGATGGTCAAGACGACGGCGAACCCGGGCGGCTTACCCAAGGAAGTGTTCGACCAATTTCAAGAGCAGGTCGCGACGAATCGCGCGCAATTCTATCGCGACGTGGCTGCCGGCCCGTTCTACGGTTACAATCGACCGGGAGCGAAGCCCTCGGAAGGGATCATCCAGAACTGGTGGCGCCAAGGCATGATGGGCGGCGCAAAGGCTCATTACGACGGCATCGTCGCCTTCTCGCAGACCGATTTTACCGACGATCTGAAAAAGATCACGGTGCCGGTGCTGGTCATGCACGGAGACGACGATCAGATCGTCCCCTACGCCGACGCCGGCCCGCTCTCGGCGAAGCTCGTGAAGAACGGCACGCTGAAGACCTACCACGGCTTCCCGCACGGCATGCCGACGACCAACGCGGCCACGATCAACGCCGACCTGCTGGCCTTCATCAAGACCATCTGGGTCTGACGGACCTCCGAACGTCAGGTCGGTCACGGCGGGCGGCAAGTAAAACCGTCGAAGACGGGCCGCGCCGGGTTGACCGTCCATTCGGACCTCAGCAAAGAACAGTGCGAGAGCGTCGGCCGAAGTCTGCTCCCCGGTACGGCCGACGCGATCGCGCTGTCGATGAAGAAGAACTATCACCGGAAACATGAGTGGCACGCATCTCCACATGAGTGGCACGCACTTAAAGGAATATCATGAGTTGCTCGACGAGCACACGGGGACCAGACTTCGCGATGGTGGATCATCTCGAGAAGCGAGAAGTCGGCCAACCTACGTTGCGCGGTCGTGGTCGCGTAGCGTCCATCCGACCGGTGAGCGACGACCATCGCGAAGCTCCTTTGGGAGCACGCGCGAAGTGCACGGTTGTCGTCGAAGCCGCCGGCGACGTCGCAACGGCCTCACTGCTCGAGACCTTCATCGACGAGACGGAGCGTCGCGTTCGGTTCCTCTCCGCCACGGTCTGCGACTCCTACTGAGTCACGGTCGCCTCGATACCGCAGGGCCTGGGCAACTGCCTCGTCCAGGCTGAGCCGCGCTCCATCTGCGAGGAAGAAACTCAATTCGTCTGTCGCCAAGTGGCTGCGCAGCTCCGACTCGATGATCCGCCGACTCGCATCGCGCGAAAAGCGACCCAAGCCCCGACTGTCGTCGACAATCTGTCGGCCATTTGTGAAGCCGTAGAGGCGCGCAGCCGTGGAGTAGTCTTCACCCCGAACCGCGATCGTGGCGATGCATTCGATGGCTCCTACGATATGCGTTTGCCAATGCAAGCGTGGGTCGAGCAATACCGAGCGCGCCGAGCTTAGCGCAGATTCGAGGTCCCCAACGGCGCTTCGATAGGCTGCCAACGTCAGCAGCAAACCTGCGCGCTCGCGGTTATCGACGACCTCTTCGAGCGTCTTCACGCGGTTTTCAAGGTGCCCCGCCAAGTCGGCCGCATCGTCTGTGTTTCCCATGTCGAACTCGAGTTGGAACAAGCAGCGCTCGGCACTCATCGCGAGTGCCGTTTCATCGAGAGCAGTGAATTCTCGTATCGCCTGCCTCGCGAGGAGGCGCGCCTCAGGAAGGCGCCGCTGCCATAGCCGAATGCTGGCCCGTAACAACGCGATGTGTGGAAGCAGGCGCGGCATGCGCGCTTCATTTGCGAACCGCTGCGCGAGGTCGGCTGCGTCGAGCGCGGCGGCTGGGTCGCGGGCGCCTAGCGCGCTCGAGAGGTAGAGGTGCGAGATGGCAAGACCCTGCTGGTCGCCGATCGCCGCGAAGCAGCAGCAGTTCGCGCGGCTATAGCTGCGTGGCGAGCGATTCAAAAGCGGCATCTGAACTCGGAGGCGGGATCCCGAGTGTGGACGCGACGTGCGACGCCACGTGGGCTTCATCTGCGATCGTGCTAAAGTCGATAAACCACACGTCGCGGTATGTCGCTGCAAGTTGGCTCGCCGCTCGCAGCGCGAGGCGCGTTTTGCCGATGCCTCCGCTCCCGGTCAGGGTGACAACGCGATGTCGCGCCAACAGCTCGCGAATCTGCTGGAGCTCGCGTTCCCGGCCGATGAACGACGTCACTGGCAACGGGGGCCTGCCCCGCGTCAACGGCGCCGTGTCGTCAGATGAACGCGGCTTCCGTCGTGCGCTGACCTCAAACTGTGCGCGCACGACGCCGGTTAGCGCCAGAGCGTCGGCCAGTAGGCGAACCGTGCTACGGTGCGGTGCTCCGTGAACGCCGCGCTCGTACGCACCGACCGCCGACGTGCTGATACCGGCCGCCTCGGCTAACGCCTCCTGCGAGAAGCCGCACTCGAGGCGGTGCTTTCGAAGCAGCATCGCAAACGGCTACGGCTCCAATCGAGCACCTCGTCAGGACAGTTCGGCCCAGGGAGGGCAGGTGGCTTCGAGACCTACGCGCTCGCTCCCGCCGCCGCTGCGGGCCTTCGCGGCCCGAGCGGGAGCGGCCGGACACGTGCCCATCATGTCCGTCCGCTCGCGTATGACGTTCCGGCACGGCGTTGCCGCCGAAAAACGAGCTCACCACCCCGCAGCACGACCAGCTCCCGCGTGGCGTCGCGCCGTCTGTCCCGAATCGTCGAACTCCTACGGCACCGTTTGGTGATAGACCAAGGGCGTCGGCGAGAGTTGGTACACGATGGCGCCGTTCTACCCAGTGTCGTAGCGGCCTTGCAAGTGCCCCTAGCTTGCCCGCTGCAGAGCGGGCATGGGCGGGGCGACATCGGCATTCTCGGCGACGAACCGCCGCAGCTTGCTCAGCGCGAGCGAGCACTGCTCGCCCCGCGACGCGCTGCAGTGGTCGAGAAAGCGATCGAGGCTGTCGATCGCGGTGGACCAGCGCTCGTCGTTCGGCACGCCTGCGGCTCCGTCGAACGCCTCCTCGAGGTCGCGGGTCGCCGCAATGGCGGCACGAACCGCCGACGACGACGGGAACGAGAGGCCGGCGAGCAATTGCGATATGTCCTCGGTGAGGCGCTGAAATGCGATTGCATACTCCGTCATCGTTGTCTCCTATATCCGTTTGCGTGCCAAGAGCAGAGCGCTCGGCATCGCTAGTAGCGCGACGATGCCGGATGCCACGAAGGCGTCTGCGTACGACAGAGCCGAGGCTTGCGCGTCGACCACGGCGGCCAATTGCGCGCGCGTGCCGTGCTGGAGGAAATCCGCGACCGCCGGGTTCGCGAGGGTGATCTGCGATGCCAGCATCGTCTGATGATACTGGGCGCGTTGATCGACGAGCGTCACGATGAGCGCCGATGAGATGGAGCCGCCCAGCTGGAATGCGAGGACGATGAACGACGCCGCCTTCGCGCCGGCGTCGGGAGCGACGGCACGCATCGTCGCCACGAGTAGCGGCGAGTAGACGAAGGCCGAACCAGCGCCGATCACGAGCAAGGGCGCGACGAACGTCCCGAGATCGCTCGTCGTTGTGACGCCGCTCGCGAGCCACAGAGTGCCGAGCGCACAGAGCGCGAGGCCGCCGGCGATCGACCAGCGCAGGTCGAACCTCACCATATTCGTCAAGCGTGCCACCGGTATCGTGAGCAGCAACACGGCCAGCGCTCGAATGCCGATCAGAATCCCGGCGCGCGTGCTCGTGAAGCCCAGGCCGTCGACCGTGAACTGCGGGAGCAGGAGCAAACTCGGAAAGATGATGCCCGCGAACGCGCCGGCGATCAGCAGTGCAGACGCAACGGCGGGCTGGCGGAGCAGGCGCAGGTCCACGATGGGCTGCGCTACGCGAAGCTCCCACCACACGAAGGTTGCCGTCGCGATGGCGGCGAGGAACGTGCAGACTTGGATCGACTGGTCGGAGAACCAGTCGTCGCGCTGACCCTGGTCGAGCACGTACTGCAGGCAGCTCACGGCGACGATGAGGAGCGCAATGCCTGCGACGTCGACGCGAGCAGGGCGCGGGCGACCGTTGTCGCGCATGTATCGCAACAGCACGAGAAACGCGACGGTACCGGGCACCAGGTTGACGTCGAACACCCACGGCCACGACAGATTGTCGACGAGGACTCCGCCCAGCGTGGGACCGACAGACGGTCCGAGCACGGTGCCGAGCGCGAAGATCGCTTGGCTGACGCCCATTTCCTTTTGGGGGAACGTGTCGCGGAGCACGACCTGCGCGGTCGCGAGCAGCCCACCGCCGAAGGCGCCTTGCACGATGCGGAAGAGGATGAGCGCGAGCAACGAAGTCGCCAGGCCGCACAGGAGCGACGCGACCGTGAAGCCCGCGATGGAAGCGAGAAAATACTTCTTGCGCCCGAAGCGCAGTTGCAGCCACGGCGCCATGGGGATGACCACGACGTTGGCAACCACGTAGCCGGTCAGCACCCACGTCGCTTCATCGACCGTCGCCCCGAGGTTGCCCTGAATCGTCGGCAGCGCGACGTTGACGATCGTGAGATCGACCGTTTGTAGGAGCGCTGCGAGCATGACACCGGCAACCACGATGGAGCGGCGTGCGCCGTACTCGACGAGCGACGGCGGCGACGGGGCGGGGTTCGGCGGCGGGGCGAGCCGCGGGACGAGGCGTGCGGGAACAGGGCCGACGACCTCGGCCTCCCGCTCGGCAACCGACATGTGGGCGATTCCGTCTTAGGAGTAAGGGCTTGCGCATAGCATATCGCCCATGGGATACTATGACTAGAGCCGTCCTTATCCTAGTACTAGAATTGAGAGCTTGCAGGGACCGATGACTGACGCGAAGGCCGAGCGACGCCTCGAACTGAGCGACTTCCTCCGCACACGCCGCGCCAAGATTTCCCCCGCCGATGTCGGTCTGGCGGAGGGCGCACGACGGCGAACGCCGGGCTTGCGCCGCGAGGAGGTTGCGCTGCTCGCGAACATCGGAGCAACGTGGTATACGCGACTCGAGCAGGGCTTGCCGATCAACGTGTCAGCCGAGGTGTTGCAGTCGATCTCGCGCGCGCTTCGGCTGACCTCCGACGAGCGCCGCCATCTCCATCTGCTGGCCGGGTTGCCGCTGACGCTCGCGCCGCCGGAAGAGGAGCGCGTGAGCGATCTCGTGCTCCGCGTGCTCGACGCGCTCGATCCGGCGCCGGCCTACGTCTTAGGGCGGCGCTGGGATATTCTGGCATGGAACCGAAGTGCCGACGCGCTCTCAGACTACTCTGGCGCGACCGGCCGTTCGCGGAACCTCGTCTGGCGCCTCTTCATGGACGAAGCCACGCGCTGCCGCATGGGCGATCCGGAGTGCGTGATGCGGCGCTGCGTCGCTCAGTTTCGTGCCGTGGTCGCGAAGTATCCGAACGACGCGTCGATCCGCGAGCTCATCGACGAGTTGCGGACGAATTCGTCCGCGTTCCGGAGCCTCTGGGCGGAGCATGACGTGCTCGGCTCGAGCGAAGGGCTCAAACGCTTCGTGCATCCCGACGTCGGCGAGATGATCCTCGACCATATCGCACTCGCCCTCCCCGGCGACGGCGACATGCGCATGACCGTGCTCACCGCCGCGCCCGGCTCCGAGAGCGAACGCAAACTGCACGCGCTGTGGACGCGCCGCTATGGTACACTCTCGGTCGTTCCGAAAAACATCGCCGCGACGGGTGCGCTCGCGCCGGACACGCTCGTCGCGATGTAACAATTGACGGGAAGGCGTAGCGCCCGCGGTCGGCTACGCAGGCGGTGCGCGCAAGGCATACAATGACCTGGGGCGACGCCGCTATCTGATGATCGGAACGTCGGGCGCCGCTGCCGGCGAAAACAGTCCGGTCAACCGTGGATCGTCGAACACCTCGATCTGGCGCTTGAACGGGCGGAAGCCCGAACGGATGTAAAACGACAGAGCGCCAGGATGATCGAGTGTGCACGTGTGCACCCAGAACCGGTGGATCGGCATCGACCAGGCGCGTTCGATGGCGCGATTCATCATCCACCGGCCCGCCCCGACGCCGACCGCCGTGTCGATCACGCCGAAAAATACGAGTTCGCATTCATCCGGCTGACGGAAGTCGAGCTCCACCAGGCCGACATCTTCGCGGTCAGATTGGACGGCGTAGACCTCGACGCGGGCATCGCACACGACGTGCGCGAGTTCAACGTCCGACATCGCTAAGCGCGAGAACCAGAGATGGGGTTCGCCGACCCGACGGAACAGTGCGCGATACCACGCTAGGTCAACTGGGTCGTGGCGAACGAGGACGAGTGGCAGATCGCATGTGTCTGCGCGCAACGGCGGCTTCGCGAACATCTCGAGAGCCGTTTGGACGTTGGCGACTTTGCCGGCAGCGAGATCGGTATAGCCGTCGGGCAGCGACATGACGGGGCGGTTAGCGAAGGCCTGGACAGGCCCTGCAATGCGCTTCCGAGCGCCCGCCGGTCGCGCAGCGAAGTCGCGCAACGTCCGCGCGTTCGCGTAGCCGCGGCCACCTACAACCAGCGGTGCGGCCGGCGCTGGGCTGAGCGGGCGAACCGCCGGTACCCACAGGTCCCCAACACCCGACGCCGCTGTCGCCGGTGCGTGCCTGGTTTCGCAGGGGGCGCGACGAAGGGTAGTCGGAGAGCCAATGGAGTCTCACGTCGCTCGGCGGTCGCCGCTTCTGCGGAGCCACTCATGATCGCGCCCATCATCGCGTGCCGGAAGCTCGTCGGCCGTGAGGTCGATCTCGCGCACCTGCTTGAGCGGCGGCGGAGGGCGAGCCGCGCGGACGGTGGGATCGTGACGATTGCAGGCGACGCCGGAATCGGCAAGTCGCGGCTCGTGGCCGAGTTCCGCACGGCCCTCCGCGGGATGCGCGTGCGCGTCGCGGTGGCCCCCTGCCGGCAATTTGCGGAGCAGCCATATGCTCCGCTGCTCGATCTGCTGCGCCAGCTCGGTTCATCGCACGCGCCGCTCGAGGCGGCTTCGTCACGTGACGAGCTGTTTGGTCGTATCGTCGAGGCATTCGTCACCGTGGGGCAGAACCGATGCGTCGTCGCGATTGTCGAGGACGTCCACTGGGCGGACCGCGCGACGATCGAACTGCTCGCGGCGCTGGGGCGCGCGGCCGCGAGTGAGCGGGTGCTC
>Ga0302325_10011012_pt1 | contig 19508 bp, 18 predicted proteins | sample Palsa_T0_2_FD_201948 | JGI IMG/M metagenome (GOLD analysis project Ga0302325, IMG submission 201948) | Peat permafrost microbial communities from Stordalen Mire near Abisko, Sweden - Palsa_T0_2 | ecosystem: Environmental > Terrestrial > Soil > Palsa > Peat permafrost | place: Sweden: Abisko...
ATCGGAAACATCACCCGATTGCGAAAACGGGAGTAGATAGTGGCCAGGGGCTGGGGACTAGGGGTTGGGGGCTGGGATGCCGCATCGAAACTCGATTCGCCGCCTTGGTCCGGCAATTGTCTTGCTTCCGCTAGTCCCTGGGCCCCGGTCCCTAGTCCCTGATCCCTGGCCCCCAGCCCCTGACTCTTCTCTTTCCAACTAAACAATCCTGACTCGCGCATCAACTCTTCGTCATACTGCCCGCGCAGCGCGTCGCGCAGCAGAAAACCGGAATCGGGCGCAAAGCCAATGCGAAACTCGGCAATCTGCGCGGGCTTCAGTCCGCGCGACGCCAGATATTCACGGGCATGTGCGCCGTCGGGTCGTCGCAGTTGCTCCTGAAAAAAAGCGCAGGCGCGCTCGTGGATGTCGATCAGCCCGCCGCGCAACTTGGCAACCCGCGCCTCCTCCGGCGAGGAATAGCTCATCTTGGGCATCGGGATCTTGAGCTTCTCGGCGACCAGCCGCACTGCTTCAGGAAAAGTTATGTTCTCGATCTTCTGCACGAAGTCGAAGACATCGCCCGAAGTGCTGCACCCGAAACAATGGAAGAATTGCCGTGTGGCATGCACCGAAAACGACGGCGTCTTCTCCGAATGAAAGGGGCAGAGCCCCTGGAAGTTCTGCGCGCCACTCTTGCGCAGCTTGACGTATTCGCCGACGATGCGGACGATGTCAGCCTGCTCCTTGAGGGTATGCGCAAAATCGCCTGGATTTGCCATTCTCAATTAGTTTGCAGGAAGATGAATGAGACGTCAGCTGAAATGGGGTTACGCCTGTGAGTAGTCTGTGGATTTCCGCAAAAAACGGTGGACAACGGTGCAAGAACTGGGTTCAAATCACGCCCTTGTCGGACCCGAATATTGTCGACTCTCTGCAGCAGAGCAATGCTTCGCATCCGACAAAAATCAGTGTCGAGAAGCTGCCGTGGAACCGACCATCATGTCGGATCCATGGCCGCTCACCCTCACGGTGATTCCTTCCCGGATTCGCTTCCAGTTGAGCGCGCGTTGCGCTGCGCTTGCCGGGAAAAATGTCGCAGGAAGTTTTGCTAACTTGTTGGCCCCGCGTACCTTCTGCTCTACAATTGCGACGAAAACCCGACATGGCAAAACGATCTGGTCCCGCAAAGCGAGATTACTACGACCAGGAGCGGCTGAAAGCAATCGCCGAGATATGCCGGATCCTGCCCGAAATTCTTGAATATGGTACGGAAGACGATTTCGTTCAGTTAGTCAAGAAGTGGAGAAAGAATGTTGCACCGGAGGAGCTAACAGACTGGGTCAGGCTGTTCCGCGCTTCCGTTCGCGAGAAGCGCGGACTCGATTGATGATCTGTTTCGATTCCTTTACCGTATGCTGGAACTCCGCATCGGTCATCCGCCGAGATTCCGCCGTAGCCATTTCCGCAAATTTATCCAGAAGCGTGTCCGTTGCCGATTTTGTTTTGACCCGTGCAGTGGCCACCAGGGCACCCTCTTCCTTAGCAACTCTACTCACAGCAGTTTACCCCATCTCTTAGACGCGCCGGCAAAGAGTTTGGATTTCTGCCCAACGTCATTCGCGCCCGGTCACCCAGCGTCCTGCCGGCGCCGAAGCAGTCGCGCAATACTGTCCAGCAGAGTCTCCGGGCCTTCGCCCTTCGACAGGAAGCCGTCGGCAAACTCCAAACCGTCGGGCTCTTCCGCAGCTGCTGACACGATCAGGATCGGTACCTCCGGCTTGAACTCTTTCATCTCCTTCGCGATTTCCGCTCCCGTCTTGTCCGACAGGAAATGGTCCGCGATAACCAGGTCGATGGGATTTTGTTTAAACAGCTCAAGCCCTTCTTCGCCGGATGGCGCGGTCAGAACGGAATAGCCCGCGCTGCTCAGCAACAGCTTGCGAACTCGCAGGGCAATCTCTGCGTCGTCAATACACAGGATGAGCGGGTGCTCTAAAGAAGTGGAGGATGTCATGGGCGCACGTATCGGACAAGAGTATACGCCCGGCGCGCAAAGCCCCAACATCCAAATCTTTCGCGTCTGTTTGTTGATATCCTGACTTGAACGGGCGCGCCTTTACAGGCCGCTGAAAAAGTCGCCTCTGGAGTGCTTTGTAACAGGACACGACTTCAGTCGTGCCGAATCGCCGCAACCAGCGACGGGGCTTTAGCCCCTGCCCTAATGCCAGGTGTAGCCCAACATAAATTGCACGTTGGCATTGAGCCCGGGATTGTGGTTCCCGATCGAGGCATTCGACAGGTGATAGGCCTTCACCATGATGTCCCAGGAATTCTTTCCGTTGCCGAAGATCTGTGCGCCAATCTCCGGCCCGCTGGTGAAGTTGATTTGCGAAGTGTCGCCCGGCGGCAGGTTGTGGTTGCTGAAGAGCGCGCCGCCCACCGCCGCAAAGTACGGCACAATCTTGCTGCCGCTGGTGAAATTCCACTTGAAGACCACGGGATCGACGCCTCCAGCGTACTGTCCGCCATTGATCCAGTACTCATCCAGCGGAACAATGTCAATGGCCATCTCGTAGGTGCCGCGCAGAAATCCCGGACCGTGCTCGTCCGTCAGCACACGCCCCAGGCGAACTCCCAGCACCAGGTTGCTGCCGCTGGGCGTGCTGTCCACCGTGCTCCCACCACCCGCGAAAATCCCTGCGTTCCAGCCGGGATGCCGCAGTACATCGGCGGGACTGTCGGCGGGAAGTTGGGCCAGCAGCGGCACACAAACCAGACAGCAGAATAGAGAGAGAGGAATGGCTTTCTTCATCATGTTTTGGGGTAATGGGAAAAGTTATCAGGTTGGACGCCACCACGCAAACCGCTCCGGCAGCCAAGGGCCTAAAGCTTCTCCAGCCGAAAATACCTCTTCGCCTTCTGCACGTCTTTCCCGATCTGCTCGCGCAACGCTTCCACCGAAGGAAACTTGACCTCCGGCCGCAGCCGCTTCAGGAAGATCAACTCCAGCTCTGTGTCGGGCAGCAACTCGATGGGATGGAAGTTCAGAAGATGGCTTTCGATGGCGAAGGACTCTTCTCCAAATGTCGGCCGGTTGCCCACGTTGGTCACCGCCTCAAAGCATTCGCCAGCCACGCGAAGCCACGTGATGTAGACCCCGTTCGCAGGCACCAGCTCGTCATAGCGCGCCAGGTTCACCGTCGGGACGGTGTACTGCCGCCCGTAGCCGCGACCGCGTCCCGGGGTGGAGATAATGCTGAAAGGCCGTCCCAGGAGTGCACGGGCGCGGCTGACATTTCCCTCCGCTATCAGTTTACGAATCTCGCTGCTGGAGAGATGATGCCCGCGCAGCAACTGCTCGGGATGGATCTTCGCTTCAAAGCCGCACTGGCTGCCCAACTCGGCCAGCGTATTCACGTTGCCCTGCGCTTTATGGCCGAAGTGGAAGTTGTAACCTTCGTGGACCTCGCAGGCGTGCAAGGTCTGCGCCAGCACGTGTCGGGCGAAATCATCTGCCGTCATCAGCGACAGGTCGCGCGTGAACGGCAGCACCAGCACCGCGTCCACGCGCGTCTGCTCCAGCAGCTTCAGCTTGGCCGGCAGCGCAGTCAGCAGCTTGGGCGCGACATCAGGACGCAGGATGCGCAGCGGATGCGGCTCAAACGTAACCACTACCGCTTTGCCTCCGAAGAAGCGGGCGCGCTCGGCCATGTGGCGCACCACTTCCTGGTGCGCGCGATGCACTCCGTCGAAGTTGCCCACGCTGACCACGGTGGGGCCGAAGTCAGCAGGCACTTCTTCGAGATGGCGAAAGACTTGCATATTTGGGTGGTGTCAAATCTCGAACTCCAGCTTCAGGCCATCGTGTGAGAGCCGCACATTGTCCGGCAGCGCCGCGTTGGTCGCCGCATGCGGCAGATCGTGCGAGATGTGCGTGAAGTACGTCCGCTTCGGCTTCAACCACTCCACGATCTTCAGTGAGTTCTCTACCGTCGAGTGCGTGGGATGAGGATGATGCCGTAGCGCATCGAGAAACAAAATGTCCAGGCCCTCCAGTTTCGCCAGCGTCTCTTCCGGCACGCTGCTGAAATCGGTGAGATATGCAGCCCCGCCAAAGCGATACCCTTCAATGGGTACATCGCCGTGCATCACTGCCAGCGGCTGGAACGTTGCGCCAAAGAGTTCCACCGGGCCGTCTACCGGCCGCAGTTCCACCTGCGCCAGGCCACCGTACTTGTAGTCGGCCTCAAAGATGTAGCGGAAGACGTTGCGCAGAACCCGCGTCGTGTTTTCGCTGGCGAACAGTGGTATCTTCCCGCCGCCGGTGACGCGGGGAAAGCTGAGCGGCCGTACATCGTCCAGTCCGAGGATATGGTCGGCGTGCCCGTGAGTGTACAGCACGGCGTCGATCTTGCGAATCTGTTCGCGGATGGCTTGCTCGCGGAAGTCGGGCGTAGTGTCGATGAGGACGGTGTGGCCGTCCCACTGCACCATAATCGAGGGGCGGGTGCGACGGTCGTGCGGATCGGCCGAGGTACACACCGCGCAGTCGCACCCGATGGTCGGAACTCCCATCGAAGTTCCACTGCCCAGCACCGTGAGTGTGGCTTTCATCTGACCTTGCCGTCGGCGCCGGGACCACTTTGTGGCGGACGCGTGATCAGATTGGTGACTTCCAGGTAAGCCATGCGCAGCTCGTAGAGGCAGTTTTGCAGCATATTCCCTTCCGCAGGCGTCAGGTTGCCCTTGGTTTTCTCCTGCAAGAGGGCGAGCGTGTCGATGGTCTGGCGCGCGCCAATCAAGTCCACCTCGGGCTTTGCGCCCTGCGGAGCGGCGAGTCCAAGCTGCATCAGCGACGTCATGTACAGCGACGCAACAAACTTCTCAAAGGTTATCTCGAAGTCTTGCGCGCGATGCGGCTGGCCTTGCTGGCGCATCTCCTTCTCGATCTGGGCGTCGATCTCGCGCGTGGACTCCTTGTAAGCCGCGGCCGAGGACTGTTGCTCCTGCGCACTAGGGGCCTGAATCTCCGGTTCCTCAGGCGATGTTGCCGTGGGGGTCGGCGAGACCTGCGCGGCATGGTTTTGCGCGGCGCGCTCTTCATTCACGCGTTGCTGCGCTTCCTTCGTTTCGCGCTCACGCTCTTCGCGGCGCTCTTCGGCTTCCACCACGTCCTGACGCAACTCACCGTCGGTGCTGAAGAGGCGCCGATCGGTCACTACAAATTCAGGCTTTTTTTCTTTATCTGGCATATTTTTTCTTTTTCACCACGGCGGCGCGGAGAGCACTGAGTTCTCAAAATCCCGCGACTGCCACCTTCGACTTGGCAGTTGGCATTTACCACTTAGCGTTTAACCAATTCCCAAGCGCTCTTCACTTCTCCGTGACCTCTGTGCCTCCGTGGTGAACACCTTGTCTTAGATAAAAGGAAGTGTCCTCACCGTGGCGCTTTGTTCGCCAACTTGCACTGTCGCGCCAGGAGTTGCAACTTCGCGCCGCAGATAGCCGAGGGCCAGCGTCCTGTCGCCGCCTGGAAACGGCACGCGCGCTGCGCTCGTTATCTCGCCTACATCTTTGTCGTTGGCGCGAACCTTCGTTCCTGGTTGCGGCGGATCGCCCTGCACTTCAAAACCGGTAAATGTTCGATGCACACTGCCACGGGCGCGGATACGCTCCACAATCTCCTGCCCGATGTAGCAGCCCTTGATGAAACTCAGGGCGTGCTCCTGGCCCGTTTCCTGCGCAAGATCGCGCTCGCGCAGATCGACTCCGTAGCGCGGCACGCCGCGATCGATGCGATACATCTCCAGTGCATCGCTTCCCACCGGAGTAGCACTCGCGGCCGCCAGCGCGTCCCAAACTCTCTCGGCTTGCTCCGCGGCAAGCCAGATCTCGTAGCTGTCCATCCGCGGATGCGTATTGCGCGCCACCGAAATGCCGATCTCGTGGCAAACTGTGTCGATCACTTGCCCGGCCTGGAGAGCCGAAACATCGATCCCTGCTTTGGACAGAACCTCGCTGGCTTTTGGACCGGCAACGCCAATCGCGCCCAGTTTGTCGCTGATGTCCTCGATCTCGACGTCATCCATGATGATGTAGCGTTGCAGGACTGCAGTAATTTTGGGAGCCTGTTCGCGATCAGTCGCCGCCAGCAAGTAGTCGCCGCGGTTGTAGGCCACCAGGTCGCCTTGATTGTGTCCCTGCGGAGTCAGGATGAAACTGTAAACTCCCTGGCCCAGCGCCAGGTCGCGAACGTTGTTGGTGACCATGCCGTTCAGCCAGCGCACGCGATCTCGGCCGCTGAAGATCAGCTTGGCCTGCCAACTCATGTCGAACACAGCGCAGCCGTCAAGCAGCGCGGCGAATTCGGCCTTCGTGTCGCCGAAGCTAGCAGGCGTCTCAGCGCCGCGATAGTGTTCCGGGCGCGCTCCCGAGGCCGCCAGCTTATGTTGTAACGTAGCAACAGTCATACGGAATCTTTGATTATAACGAAGCGGGAAAGGACACGTCGGAGTACGCCAATCGACTTCCTCGCATCGAAGCCACTTAGCTCCGCGTCTATAACTCCAAGCGCATAAACCAACAGGGCCACAGGGGTCTTCGTGTTTCAGTGTTCGGAGAACCTTCGGCGAAAGCGAGGACCAATATGGCGGTTCTGATTGTGCTGTTTGGATCGCTGTTGCTCTATCGGGGATTGGGTGCAATGGGCGTAGGAGCATTGCAGACATGGCAGAGCTGCGCCCGCTTTGCATTGGCGACAATGTTCCTGTTCACCGCGATAGCCCACTTCACCTCCACCAGAAAAGATCTGATCGCCATGGTGCCTCCGGCTTTCCCCAGGCCTGACGTACTGGTCACGATCACGGGAATCCTTGAGGCGGCAGGCGCGATTGGGCTCTTGCTGGTTCCAACCCGGCGGTGGGCTGCGTGGGGACTGATTCTGTTGCTGCTGGCTATGTTTCCGGCGAATGTCAGTGCCGCGCTGCGAGGAGTTCAGTTACGAGGCAGCGCAGCAACGCCCTTGTGGATCAGGACGCCCCTGCAGATTCTGTTCATCGCATGGGCCTGGTGGGTGCGCTGAAGCAGCATTTGGCACTTGGCATTTAGCACTTAGCCACGTCCGGTTTTCGGCGCTCGAATCTTCCTCTGCCTGAACAGCGGCCGCTCCACGGCCCGTCGACAAAACTGCCTTGAGCTAATTGCTAGTTGCTAATTGCTCTTTTCTGTTATCTTGATTTCCCGTGAGTACCCACAAACGCATCGCAGTTGTTCCCGGAGACGGCATCGGGAAGGAAGTCATCCCTAACGCACTCGAAGTGGTGCGCGCCAGCGGCGCGGCGGTCGAGTTCACCTCCTTCGATTGGGGCGCCGACCGCTACCTCATCGACGGCACCACGATTCCCGCCGATGGCTTCCACATGCTGGCGCGCGATTTCGACGCCATCTTCGTCGGCGCTCTCGGCGACCCTCGCGTCGCCAGCAACATTCACGCCAAGGAAATCCTGCTGGGCATGCGCTTCAAGATGGATCTGTACGCCAACGTGCGCCCGGTCCGCCTGCTCGACGCGTCACTCTGTCCGCTGAAAAACGCCACGCCCGACGACGTCAACTTCACCGTCATCCGCGAGAACACCGAAGGCGTTTACATGGACATGGGCGGCAACTTCAAGATGGGCACGCCCGACGAGCTGGCTACGCAGGAAGACATCAACACCCGCAAGGGCGTGGAGCGCGTCATTCACTTCGCCTTCAACTACGCGCGCGCTAACGGCCGGAAGAAAGTCATGATGTCGGACAAGTCGAACGTGATGACCTATGCCGGCGGCCTGTGGCAGCGCGTCTTCAAAGAGGTTGCGAAGGAGTTTTCCGACATTCAGACGCAGCACATGTACGTAGACGCCCTCTGCCTGCAGATGGTGCGCGAACCGCGCACGCTTGACGTCATCGTCACCAACAACATGTTCGGCGACATCGTCACCGACCTCGCCGCTGCCCTCCAGGGTGGGCTGGGCATGGCCGCCAGTGGCAACATTCATCCTGGCCGGACGTCGATGTTCGAGCCGGTACATGGCTCAGCTCCCCCGATTGCGGGAAAGAACATGGCCAACCCGATGGGCTCGATCCTGACCGCCGCCATGATGCTGGCGCATCTCGGCCTCACCGCCGAAGCCCAGAAGATCGAGAATGCCGTGCTGGAAGCGGTACGCGCGAAGAAGACGACGGTGGATGTCGGCGGCTCGCTGGGCACAAAGGAATGCGCGGCGTGGATTGCAGAGCGCGTAGGGGGTAGCGCTATTTCTCCTTTGAGAAATAGGCCCGCAGGTAAGGTCTCAAAGTTGCATTGATGCTATAGACGTTCTGCTCGACGTCATCGTAGGTCGTATTGCCGGGATTGGAGATTAACCAGCCCGTCTTTTGTACAAGGAAACTAGGGACCGACCATTGTTCCATATTCACTCCGGTTTTCTTTACCATACTTCTGGCCCCGGAGGTGTTTAGCTCCCCATAAATGGCGAACTGCCTAATGGTCTCCCGTTGAGCTGGCGACAGCGACTTCATTGTGCTGTCTATGTCGCGCATAATTTCCAAGGCGAATGCATCCTCTAGGATTTTGTTTTTCTCTTCTGCCCGAAGATCGAGACGGGTCATCGTCCCGACGAACTCCTCGTAATTCGGAGTTCTAGCCTGGGTCCCAAATTGTTCCTGAAGTGCCGTGAACAAAGCCTGAGCGCCGCGCAGTTCGTCTACGTTAATTGCCATGAGGCCTGAGAACGGCGCGGGCAGATTGTCCTTGCGGATCCTTCCGAGGCAGCATGGGATTAGTTTTACTTGCGAAAACCAGGTGCGCCCGGTTTCGAACCATACCCATTTTCTTTTTAGACCACGCTCAGTGACAAGAGCCAGGACGCACTTGGCGCTTTCCAAGGCAGTCAATATCTTAACAACCCACTCGTCCCCGGGTTTGAGATCCTCTGGATCGCTCGATACAAAGACTCTTTGCTCAGGAAGCACGTGCTCGATACATTGCTTGACTGAACATGCAATTTCTTCGTCCACTGCCGCGTGGCTTACGAAAATTGAGCAGCTCTGATCCTGGGTATTCGCCACTGTAGGTGATCCGTCCTCCACTCGCTAAGCGGTAACCGCTGCCTTCTTCTCCACTTTCGCCCGTTTCTGCGCGGCTGCGAGCTGCTTCTTCAAGATACTGATTCCCTTGTCCACGTGCTTCTCTTCCAATAAGAACGGCGGCAGGAAGCGCAGCACGTTGTCCTGCGTCACGTTGATCAGCAGGCCATTGGCGAGCGCGCCGTCCATCACCGGTTTGCCGGGGACGTTCAACTGCAATGCCTGGATCGCGCCCACTCCGCGTACTTCAACCGCAATGTCGAACTTGTCGACCAGCTCGCGCAGCTTCTGTGAGAAGTAGCCGCCGACACGGCGCACACGCTCCAGTAAGTTCTCGTCTTCGAGAATCGCGAGATATTCCAGCGCCACGCGGCAGGTCAGCGGGCCTCCGCCAAACGTGGTGCCGTGCTTGCCCGGCGTGATGTGCTGCGCGAACTGCTCTTTGGCGAGAAACGCGCCGAGAGGCAACCCTGCGGCAATCGGCTTGGCGATGCAGACGACATCGGGCTTGACCCCGAAGTGCTCGAAGGCGAAGATCTGGCCGGTGCGGCCCAGTCCGCACTGGATTTCGTCGAAGACCAGCGCCGCCTGATGTTGATCGGCCTGCTCGCGGCACGCCTGAAGGAACGCCGGTGTGCTCACCTGGATGCCGCCTTCACCCTGGATGGGCTCCAGCACGATGGCGCAAACTTTCTCGTCCATCGCGGCGCGCAGCGCCTCCACATCATTGGGCGGCACGAAGCGCACCCCTTCCAGCATGGGATCGAAGTCCTTGCGGTATTTGGGCTGGCCGGTGAGCGCGAGCGCGCCCATGGTGCGTCCGTGAAAGGAATTGTCGAGCGCAATCACGACCGACTTCTCCGGGCCGCCGACGGCATGCCCGGCAGCGCGCACCAGTTTCAATGCACCTTCGATGGCCTCAGTACCGCTGTTGGAGAAGAACGCGCGATCCAGTCCGGAGGCGGTGCAGAGCTTCTCCGCCAGCAGCCCCTGGTACTCGTTGTAGTAGAGGTTGGAGACGTGGATGACCTTCGCTGCCTGATCGCGAATGACTTTCACGATGCGCGAATGGGCGTGGCCGAGCGCGTTAACGCCCAGCCCGCTGAGGAAGTCGAGATAGCGGCGGCCCTCGACGTCAAAGACGTACACGCCCTTACCGCGCGCGATGGCCAGCGCATAACGGGCATAAGTATTCAGCAGGAATTTCTGTTCGCGATCAACGATCTCTTGATAGGTGGACACCAGGATGACCTCTCCAAAACTTCATTGTAGCTTGCAAAGTGGACGCGCCGCGAAAACGAAGAAGCGGGGAGTGGTAGACAGTTTCGGAATTAGTTCAGACCGGGTAGAGCTAGCCTTTTAGGCTGGCGTCCAAGATCGCTCCACGCTATAAGGTTTGAGCGCGATTGCGTCTTTCCGTTTCCAAGTCTCAAACGGCACCGACTCCGAACTGAAGGTTCGATTGTTGCAAAATCGGAGAATTAGCGGATTGGATTTCAAGCCGAGGATCTCGGGCAGATCCCTGCGCTCCTTTGCGATGAGAACATAGCGCGGTTCAAGGCTTTGTATCAGTGCAGAAATCGGCGTGACCGATTCGTGCCCCTTGATTCTTCGCCTCTCAATTGCCCATCCCGCCCCGGCAGGTAATGCACACTTCGCGAGGTTGGTGAACGCGAATTGCGTGAGCGGAATACCGAATGCGTCAAGTAGCGACAGCAAATGCGCCCACACCGTGTTATTGATGCGCCGCCCCTTTTCGTTGACATATGTTGCCCACTTGGGAATGGCTTGAAGATACGCCTTGCGTACGGCATCTATATAGAGCTGATCTTTCTGCGGCGGCGTTGCCCGTTTGAACGCCTCTACCTTAGGGATAATCTCAAGAATGCCGCTTTTGCGGAGAACCGGGTCGTTATGTATGGCGCCGACAAGCAGCACGCGCCCGAGATGATAATCCTTGCCAATGTATCCAGGCCAAGAAATCTCGCCGTCGCAGTTACAGCCGCATGGGGTCGACAGAACCTTGCGCGCGTACTTGATCCAGCGACGTTCATATTCACGTTGACTTGACATCGCCGTCCACAGAGGTGCTGCACTGCGCAGACGAAACTCCCGACGCTCAGCCGATTCGTTTGTTCGCGACGGACGCGGCGCTGAAGCGCCGCACTACCCGGGCTTCGGGCCCGCCGGCTCTACGCTTATGCGTAGTGTTCTGCATTCTTCGCGATGAACTCCTGCTTGTCCGCCGGAACCTCGTCCACTATGAAGACGGAGTTGGTGGGGCAAACCGGAACGCAGGCGCCGCAGTCGATGCAGCCCTCGGGATCCACATAAAGCTGGGGCGCGGCCTCGAAGCCATCTTCATCCTTCTTAGGATGGATGCAGTCGGTCGGACAGGCTTCGACGCAGAGTTCATCTTTCGTACAGGTATCAGTAATGATGTATGCCATGATTGCGATCTCCCGTTTGGTTTTTCTCGCCCCATGTTCAGGACCCGGGCGGTAGGTCCTTGTGCTAAAACCCAATGTACAAAGCTTGCAACCATAGACGCGGTGATGCCGGTCACTGACCTGTTGTGAGCCGCCGCACAAGTTGAGGCGCCCATCAGGCGTGACCCCGAGCAAAGCCGAGGGGGAGAGCCCGATGCCGAAATCCTGAGCGACCCTGAGCTTGGCGAAGGGAGTCGAAGGATCGCCGAGCCGCCTCATGGCACTTCAGTTGCCCATTCCTGGGTAATGGTCCATTGAACCAGTCAAACTGTGCAGATTCGACTCAGTGATGCTACCCAGATGGTAATTCTTGCATCTCACCCTTGAGCCTCCGGACAACCCTCGGTACGTTGCTCCGTTATAATCGGCAGTTCGGCCTCGGTAAATTCGGAAAAAGCGAGTGGATGCGCTTGGCCAGGAAACCAGAGTCTTGGTGGTTGACGACGAGAAGGTCATCGCCGACACTCTGGCCAAGATTCTGGACATGAACGGCTACGACGCGTCGGCGGTTTACACCGGGACAGCGGCGGTGGAAAGGGCACGCAAGCTGCAACCCGAACTGGTTATCAGCGACGTCATCCTGCCGGACATGAATGGGACCGAAGCCGCTATCAGCATTCGCGGCTTCCTGCCCACTTGCAGAATACTGCAGTTCTTCGGGCAGGCCGCGACTCACGACCTGCTGGAGAATGCCCGGGCCCAGGGCCACGAATTTGAGATTCTGGCAAAGCCGGTTCACCCTTCAGATTTGCTGGCGAAACTACGAAGTTAGTTGGGACGCGGCTTTGGCTAGGAATATCTGATTGAGTCGGGTGGCACGGCTGAAAGCCGTGTCCTGATACAAACCGATTTATTAGATAGGCTCTTGATACCACGTTTTCATGCATACACGCCCGCGCATTGTAGTCGTCGATGACGAGCCGCAGATCACGCGCGTGCTGCGCACCAGCCTCAACGCCCAGGGCTATGACATCCGCGTGGCCAATGACGGCGAAACCGCGCTGGAGATCATGAAGGACTTCTCGCCCGACCTGGTGATCACCGATCTCGCCATGCCGAACATGAATGGCATTGAGCTGTGCCGGCGGCTACGTGAAATCTCGCAGCTGCCCATCCTGGTGCTGTCGGTGCGCGGCGAAGAACGCAGCAAGATCGAGGCGCTGGACTCGGGCGCCGACGACTACATCACCAAGCCCTTCAGCACCGGCGAGTTGCTGGCCAGGGTCCGAGCAGCCTTGCGGCGCTCACCGCCGAGTGGGACTGAGCCGCGCACCAGGATCGAAGACGGGGACTTCCACATCGATCTTGACGCGCATTCCGTCACCGTGGCTGGCCGCGACGTTCACCTCACCCCGAAGGAGTTCGATGTGCTGCTCTACGTGGCGCAGCATCCGCGCAAGGTCCTCACCCACCGCGCGATTCTGAATGCCGTGTGGGGAGGCGCCAGCGTGGAACAGAACGAGTACCTGCGTGTCTTCGTCGGCCAGTTGCGCAAGAAGCTGGAGCCCGACGCCAGCGCACCGAAATACATTCTCACCGAACCGTGGGTGGGATACCGATTCGAGCCGGGCGACTGAGGTGTTTCGACGTTACCTGATAAGTCGCGGCCTTCCTCAGGCAATAGAGGCAACAAGGCGCATTTGATCTCGCCGGGTGCAAAAACTTTGGGCGGCCACCCGGGCCGCCCATTCGCTTTAGCTAGTTGCTAGTTGCTTCTTTACGCCTGCGCCGGGCGTTCGCCGGGCGCCACGTTCGCCTGGCCCGGAGCCGGCTTCAGCACCTGCTGCACATCTTCCTTAGCCGGCGGAGGAACGTTGGGATTCACCCGTACCGGCAGTTCCTTGCCTTCGATCATCAACTGAATATCGTTGGCGTCGATGACCTCGCGCTCCAGCAGCGCCATGGCAATCCGCTCCAACACCGGACGATTGCTTTCCAGAATATGGCGCGCCGAATTGTAGCCGTCATCCACAAAGCGAACGACCTCGGCATCGATCTTCTGCGCCGTCTCCTCGCTGAAGTCGCGATGCTGGCTGATCTCGCGGCCCAGGAATATCTGCTCTTCCTTCTTGCCAAACGTGACCGGCCCCAGCGACGACATGCCGAACTCACAAACCATCTTGCGCGCGAGGTCGGAAGCCTGCTCGATGTCGTTGCCCGCGCCGGTCGTCATGGTGTTCAGGAACAGCTCTTCGGCTACGCGCCCGCCCATCATGATGGCCAGCCGCGTCTCCAGGTAATCGCGCGTATAGGTGTGTTTGTCGTCGATGGGCAATTGCATAGTGACGCCCAGCGCCATACCGCGCGGGATGATCGTCACTTTGTGCAGCGGGTCGGAGTGCTCGCGCATGGCGGCGACCAGCGCGTGGCCGGCCTCGTGATACGCGGTGACCTTCTTCTCCTCGTCCGAGAGCAACATCGACTTGCGCTCGGCGCCCATCAAGACTTTGTCCTTGGCCTGCTCGAAGTCCCACATCAGTACCGTCTTGCGGTTCTGACGCGCGGCGCTCAGCGCAGCTTCATTCACCATGTTCGCCAGGTCGGCACCGGAAAATCCCGGTGTGCCGCGAGCCAGGACGCCAAGATCGACATCGTCGCTGATGGGAATCTTGCGGGTGTGAACGCGCAGAATCTCTTCGCGGCCGCGAACATCGGGACGCGAAACCACCACGCGGCGATCGAAACGGCCCGGGCGCAGTAGCGCCGGATCGAGCACGTCAGGACGGTTGGTGGCGGCGATCAGGATGACGCCTTCGTTCGATTCGAAGCCGTCCATCTCCACCAGCAACTGGTTCAGGGTCTGCTCGCGCTCGTCGTGTCCACCGCCGAGGCCTGCGCCACGATGACGTCCGACTGCGTCGATTTCGTCGATGAAGATGATGCAAGGCGCATTCTTCTTGCCCTGCTCGAAGAGATCGCGAACGCGGCTTGCGCCCACGCCGACGAACATCTCTACAAAGTCTGAGCCCGAGATGCTGAAGAACGGGACATTAGCTTCGCCGGCTACAGCGCGCGCCAGCAGCGTCTTGCCGGTTCCCGGAGGCCCCACCAGCAGCACGCCCTTGGGGATGCGGCCGCCCAGCTTCTGAAACTTCTGCGCCTCGCGCAGAAATTCGATGATCTCCTTCAGCTCTTCCTTGGCCTCATCCACGCCGGCAACGTCCTTGAACGTCACCTTCTTCTGTTGCATGGAGAGCAGGCGCGCGCGACTCTTGCCGAACGACAGCGCTTTGTTGCCGCCGGTCTGCATCTGGCGGATCATGAAGAAATACAGCGCTCCGAGCAAAACGAATGGCGCCGCATATTGCAGCCATGAGGACCAGCCGCCGGCCTGCGCGTCCTTCACCGTCATATTGACGTTCTTGTCGCGCAGCTCCTTCACCATGTCCGTATAGCCGGCCATGATGGTGGTGTGGAATCCCGCCTTGTCGTTCTTGAATTTGCCGCGGACCTCCTGGCCAATGATCGTCACTTCGCTGACGTTGCCCTGATCCACATTGGTGAGAAACTCTGAGAAGGTAATGTCGCGTTCTTTTGCACCCGAGTTCGCACCCTTCACGACTTGCCATAGCAGGACGCCGGATAGCACGATTACAAGCCAGAACACGACCGTCTTGACCGTCGAATTCACTGAAAACTCCTGTTGAGAGGGGCAGACACGTATCCTGTGCCCAGGAAGCCATGATCAAGCTATGTAGTTCATGGGTAAGCGCCGATTCAACGCCAGACGCGGAGACTCAGCCTCCCACCAACCACACTCAGTCAGACCTTCCCTGGACAGTTAGATGCTGCCTTCGGCTGCCGGATTTAGAAATTCCGGCACACCACTGATTGTAACCCGCGGCTAAAAGAAACGGGGCAAAAGACTTGCCAAAAATCAAGAGATGGCAAAGGACCTGTCCAGATTTGGGAGCTCAGGAATTGCCGCTGCGTCGCATTCCTCTCCATTCAACCAGTATTGACGCGCCACCGAGCGTAAGGTGAGGTCGCGGTCTTCAACCGCTCGCACTACGAGGAGGATGTACCGGTGGTGCGGGTCCGCTGGCGGATCATGCGGATCATGATGAACCACAGCGCACCGAGCAAGACAAAAGGCGCCAGGTTGAGCCAACAAGGCCGGAAGCTGGAGCTTCCCCCGGAAGTGGCTCGGGCCTCGATGGTGGGCACGCACTGACGGACATCACAGCTCGCCTCGTTATGATTGCCCTGAGCGAAATAGGCCTCTGTGCATCGCTCGGGCCTTGTGAAGATTAACCTGGCAATCGATGTAATCCCCCTATTGGGGTGTCAGCTTGTACACCGTCCCTGATTGGCCGCAATTACCGTTCGCACACTGTGCCGTGCCGTACAGATTTCCGGCGCTATCGAAAACCAAACTACCCCAGGCTTTAGCACCATCGTTGCCGTTGGTGAATTCGTACAACTCGGTGTAAATCCACCCACCATTTGACGGGGTAAGTTCAAATATGCTTCCGGCGCCGCGTCCCCCAGCCAGCGCGGTTCCGTATAAATTACCGGCCGCATCCATGATTAGACTGCCCGCCGGGCTTGAAGAATACCCGCCTCCGAATGCCGGGAATGAGTAGATCAGGCCGTAGCTCCAAGCGCCATCGGACTTCGTCAGCTGGTACACAGTGCCGCCACCGTTAGCTCCACCGTCAATCGTAGTACCATATAGCTTGTTTACTCCATCCAACATCAGACCACCCATGGGATACTGCCCATCAGAACCGGCGAAGCTATGTAGTATGTTCTCAGTCCAGCTTCCTCCCGACGGCGAGATCTCATAAACTGTGCCGGCATTAGCTCCGCCGCCATTCGCAGTCGTGCCATACAGATTTCCCGAATTGTCGAAGATCACGCCGCTGAGTGGGTCCGAGCCGTCCTGGTTCTGGCTGCCGAAGTTGTAGAGCGTGCTCTCGGACCAGTGCCCACCGGAAGAGGTCAATTCGAAAACCGTTCCAATTTGATGGGTGCCGCCCACCGAGGAGGTTCCGTAGATGTTACCCGTGGCATCGAAGACAAGTGCTCCATACCCGAAGCCAGCCGGGTTTGTACCGCCAGGGGAAACGTAGATGGTCTGCTCACCCCAGGCGCAATCCACCGAACGGCAGAAGGCGGCTGGCGGATGCAGACGGAAGACCGTACCAAAGTCATTTCCACCGTAACTGGTGGTGCCGAAGAGCGTACCATCGGAAGCGATTGTCACAGGAGCGAGTGGATTGGCCCCCCCGCTGAACTGGAAGCTATAAAGCGAGGTAAAGATCCAGCTTCCTGAATGGTTCGTTAATTTGAAAACCGTGCCATCTCCCTGAGTTCCACCAGCGTCCGTCGTTCCATAAAGATTCCCGGAACGGTCCATTGTCAGCCCCGCCTCCGGCGCAGCTCCGTCTGACTCGCCAAATGTATGCAGCACGCTAAAGATAGACGCCGGCGCGGCCATCCCGACCGCCGCAACGGAAGTTGTGGCGTGATATGTCGCCTGTCCGGTCTGCGGGTTTACGGTGTAGATATTCCCGCCCGCAGTCGCCGCATACAGCGTGCCATGCCGGAATACCAGCGAGGTGATATTCGCTACGCCGGTCAGTCCGATCATGCTAGCCGCTCCCGTCGACGTGTCTAGCGAATACAACACGGAGCCTGTGCCCGGGTCGAGCGTTGCGTAGAGCGCTACTCCATTGGCTGACATCGCCAGCGTACCCGCACCCAGGCCGGTTCTGCCCAGGTCACTTACACTTCCGCCACCTACAAGCGACCACAATTGGAGGATTCCGTCGGAGGTGATGGCGTACAAATTTCCCGCGATGGTCGCGCCGAAGGAACGAACAGTCAAATTGTTACTTGCAATAAGGGTCACGCTGCCATTGGACAGATTAAGCTGGTATAAACCGCCCTGACCTAAGACTCCGCTGTACACAAACGCACCCAACTCGCCCAGTCCCGCCAATTGGGTTTGCGATGTGCCCAGTTGAGTAAACGCTCCCGTGTCCAGATTGAGGGTCCCAAATGCACTTGTGTTGGTGGTGGCATACACGACGTTCTGTGCTCGTGTTTGTGGGCTCAACACGAAAAAGGTTCCCAGAATCAGCAAGGCCAACTGCAGACTCCCGTGAACGCGCGCAACGGTTGCTCGCAGGGAATTCATCTGCCTTCCTCCTTATAGTTTTCGATAGATTGTAGAGTTGGGCTATGCAACTTGCAATCCGAGTCGCACCGGGAGCGTGGTGCAGAGTGAACGGACTCCGGACATTCTGCCCCGGCTCTCCTTCGAAGGCAAGTCAAAATTTGGGTTTTGCGTAAGATTGCGCAAAACTGCCGCCGGAACTGGCGACGGCATCGATGGTCGGAAGCCACTAGGGTCAGTGGCTAGGGTCAGTGGCTGGTGGTCAGTGGCTTTGCCCGGGGCTAGTGCTCAGTGGCTAGTGGTCAGTGGTCAGGGATGCTTTGTGACCAGCTCAAATCCCTAGTCCTTGACCCCTGATCCCTGGCCTCTGGTTCCTGCAACTTTCCTGCATTCTGTCACGTACTACTCTCAGGACGGCTCGGCGCCGACAGGTACAATACGGTTAACCGGCACCTCGCATTCTCATGACTTCAGTGCAGCAGCAACGGCGGCTTGCGCGCGGGCATTTCCTGCGTGAGCCGGTAATTATCGCGTTGCAGACTATGCGCGCTCACAAGCTGCGTTCCTTCCTCATGTTGCTGGGCGTGATCCTGTCAGTTTCGACGCTGATCCTGGTGATTGCGCTGGTCAACGGGATGAACGTGTATTTCGCCACCCGCATCGCCAACTTGGGCTCAAACGTCTTCCTCGTTCACAAGTTTCCCATCATCAGCGATACCAAGGAACTGCTGAAGGCGACCCGCCGTAACCGCGACATCACCTGGGATGACTACGTGGCCCTGCGCGACAATCTCAAACTGCCTAAGGCGGTCGGCGTGGAAGTGCGGCGCTTTGCCAACCTCCGTACGGAGAGGCAAAGCGTGCAGGATGTCGAGCTGCGCGGCGTCACGGCTAACATCGGCGACATGGATGTGGAAGAGGTCGCCACCGGACGCTACATGACCGACAGCGACAATGAGCATCGCGACATGGTCTGCATGATTGGCGCCGATGTCGCAGATAAGCTCTTCGCCAATATCGATCCGCTGGGTAAAATTCTGACCGTCGACGGTCAGGAGTTCCAGATCGTGGGCGTGGCCAAGAGAATCGGCAACACCCTGGGCCAGTCGCAGGACAACTTCGTCTACATTCCCATCGAAACGTGGCTGAAGATCTACGGGCGCAACAATACTCTCAGCGTCAACGTTCAGACGCGTGGGCCGGAGTGGCTGGCGCGAACCAAGGAGGAAGCTCGAGTGCTGCTGCGCGCCCGCCGTCACCTGGGCCCGAACGACGATGACAACTTCGGCATCCTGGCCAGTGACACCCTGATGGGCCTTTGGAAAAACCTCACCGGCACGCTGGCCTCGGGCATGGTGGGCCTGGTTTCCATCTTCCTGGTGATCGGCGGCGTGGTGATTATGAACGTGATGCTGGCCTCGGTCACCGAGCGCACGCGCGAGATTGGGATTCGCAAGTCGCTGGGCGCCAAGCGGCGAGACATTCTGCTCCAGTTTCTGGTGGAATCGACGGTGATGGCGTTGGTTGGCGGAGCCCTGGGGGTGTTGATCGCATGGATCATGGCGGTGATTGTGCGCACCGCGACACCCGTTCCCATGGCTGTTCCCATCTCCGCCGTGGCCCTGGCGATCGGCATTTCTTCGGCAACGGGCGTGTTCTTCGGTGTCTATCCCGCACGCAAGGCGGCCAGGCTGGACCCGATTGAGGCGTTGAGATACGAGAATTAGCGGTCAGTGGCTAGTGGCCAGTGGCCAGACGGGAGTTCACATGGCAAACGGGACTTCACC
>Ga0302325_10011014_pt1 | contig 19507 bp, 16 predicted proteins | sample Palsa_T0_2_FD_201948 | JGI IMG/M metagenome (GOLD analysis project Ga0302325, IMG submission 201948) | Peat permafrost microbial communities from Stordalen Mire near Abisko, Sweden - Palsa_T0_2 | ecosystem: Environmental > Terrestrial > Soil > Palsa > Peat permafrost | place: Sweden: Abisko...
AGGCCTTTCGGGGAACGGTCATCGGCATCACGGGCAGCGCCGGCAAGACGTCCACGAAGGAGCTCCTCGCCGTCCTCTTGGGCGGCGAGGCGGCAGGCGTCCTCGCCACCGAGGGCAACCTGAACAATCAGATCGGCGTCGCGCTGACCCTCTGCCGCCTGGATTCGGTCCGGCACCGCTTTGCCGTGGTGGAGGCCGGGATCAGCGCCCCGGGCGAGATGGGGACGCTTGCCGCGATGATCGATCCCAACGTCGCGATCGTCACCATCGTCGGGCCGGCGCATCTGGCGGAGCTGGGGGACCTGGAGTCGGTGGCGCGCGAGAAGTCCGTTCTGGCCGCGTCGGTCCGCAAGGGCGGCATCTGCATCTTCCCAAGCTCGTGCGAGGCCTACTCCTATTTCCGCGACCTTCCCGCATCCTCCTGTCTGGTGGTCGAGGCCGCCGGAACATCCGGCGCCAAGGGCCCGGCCAGGGGCCGGATCACGTTCTCGGCGTCGCACTCGGGCGACAGCACGACGATCCTTGTGGCCTACGGGCCCCCTCCTCCGGTCGTCGTCAAGCTCAGGCGCGTCACCGACGGAATGTCCCAGAACGCGGCGATGGCCGTCTGTGTCGCTATGCGCGTCGGTGAGCCGAGGAGGGAGATTGAGCGCCGCCTGCTCTCCTGGAATCCCGCGCCGCTCAGGGGGGAATGGCGCATTTCGGACGGGCGCCGGCTTTACCTCGACTGCTACAATGCGAATCCCGCTTCCATGTCGGATGCGCTGGCCTCCTTCAACGCCGTCGCGCCCAGCGGCGAGCCCCATCTTCTCGTGATCGGGTGCATGGAGGAGCTTGGATCCGACGCCCAGCGCTACCACGTCGAGCTTGGCCGGTCCCTCAGGCTCCGGCCGGGCGACCAGCTGGCCGCCGTTGGCGGCCTGGCCGGAGCCATCCGCCAGGGCGCCCTGGAGGCGGGGGCCCTGCCGGGCCAGATCGAGGTTGCGGACACCATCGGACCGATGTCAGAGCGGCTCTCGGCGTTCCGGGGATCGGTTTTCGTGAAAGGGAGCAGGCGCCATGAGCTGGAAAAGGCGTTCGCGGGGCCGGAGTTTGCGGAGGCCGCCCATGCTTAGCCTCCTCGCCGGGTACGACGGCGCGTACGGCCCGCTGCGCATCCTGCGCTATATCACGCTTCGCACCCTCCTCGCCGCCGGCACGGCGGCCCTGATTGGGTTCATCATCGGTCCCTGGCTGATCGCGCACCTGCGCCGCCTCAAGTTCGGGCAGCACTATGACGATGACCGGACCGGGGACCTCGCGGGCCGGTTCGACAAGAAGAACACCCCGACCATGGGGGGCCTCCTGATATTTGTGTGCGTGCTCGGAAGCTCCGTCCTCTGGGCTGCGCCCAATGTCTGGGTGCTCGTGGCCCTGGGCGTCTACACGGCCCTGACCGCCGTGGGGTTCAGGGATGACTACCTCAAGGTCGTGCGCAAGGACCGGCACGGGATCTCCTCCGGCGCCAAGATTTTCTGGCAGACGGCCGTCACCGCGCTCGCGCTGGCGGCGCTCCTCGCGAACCCGGAAAGCTCGGAAAAAATCCGGGAACTGTGGGTTCCCTTCGTCAAGCACCCCGTGGTGGCCAGCATGCCTATCGCGGCGCTCGCGGTGTTCGTCTATTTCTGGATCGTCGGGTTCTCAAACGCGATCAACCTGACGGATGGCCTGGATGGTCTCGCCATCGGCTGCACGATCACGGTCGCGCTCACCTACGGGATCATGGCCTATGCGGCCGGCAACCTGAAGATCGCCGACTATCTCCTCATCAGCTACGTGCCCGGCACGGGCGAGCTCGCGGTGGTGTGCGGGGCCCTAGTCGGCGCGGGGCTCGCTTTCCTCTGGTGGAACTCCCATCCCGCGGAACTCTTCATGGGCGACACGGGGTCGCTCGCCCTCGGGGGACTCCTCGGCATTGTCGCCTTCATGGTCCAGCAGCCGCTGACGCTCATCATCGTCGGCGGGGTGTTCGTCTGGGAGGCCGTCTCGGTGATCATCCAGGTGGGTTACTTCAAGGCCACGCGCCGCAGCCAGGGCGTGGGCAAGCGCTTCTTCCTGATGGCGCCCATCCATCACCATTTCCAGAAGCAGGGATGGCCGGAGACCAAGGTGGTGCTCCGCTTCTGGATCCTGTCGCTCATTTTCGCCCTCGTCGGGCTGGGAACACTCAAGATTCGCTGACAATGGCCCTTTCGACTCCCGACTTCCTCGCCTCAAGGCTCGCCCGGCCCGTCGCCATCATGGGCGGTGCCGTCAGCGGAGGCGGAGCGGTCGCCCTTCTCTCCAAGCTGGGGGCGAAGTCAGTCGTCTATGATCGGAACGGTACGGAATTCACCGCGCAGGCGGCCGCCGCGCACGAACTTGTCGTTTTCTCGCCCGGCTTCTCGCTCCATCATCCCTGGCTCGAGCTCGCCCGCAAGTCAGGGAGCATCTGCATGGCGGAGATCGACTTTGCTTCCGTTTTCTGGCGCGGCCGAATCGTCGCGGTCACCGGAACGAACGGGAAGACCACGCTCACCGAGTTCCTGGCCCGCGCCCTTGCGGGCGCCGGAAAACGCGCCGTGGCGGCCGGCAACATCGGGCAGCCCTTCACACGGGTGGTGGCGGACGAGGACGGCGGTGCGCCGGATGTGACCGCCGTCTGCGAGGTGAGCTCCTTCCAAGCCGAGCAGCTGGGGCACTTTTACGCCGACGGTCTCCTGTGGACGAACTTTGCCGAGGACCATCTTGAGCGGCATCCCGGCATGGAGGCCTATTTCCTCGCAAAGTGGGAACTGGCGCTTCGCACCCCCCCCGGACGGTTCTTTGCGGGAAGCTCCGTCCAGCGCTTCGCCGCGCAGTTTGGCCGGCATGTCGCGCCGAGCGCGAGCGTCTCCACCGAGGGGCAACCCCCCGACCCCCGCCTGGCCGGGACCGCGTTTGAGGCCTATCCACAGAGGGAGAACTTCATCCTTGCGGCCGCCTGGTGGTGGTCGGAGGGCCTGGACGAATCGGCCCTCCTTGCGGCAGCGAGGGGGTTCCGCCCGGGCCGACACCGGCTTGCGAGGGTGGAGACGATCGACGGCGTGACCTACTGGAACGACTCCAAGGCCACGAATTTTCACGCGGTCGAGGCGGCGCTTGCGGGCTTCGGGAGGCCCGTCGTTCTGATATCCGGGGGGCGTTCGAAGGGCGGCGACCTGCCTTCGTTTGTCCGGAGGATAGCCCCGCGCGTCGCCCACATGGTGCTTCTCGGAGAAACCGGCCCCGCGCTTGGCGCGGCGTGCGAGGCGATGGGCGTGGCGCACACGCTCTGCGCGTCGCTGGACGAAGCGGTCCGCGCCGCCACGGCGGCCGCTCAACCCGCGGGCGACGTGCTCCTGAGTCCCGGATTCTCCAGTTTCGACATGTTCCGCAACTACGAGGATCGCGGCGACCGGTTTGAACGGGCGGTCGCCGAGCTCCATGCGGCCCGAGTTTGATATAGCTTTGATGACGACAACCGACAATCTGACACCTGTCCGACAAGACCAGTTTTCCCCATGAAAATAATCAAGATACTTGGAATCGCGGCGGGCATCCACGCGCTCGCGCTCGTCCTCCTTCTTTCAAGCCCCGGCTGCAGCAATTCAAAGGCGGCGGGCCAGGACTCGTCGCCGATCACGGCCGCGCCGGCTGCCGATTCGACGGCGCCCGCGCCGGGCGCGACCATCCAGGTCCCTGACTCGGTCGGCATACGCTACAGCCCGACCCGGCCCGGGACGACGGTCGCCTCCGCGCTGGAGACGCAGCCTGTCTCCGATGTCACGCCCGCGACGACCTACACGGTCGGCAAGGGCGACTCCCTCTCGTCGATCGCCAAGAAAAACCAGCTGACGAAGGCGGATCTGGCCTCGGCCAACAACCTCAAGATGGGCTCTATCCTTCACGTCGGCCAGAAGCTGATCATACCGACCAAGGCGGGACAGGAAAAGGCGGCGACCGCGGAAGCGGTCCCCGCCAAGGCTGCGGAAACGGCGCCCCCGGACAAGCCGGCGGCGGATGCAACAAGGCACGTTGTGAAGGCCGGCGAGACCCTCGGGGGAATTGCCCGCAAGTACGGCGTCAAGCAGGGCGACATCGCGGTGGCGAACAACATCACCGACCCGCGCAAAATCCAGCCCGGCCAGGAGCTGATAATTCCGATGAAGTCCGCTCTGAACGCCGCCAAGGTGCCGAGGACGACCGCCCCCGCCAAGGCGGCGACGGCGCCTGCGGAGGAGGACCTCGACGCCGGGCTCAAGCCGCCGACCGCGACCGAGGTGCCGGTCGTGAAGATTGAGGATTCCACGACGCCCGCGCAGCCGAACAACCCCTGAGCCAAGCGAGCCATGGCAAGCGAAAGGCCCGCCGGTTCCCTCCGCATCCCCTCGATCGCAAGTCCCGTCGCGGTCATCGTCGTCTGCGCGATCGGCCTGACGTTCCTCGGGCTCACGATCCTGTTCAGCGCGAGCATCTCGCTCAAGCAGGACCCGTACTTCTACCTCGACAAGCAGGTGATCGGGGTGGCCGCCGCCGGCCTGCTCTGCTTTGTCGCAAGCAGGATCAACCTGGACTACGCCCGTCGGGCCTCCGTGTGGATCGCGGCCGTGGCCCTCCTGCTCCTCCTGCTTGTCCTGGTCCCCCACCTGGGCGTTTCCGTCAAGGGAAGCAGGCGCTGGCTCGGTTACGGGGCCGCGCGGCTGCAAGTCTCGGAGTTCGCAAAGCTCGCGATGGTATTCTGTCTGGCCCACTACCTCGCCCTGAACCAGACCCGCATCGGCGACCTGAAGAGGGGCTACCTTTATCCGCTCGGCATCATCGGGGCCTTTACCGGGCTTATCCTCCTTGAGCCCGACTTCGGCACCGCGGCTCTCGCTCTCTCGGTCGGGCTCATCCTCCTTTTCCTTTCGGGCGCGAAGTGGCGCTACATCCTCCCGACGATCGCGCTCGCCGCGGCGGCTTTCGCGCTGCTCGTCGCGCAAAACCCCAATCGGCTTCGGCGGTTCACGGCGTTCATGGATGTCGAGGGCAACAGGCAGGGGGGCACCTACCAGCTCTACCAGTCCCTGGAGGCCTTCGCTGCGGGAGGGACATCGGGCGCGGGCCTCGGCCAGGGGCGCCAGCAGATCAACTTTCTCCCGGAGGCGCACACGGATTTCATCTTTGCCGTCGTCGGCGAGGAACTGGGCATGTGGTTCACGCTGGGCGTCGTGGGTGTGTTCGGGATCATGTTCATCGCGGGGCTCGCCCACCTGAAGAGAGCCCCCAACCTCTTTCACTTCCTTCTCGCGGCGGGCTGCCTCCTGCTGATGTGCCTGCAGTCCATCATCAATCTTGGAGTCGTCACCGGCGTATTGCCGACGAAGGGGATGTCGCTGCCCTTTATCAGCGCAGGCCTCTCCAATCTCCTTCTGATGGGCCTGCTCATAGGGATCCTCATCAACACGCAGCGCGCGTGGGGGAGGGCCTCACTCCCCCTGGGGGCGGGCGCGATGCGCGAGGTCCTTGCATGAGCCGGTTTCTCATTTCCTGCGGGGGCACCGGAGGCCACCTTTCGCCCGGGATCTCGCTCGCGGAGGGGCTCGCCGCCCGCGGCCATGAGGCCCGGCTCCTGATCAGCATGAAGAAGGTGGATGCGCGCCTCGTTGAGAAATATCCCCATCTCAGGTTCGAGCGGATGCCCGGGACCGGGTTTTCATGGCATCCCGCAAGGTTCGCGCGGTTCGTCGCCTCCCAGATTGCCGCGATCCGGTCCTGCCTTGGCATTGTGAGGGACATACGCCCGGACGTCGTCGTCGGCTTTGGCGGCTTCACTTCGGCGCCCGCGGCGATAGCGGCGCGGTTGCACGGGATACCGGTGGCGCTCCACGAGGCCAATCGCGTACCCGGGCTCGCGATACGCGCGTTGGGGCGATTTGCGGGGCGGGTCTACCTCCCCTTTGGGATACGAATTTCGGGCGTGCGCACCGCCGCGACGCGGCACGCGGGGCTGCCGGTCCGCAGCGAGATAGTACGGATGCCCGCGGCGCAGGCGCGGGAGGCTCTCGGCCTGGACCCGACCCAGAAGGTCGTCGTCGTCCTGGGCGGGAGCCAGGGCGCGTCTTCGCTCAACGCCTGGGCGCTCTCGAAGTCCGAGGCGCTCGCGCTTGAGGGGGTCCAGATTTACTGCGTGACCGGCCTCGGCAAGGCCGATCCGGAGACCCGGGTGCTCCGATCGAGCGCGGGCGAGCCGGTGAAGGCGATCTTCGTCCCGTTCTGCGACAGGATTGGCGAGCTGCTTTCCGCGGCGGACCTTGTCGTCTCGCGCGCCGGTGCGGGAACGATAGCCGAGCTCATCCGGTGCGAGGTGCCGGCCATACTCGTGCCCTATCCGCACGCGGCTTCCGACCACCAGCGCGCCAACGCCGCGTTTTTCGAGCGCCAGGGCGGCGGCCTTGTCATCGAGGAGGCCATGGTCGGGGATCTCCAGTCCGAGGTGCTTGACCTCGTGTTCAACGAGTGGCTCCTGCGCCAGTTCCGGGGAAACCTCAAGCGGATGGACCGCGCCAATTCCCTGGATCTCATGCTGGCGGACCTGGAGGTGATGGCGCGCGCGGGTTCTGAGGGCCGAACGGGCCGGTCCCTGGGGATCGCCGCATGAGGCCGCCTCCGCTGCCCCTTCTCTTTGGGCGCGAGGTGCGCCGCGTTCACTGCCTGGGCGCCGGCGGAATGGGCGTTGCGCCGCTTGCAATCTATCTCGCCCGGTCGGGATGGACCGTGTCCGGTGAGGACGACGCCCTGACCGGCGAGGTGTCCGCCCTCCTTTCTGGCGCAGGAGTGCGGGTGGGGCCGCTGCCGGACTCGTGCGACCTGGTGGTGCGTTCCTCGGCGATTGCGGACGGCCATCCCTCGTTCATGGCCTCCCTCGCGCGCGGGCTGCCCGCCGTGCGCCGCGGGGAGCTCCTGGCGGAGGTGGTGCGCGGCAAGAAACTCGTGGCCGTCTGCGGCTCGCACGGCAAGACGACGACCACCGCGATGCTTGTCACCGCGCTTCGGAGGGCGGCGTTTCCCGCCGGATACGTTGCCGGCGGCCTTTTCAACGATTCGACGGCGCCAGCGGCGGTCGGCTCAAGCCAGTGGGTCGTCGCCGAAATCGACGAAAGCGATGGCACAATCGACGGCTTCTCGCCGGAAATCACCGTGCTCGTGAACCTGGACTGGGACCATCCGGACCGGTACGGAAGCCCGGCCGAGCTCGAGGCGGCCTTCGTGGCGCTGTGCGCCCGAACGCGCGCCACCGTGCTTGTGAGCGACGCGTGCCCCCTCTCGCTCCGGCTCGCTCCGTCCGCGGTGACCTTTGGCCGAAGCGGAAGCTATACAGGCACGCTCACCGGCGAAAGGGACGGGCGGATGACGCTCCTGCTTGGCGGAAGATTCAACCCGATTGAGATGACCGTCGGGACCACCGGGGATTTCAACGCGTCAAATGCGACCGCAGCGCTTGCGGCCGCGCAGCTCATGGGCGTCGAGCCTTCCAAGGCGTCGCTGGCGGACTATCCGGGAATTCGCAGGCGCCAGGCCGTACTCATGGACGAGGGCGGAGTGACCGTCATCGAGGACTACGCCCACCATCCCGCCGAAATCCGGGCGCTCCTTCCCAGCCTGCGCCGGCGGCTGGCGCCGGGCGGGCGACTGATCGCCGTTTTCCAGCCCCATCGGCACACCCGCACCGCCCGCTTCAAGGCGGAATTCGCGGCGTCGCTGGCTCTGGCCGACAGCGTGCACCTCCTGGACGTCTACGCGGCCGGAGAGGCTCCCGTCTCAGGCGGTACGACGGCGGACGTGTACGCCGAGCTCAAGAGGGGTGCGCCGCTTCTTCCGGTGAGCTATCTGCCTGGGGGCGGCTCGGGCTGCATCCCGGCGCTCCTGCGCGAGGCGAAGCCGGGCGATCTCGTTGCATTTGTCGGAGCAGGAGACATCGACCGGACCGCCCGGGCATGGGTTGACGCAGCGAGGGCGGACATGGCCCGCTCGCTGCGTTGGGACCGCTTTGCCGACGCCGTGCGCCCGCTCCTTTCCCGCGCGTCCAGGCTGACACGGGAGGAGCCCCTGGCCAAGAAGACGACGCTGCGGGTGGGGGGCTCGGCAAGGCTCTTCTGCGAACCGGCGGGCGAGGACGACCTGCGGACCCTTCTCCAGGAGGCGAAAAAGGACGGCGCCCCGGTGTACATCCTCGGGCGCGGGTCCAACCTCATCGTGCCCGACGAGGGGGTCGAGGGGCTCATCATTTCCCTTTCCCAGAAGTTCTGGTCGGGTTTCGAGACGCTCCCCGACGGAAGGGTCCGCGTAGGGGCGGGCCTGCGCTTGAAGAACCTCTGCGGACTCGCGGCTTCCGCGGGCCTCGCAGGTTTTGAGTTCCTCGAGGGAATCCCGGGAAGCGTGGGCGGCGCCCTCAGGATGAACGCGGGCGCGATGGGCGGATGGATCTTCGACATCGTTGAAGAGGTGCGGTTGATGTCGATGGAGGGGGCCATTTCCGAACTCCCGCGCTCCGCGATGGACGTCGACTACAGGTACTGCGGCGAATTGCGGTCGGCCATCGCCCTTGGGGCGGTCCTGCGGCCGATGTCCCGGTCCGACGCCTCGGCCGTCGGGCGGCAGATTGACGACTACCGGCGCAAGCGGCACGAGTCCCAGCCCCGCGAGCCCAGCGCGGGCTGCATCTTCAAGAATCCACCGGGTGCGTCCGCGGGACGGCTGATCGAGGAGAGCGGGATGAAGGGAGCCCGGGTCGGCGGGGCCGAGGTTTCGCGCGTCCACGCCAACTTCGTCATCAACAGCGGAGACGCGACAAGCGCCGACGTGCTGGAACTCGTGCGGCGGGTGAGGGCCGGGGTGCGGCAGGCCAAGGGCGTGGAACTGGAGCCCGAGGTGCTCCTTTACGGCAAGGAATGGAGGGACGTCCTGTGAGCGCCCCCGTGATCGCAGTCTTCGCCGGGGGCACGTCCGCGGAAAACGAGGTGTCGACCGGATCCGGTGCGGCCTGCGCTATGTTCCTCGCGCGGACCTTCACAACCCGGCTGTTTCCGATCGTCGCGGACGCGCTTCCTGAGGGCTATGACCCCGCGCGCCACGTCGTCTTTTCCACCCTTCACGGCACGTTCGGGGAGGACGGGGGCATGCAGCGCCTGCTCGACGCCGCAGGCGGGGCCTACGCGGGATGCGACGCCGCCTCCAGCGCGCTCACGATGGACAAGGACCTCACCAAGAGGACCGCCTCGGAACGGGGGGTCCCGGTGGTCGAGGGCATGATTTTCGATGCGCACTCGAAACCGACGGCAGCCGAGGTCGCCCGGAGGCTGGGCTCCCACGTGGTCATCAAGCCCAACAACGAGGGGAGCAGCGTGGGGCTGAAGATTGTCGCCGACGAGAAGGGGCTGAAGGACGCGCTCGACTCCATCACGGCCGGCCGGTGGATAGCCGAGCGCAGGATCATGGGGAAGGAGGTCTCGGTGGGCATCCTTCGCGGCGCGTCAATGGGCATCGTGGAGGTCAGGCCGAAGTCAGGGGTCTACGACTACACGAGCAAGTACACGCCGGGGACGACGGAATACCTTGCGCCCGCCCCCCTGGAGGATTCGCTCGCCGCCAGAGTCAGGACCGCGGCGGAGACCGCCTTCGCCGCGTGCGGCTGCCGCGACTACGCGCGCGTCGACTTCATGATTTCGTCAAAGGACGAACCGTTTTTGCTCGAAATAAACACGCTTCCTGGCATGAAGGAGACGAGCCTGCTGCCCAAGAGCGCTCGCTGCGCGGGACTGGATTTCACGGCCTTGGTAAGGGAGATGGTTTCACCCGCAGTGGAGCGTTTCCGTCAGAGCGCCGGCTCGCGCCGCCCATGAGCAAGGACATACATGCTATGCCCGAGACCCGCAGCTGGAGGGAAATCCCCCAGCAGGTTGGATCGCGCGCGATGTCCGGCGAGGGCCGCCGCAGGGTCGCGATGGGCGCGATGCGCGCGGTGATGGGTTTTTTCGCGATCGGGCTCGTCTCCTGGGGAGCGTGGGAGATGTCGGCCGTGCTCCGCGACAAGCCCGATTCCCTTCTGGACGCGGCCAAGAGCGACCGGGTCCGCAGCCTGGTCCTCATCACCGACGGCGTGCTGGACAAGAACTGGCTCGCCAAGACCCTTTCGATCCCGGCCGACGCGACCCTCATTGGCCTGGACCTGAGCGAACTCCACTCGAGGCTCATGGCCGACTCACAGGTCGCCTCGGCGGCGATAGACCGCAATTTCCCGGACAAGCTCACCGTCCGCATTTCCGAGAGGTCCCCCGTGGCGCGGATGATGGCCCAGGCGGGTGGCGACCCGCCGTCGATGCTGCTGGTCTCCCGGGATGGAGTCGCGTTTTCGGGCACCGGGTTCGACCCGGCCATGGTCGCCACGCTGCCCTGGATCGACGGCGTCCGGCTCTCGCGCTCGGGAAAGGCGTTTGGCCCGGTCGACGGGATGAAGTCCGTCTCGGACCTCCTCGCCACGGCCAAGCTCGAGGCGGAGGAGCTCTACCGGACCTGGCAGGTGATCTCGCTGGGTCGCCTGGCGACGGATGGCGAGATCGAGGTCTTTACCCGCGACGGGATGAAAGTCGTCTTCGGCGCTAGGGAGGATTTCCTGCGGCAGATCGCCCGGCTCGACCTGCTGGTGGATTCGAATACCGACCCAACCCGTCCCATTCGGACGGTGAACCTCGCCTTGGGCCCGCAGGTGCCCGTGACCTACGGGATCGCGGCCCCGACCCTCGCCGAGCCGCCGGTGAACACCATGGGCGCAAGATCTGCGCAGCCGGTGATCGCATTTCCCTCGTCCTCCAGCATACATATTGACGTCAAACGTGAGCTCTAAGACCACCTTCATCGGGGCAGTCGAGATCGGCACTTCAAAGGTCACCGCGCTTGTCGGCGAATACACCGGGCGCGAGATTGTCATCATCGGGTGCGGGGAGTGCTCGTCGAGGGGCGTGATCAAGGGATCGGTCGTCGACTACCGGGCCGCGACCGAATGCACGCACAGCGCGCTCGAGATCGCCGAGAAGGACGCGAACGAGCGTGTCGACCATGTGTACCTCGCCCAGACCGGCGGGCACCTGGAGGGTTTCTACAACGAGGCCTCCCTCAACGTGAAGGCGGCCGACAACATGATCGAGATGGATGACATCAGGACCGTCTGCGACCTTGCGAAGGCGAAGGACCTTCCCCTGGGCCGGATGGTCGTCCACAACATCCGCCGCCCGTTCCGCGTCGACGGGCGCCTGGTGCCGACCTCCCCCGAGAACCTGGTGGGCCAGCGTCTCGAGGTCGGCTACTGGACCGTCCACGGCCAGGAGCAGCGCCTCGCGGACAATATCCATGTCATCCGGGGCTTCAATCTGGAGGTCCGCGAGCTCGTCCTCTCAAGCCTGGCGTCCGGGCACATGGTCACAAGCATGGAGGAGCGCCAGAACGGCGTGCTCGCGATTGATATCGGCGCGGGCACGACCGACTATGTGCTCTACCGCAACGGCGCGCCCCACACGACAGGCGTCGTGGCCGTGGGCGGGGGCCACTTCACGAACGACATCAGCATCGGACTCAGGCTCACCGAGGGTCAGGCCGAGAAGCTCAAGGTCCGCTTCGGCCGCGCCGTCGTCCAGGCGCGCGACAGGAACGAGAAGGTCTGGCTGGACGGGAACTTTGCGATAGGCGACAGGCAGTTCTCCCGCCATGCGATCGAAAGCGTCACCTCCGCGCGCGCGTGGGAGCTTCTCGAGGTGGTGAGGAAGAAGCTCGGTCACGCGTTCTCCCAGGAGACCTGCGCCGGCGGCGTCGTCCTCACCGGCGGCGCGGCCAAGCTGCCCGCGATCGCCGAGTGCGCGGCAAAGGTGTTCAGCGCGCCCGCCCGCCTGGGGGAGGCCCCGTCGTGGGTGACCGAGAACCTGCGCGACCCGGGGTACCACACGGCGCTCGGCATCCTTTACTACGGCGTGAGCTCGCTCGGCGACAGCGGCACGGCGACGCGGCGCAAGGGCGGCTTCCTGCGCAATGTCTCCCGCCTATTCGCTTCAACGTGAATCCCAACGAACTTCCACTGGAGCACCAGATCCTCTGCGACCGCAACGTCGCGATCAAGCTCCTGGGCGTGGGCGGCGCGGGCTCGAACGCGGTCGACCGGCTCAAGATGGAGAGCCTCGAGAGGCTCCAGCTCACGGTCATCAACACCGACAACCAGGCCCTCTCGAGTTCGCCCGTGCAGGACAAGGTCCTTATCGGGATGGGCTCGACCCGCGGACTCGGCGCGGGCGGTGACCCGGAGCTCGGCCGCCAGGCGGCCGAGGACGACCGCGAGAAGATCACAAGGGTCGTCAAGGACTGCGACCTTGTCTTCATCATCGCCGGCATGGGCGGCGGGACCGGTGGCGGCGCCTCGCCGATCGTCGCCGAGATCGCCGCCGAGCAGGGGGCGCTCGTGATAGCCTTCGTCACGCTTCCGTTCAGCTTCGAGGGGGGGCGCCGCCTCAAGCAGGCGGAGGAGGGTCTCGCAGCCCTCAGGCGGGTCTGCGACGCAGTCATCCCGCTCCCCAACGACATCCTGCTTCAGGAGTCGGCCGACAACGAGACCGTGCTCGACTCATTTGCCCGGGCCGACGAGTGGATAGGACGGGGTGTGAAGTCCATCTGGTCCATGCTTTCCAAGACGGGCCTGATCAATGTGGACTTTGCCACCCTGCGCCAGGCGTTCAACAATCGCGGGGCGAAGACGCTTTTCGGGCTCGCCGAGGGCTCGGGCGAGAACGCGGCCGCCGAGGCGATCGCGGACCTCAAGCTGTGCCCACTCCTCCATACCCCGGAATACTCCCGGAAGGCGGACCGGCTGCTCGTCAACATTTCTGGCGGCACGGAGCTCACGCTCCCCAAGGTGAATGAGATCATGAACGCGATCGCCGACCAGTTCGGGCGCGACTCGCACATCATCATGGGCGCGGTCATCGACGAGGGGATGCAAGGCCGCGTCGAGATCACGGTGCTGGGGACGAGCGACATGGGCGCACGCGGCATCGTGGGCCGCAGGCCCATCCCCGCGCGTCCCCGGACGAACGCCACGCGCCCCGAGGAGGCCGCCCCGAGGCTTGAGACCGCCCCGGCCCCGGCGCCCGAGGCCGCGGCCCTTGCGGCTTCGAAGGGCAAGCAGGACGAATTTGGATTCGGGGAGGTCGAGAGCAGGGGCCAGTTCGAACGCACGGACCGCAACCTGTTCGACGGGCAGGACCTCGACGTCCCGACCTACCTCCGAAAGGGAATCAAGATCGCGGTTTGATCCCCGCGGGGGATTGGCGTAGGCTTTGAGCCATGTTTGTCGACGAATGTGTTATCAAGGTGTCCGCCGGCGATGGTGGCCGGGGCTGCATTTCTTTCCGCCGCGAGAAATACGAGCCCTGGGGTGGCCCCAACGGCGGCGATGGCGGCGCGGGGGGAGACGTGATCCTTCTCGGCTCCCACGACACGAACAACCTCGTCGACTTCAAGTTCAAGCAGCACTGGAAGGCCGGCCGCGGCGAGCACGGGCTGGGGAAGGACTGCAACGGAAAGGAGGGCCGCGACGCCGAGCTGCACCTTCCTCTGGGGACGATCGTGACCGACGTGGCGACAGGGCGCATCGTGGCTGAGGTCGTCGTGGACGGCCAGCGGATCGTCCTGTGCAAGGGCGGGAATGGGGGCTGGGGCAACACCCACTTCAAGACGTCGACCAACCGGGCCCCCAGCCGGGCCAACCCGGGGCAGCCGGGTGAGCACGGCGAATTCCGCCTGGTCCTCAAGTCGATCGCCGACGTGGGCCTTGTCGGATTCCCGAATGCGGGTAAATCCTCCCTGACCAACGCGATCACGAAGGCCCACCCGAAGACGGCGGCGTACCCGTTCACCACACTTCATCCCCAGATCGGCGTGATTGAGTTCAAGGACTACGTCCGGGGCGACAAGAGGCTCCTTCTCGCCGACATCCCTGGGCTCATCGAGGGGGCCAGCGAGAACCGCGGCCTCGGCCACAGGTTCCTTCGGCATGTCGAGAGGTGCGCCCTCTTGCTGATCATCGTCGACATGGCGGGCAACGACGGGCGCGATCCGAGCGACGACTACCGCCAGCTCCTCAATGAGCTGAAGCTGTACGACCCCGCGCTCCTGAAGAAGCCGAGGCTCGTGGCTGCCAACAAGATGGACCTGCCGGCGGCGGCGCCGAACCTCGCGAAGTTCAAACGCCGAAACAGGGTGGATTCGGTCGAGATTTCATGCCTTGAAGGCACGGGGCTGGAACAGCTTAAGAAAGAATTGCTAAAGAGGGTGACGGTCTTCCGCCGCAAGGAAAAGGTGTCGCCAGCGGCGGCCGCTTAGGGCAGGTTGACAAAACCGTGGCCACTGCATCCAACATGTCGCCTGAAAACCGCTCGCTGCTCATGCGCGCGAACCGGCTGCTTGGCGCGGGGCTGGTCGAGCACAATCTCGTCAAGATAGAGGACCTGGAGAAGGCAAACGAACGCCTCCTTGAGATAATCGCCTCAAACCAGCCGCGCCAGGCGACCGTCCTCGGGGTGCTGGCCTATGAGCTCAAGGTCATCCGGGAGGAGGATGTGCTCCAACATCTTGTGGAGACCGAAGGCCTGGGCCTGGTGGACCTGAGGGGCTACGAGCCGCCTGACGACGCAAAGAAGGGCCTGGACATGGACGCCTGCTGGGCGACCTGGTCCGTTCCCTTCGACCAGGAGGAGGATTTCACGTTCATCGCCTCGGCGTACTACCTGAGCCCGGCCGTTCGAACCTACTGGGAAAAGCGCTACGAGGGCCCGATCCTCTGGTTTGGAACGACCCTGGAGGGCATCGCCGAGCACCTTGACCGCCTGACGGGCCCGACAAGCTCCAAGGCTCCCTTCCCCACGGCGGGGGCCGCCGCGGCCGCGCCTGCCGCCCCGGTGTCCCAATCCGCATCGGCCAGCTCGATGCCGCAGCCTGTCGCCGCGGCGCGCTCGGCCTGACCCGAAACCGAGACCATGGCCCTAGGCAAAGTCCAGTCCCTGATCGTCGCCAAGCTGATAGCGATGGGCCGGCTGACCGCCGAGCAGCGCGACGCGATCGCCGCGAGGCCGCAGGACCTGAATGGCGACGCCCTCGACCGCCTGCTCCAGGAGGACTACAAGATCACCGCTTTCCAGTGCCTCGTCGCGAAGGGCAGAGCGCTCGGCCTGGCTCCCTTCAACGTGGCCCGCTACAAGATCGCGACTTCCACGTTCGAGCGGATCCCGCAGGAGTTCTGCCAGGAGAACCTCGTCCTGCCGGTCGGGCAGGTCGGCGACCTGCTCCTCGTGGCCTTTGCGAACCCGTTCGAGGTCACGCTTCCTGCGAAGATCCAGGAAATGACCGGCAAGCGCGTCGTCCGGCTGCTGGCGCGCGAGAAGGACATCCGCGACAAGTTCAACAAGGGGAACGACCGGTCGTCGGGCTTCGACGACGTCGTCCAGAAGATAGGCGCCGAGTACGGCAGCGAGGAATCGACCGAGATCATCAAGGACACGGACGTCAACGAGGAGTCGGGCCCGATCATCCAGCTGGGCAACCGGATCATCGAGGACGCGTATTTCGAGGGGGCTAGCGACATTCACATCGAGCCCCAGGAGAAGGACGTCATCGTCAGGTACCGGGTGGACGGCATGTGCCTGGAAAAGCTCCGGCTTCCCGTCAAGGTGGGTCCGGCGCTTGTCGCCCGCCTCAAGATCATGTGCAACCTGGACATCTCGGAGCGCAGGCTTCCGCAGGACGGCCGCATCGTTTTCAAGCAGTACACAAAGAAGAACCTCGACCTCGACCTTCGCGTCTCGACCGCGCCGCTCAACCACGGCGAGGGCGTCGTCATGCGTATCCTGGACAAGGGCAAGACCACGCTGCCGCTGACCTCGCTCGGATTCAGCGAGCAGAACCTCTCGCGGTACCGCGAATGCATCCGCCAGCCCTACGGCATGATCCTGCACTGCGGTCCCACCGGCTCGGGAAAGTCGATGACGCTCTACTCGGCGCTGAATGAGATCAACACCCCCGACATCGTCATCCGCACCGCCGAGGACCCGATCGAGTACACGCTTGCCGGAATCAACCAGATGCAGATGCACAGGCAGATCGGGCTCACGTTCGCCACCGCGCTGCGCTCCTTCCTTCGTCAGGATCCCGACATCATCCTCGTGGGTGAGATTCGAGACGTCGAGACGGCCGAGATTGCCGTCGAGGCGGCGCTCACGGGCCACTTGCTCATCTCGACCCTTCACACCAACGACGCCCCCTCGACGATCGCGCGCCTCACGGACATGGACATAGAGCCGTTCATGATCTCGTCCTCCATTCTCTGCGTGTGCGCCCAGCGCCTCATGCGGCGCGTGTGCAAGCAGTGCAAGGTCCAGTACGAGCCCAAGGGCCGCGAGAAGGAGCTTCTCGAGAAGGCCATCGGCTGGAGCGGGCCGATTTTCAAGCATAACCCCAAGGGCTGCCCGAAATGCAGCGGCAGCGGATACCGGGGCCGCGTCGGCATCCACGAGCTGATGATAACGAACGACGAGCTGATCGAGGGCATCAATAAGAAGATGGAGACGGCGGAATTGAAGAAGATCGCCCAGCGCCAGGGCATGAAGACCCTCCACCAGGACAGCCTGCTGAAGGTCAAGGACGGCCTCTCGACCATGGAGGAGGCCATTTCCACAGTTCCGCCGGACTTGTGATGACTCCCCGCCAGGCCTTGGTCTTGGCGGCGGCGGTCGCCCTCGCGGGCTGCAGGGCAAAGGAGATCACCTCCATCGACCGCAAGGAGGCGGCCAACATCGTCAGCGAGGCGGAATTCGCGGTGACGATCAAGGATTGGAGCCGTGCGGAGGGCCTCTATTCCAAGGCCGCCGGGCTGTGTCCGGACGATGGGGAGACGTGGGTCGGACTCGGCGTCGTGCGCATGCGCCTGCACAATCCGGCCGGCGCCAGGGACGCCTACAAGTCCGGCCTCTCGGCCTACGAGGATGACATCAAGCGCGACCCGGCGAACACGGCTGCGGCGATCCGCAGCGCATCCGTGCTCGTGATCCTCGGCCGGGTGGAGGATGCCCGCGCCGCCGTCGACAAGGCGCTCGCGAGGAACCCGGACGACCGCCGCCTGCGCAGCTTTGTGGACATGAAGGGCGTGGACAGGATGGCCGCGGATCCGGGGCTGAAGGAAGTCTCGCCGTAGCCCCGATCGTGCACGGCTACTGGACCCAGTTCCTGAAGGTCGCGGTGGCCCACATGCTGGCCGTCGCGAGCCCGGGCCCCGATTTCGCGATGGTGGTGCGCCAGAGCCTCGCCCACGGGCGCAGGGCCGCGGTCTGGACCAGCTTGGGCATAGGGAGCGCGATCCTCGTCCATGTCACCTATGCCCTCCTCGGAATCGGGATACTTCTACGGACGTACCCCGTCGCCTTCACGGCCGTGAAGTTCGCGGGCGCGGGCTATCTCGCTTGGATCGGAGTCAAGGCGCTCATGAGCCGGCCGCGCCATGGGCTCGCCGAGGCGCCCTTCGGATCCAAGGAGGCGCTCACGCGACCGGCGGAGCCCGCCCCCCGCGCGGCATGGACGACGGGTTTCCTGACCAACATTTTCAACCCGAAGGCCACCCTCTTTTTCGTCGCGATCTTCGCGTCGCTCATCGATCCCGCGACGCCGAAGGTGATCCAGGGGGCCTACGGGCTGTGGATGTCACTCACCACGATGGCGTGGTTCATCCTGGTCTCCTTGTTCTTCACCCGGGAGGGGGTCCGGAACGCGTTCCTGAAAGGGGGCCACTGGATCGACAGGGCGATGGGGGTGGTCCTGATCGGGCTGGCCGCCGCCCTGGCGCTCGCGTCCGCCGGCTAGGCATAGATGCCGCCGCCAAGGAGGCGGGGACCGTCGTAGAGCGCGAGCACCTGGCCCGACGCCAGGGCGCGCTGGGGCTGCTCGAAGCGGACGGTGGCCGTCCCTCCACCCTCGGGAATGAACGTGAGCGGCACGCGGGGGTCGCGGTAGCGCACACGCCCCTCGAGCGCGCGGGCGCCCTCCACCGGCGCGACGGTCCAGCTGAGCGAATGCACCCGAACCTCGGCCTGGAAGAGGCCCGGGGCGTCCGGATGGTCGAACGCGACGAGGAGCGCCTTGTCGGCCGCGCGCTTGCCAACGACCACGTACCTCTTGTTGTCGGCATTTGACGGGACGCCGATCCCCCTGCGCTGGCCCAGGGTATAGAGGTGCAGTCCCCTGTGCCGGCCGAGCTCGCGCCCGTCCGATGCCCGGACGATCGCCCCCGGCCTGTCGGGGACGTAGGCCTTCAGGAAATCGCCCATCCGGACCTCGCCGATGAAGCAGACGCCCTGGCTGTCCTTCTTGTCGGCCGTCGCCAGCCCGGCCTCCCTCGCAATGCGCCTCAGGTCCGGCTTCTGAAGTCCACCAATGGGAAAGCGGGCGTCGCGCAGCTGAACCTGGTCGAGGAGCGCGAGGAAATAGGTCTGGTCCTTGTTCCCGTCGGCGCCTTCCGTCACCTCGACGATTCCCTCACGGTGGATGCTGCGGCGCGCATAATGGCCGGTGGCCACCGATGTGAAGCCATGCTCGACCGCCCATTCCCTGAACGCCCCGAACTTGATCTCGCGGTTGCACATGACGTCGGGATTCGGGGTCAATCCCCGCTCGTAGCCGTCGAGCAGGTACTGGACGACCTTTTCGCGGTAGTCCCGCATGAGGTTCACGACCTGGAAGGGAATGCCTATCTGGTCCGCGACCCGGCGGGCGTCCTCCATGTCCTCCCTCCAGGGGCAGTGCCCCACGACGCCGTCCTCGTTGATCCAGTTCTTCATGTAGGCGCCGGCCACCTCGAAACCCTGCCTCTTGAGCATGAGCGCGGCGACAGAGCTGTCCACGCCCCCGGACATGGCGACAAGGATTCGTTCGCGTTCTGGCACCGGCATCGAGGACGGGCCGCCCCAAGGTTACTGTCAACAAAAGCGTCGATCTCGGCACATGGGCCCGTCAGCGCCCATGCTTCCGGGACGCACGGTCCGCCGCTCGCGCGGCTGTAGAAGGCGAGACGGAGCCTTTCCGAGCGGCCGCCCGATTGCGCCTCCAAGGCGCACAAGAAATGATCCCCTAATCATTTAATCCCTTTCCGTTGAGAATCCGACGCCTGCATTTTTCCACCCTGGCCTCGCGAGTCTTCGATTGTTTGGGTGCCGAGAAATAAAGGATGTAGGCCCTTTGACGTCCCGGCGTCAGTGCATTGAAGGCCGATTTCAAGACAGGGATTTCATCCAATCTGCTTTGAAGTTCTTCAGGAATGGGTTCCGGGTTCTTCTTGAAATTCACTTTCAGGCCGGCCTTTTCCGCTTCTATGGATTCGTGAATATAGGACTTCAAGACGGCTTTCATA
>Ga0302325_10011016_pt1 | contig 19506 bp, 17 predicted proteins | sample Palsa_T0_2_FD_201948 | JGI IMG/M metagenome (GOLD analysis project Ga0302325, IMG submission 201948) | Peat permafrost microbial communities from Stordalen Mire near Abisko, Sweden - Palsa_T0_2 | ecosystem: Environmental > Terrestrial > Soil > Palsa > Peat permafrost | place: Sweden: Abisko...
GAAACGTCAGCCCGTGCTTCCTGCAGGATTGAGAAAGCGCATCGATTACGATCGGGGCACAATCCCCCGGAGCATCTGCGTTCAATAACTCGATGTGGCTTGAAACCTGCCGCTTTGCCGATATAGCGCGACCCGCGGTCTCCACCGCCTGCAGCACAGCGTCGCGGCGCCTGAGATCGGTATCGCGGACGTCTACGCTAAGACGAACCTGGCTGGGAATGCTATTGACCGCGCTGGGAAAGACCTCGCAGATGCCCACGGTTGCAACTGTGTCAATCGCTCCGCTGGTGCGTGCTGCGCCTTCGATCGCCAGAATCAGCTCGGCCGCTGCGCAGAGAGCATCGTGGCGGTCGGGCATCAAGACGCCCCCGGCGTGTCCGCCCGAACCATCGATCAAAACGCGGAGACTCGCCGGCGCGGCAATCTTCGTGACAATGCCAAGCGGGATATGCTCGCGTTCCAGCAAGGGGCCTTGTTCAATATGCAGCTCGGCGAACGCTTTGTAGTAGCTGCTCGGCAATTTCACTTCTTTGAGGTCGCCGGCGAACCCGGCACGGGAGCGAACTTCCTCGACGGACACACCATCGCGGTCGGTCAGCTTTCGGGCTGTGTCGGGAGCAAGAGTTCCGGAAAGCAGCCTGCTTCCGAGACAGCCGATTCCAAAGCGCGTCGGTTCTTCAGCCGTGAAAATAAGCAACTCAATCGAATGCTTCGGACGAAATCCGCAGCGCTCGAGCGCTCGGATCGCCTCGAGACCTCCCAACACCCCGACTACGCCGTCGTACTTGCCGGCGTTGGGAATGGCATCGATGTGCGAGCCGGTGCCAACCACTGTCGCCGCCGGGTCCGCACCATTCCAGCGAGCGAAGGTATTTCCAATCGCGTCATACCGCACCCTGAGCCCGGCCTCCTCGCAACGCGCTTTCATCCATGCACGCGCTTTCAGATCCGACGGCGTGAAAACAATTCGCGTCACGGCAGGAGCTTCCGCATCCGAGAACGAAGCGAGCGTTTCGATTTCCGAAAGCAGTCGATTGCGATCGATCTCAAGATTCATGGTAGCGGGCCGGCCCAGGGATGGCGGTGAAAGTCTTTGTAGATAAGATATTTTGCGGCTACCTTGCCGATCGCTCCGAACCACTGCGGACACCAAGGCCCCATCCAGATGAAGTCTCCCGCTGTGACCGCATACCACGAATCGCCGAGCCGGTAGATTCCGCCACCTTCGAGCATTATGAGTCCGTGTTCCATCACGTGCAGCTCGACCATGCTCAGAGCCGCTCCCGGCTGGTACACCATCGTGTTCACCGCGAAGTCGAACTTCATCTCATCGGGAAGCAGGCATTTCACCTGCAAGCTGGGATCATCGTCGAGTGGATGCGACGCAACTGCGTCTTCACTGGACACGATGAAGCTTGGCGCCTTGACCGAATCGAGCGCCTGATACGCCTTCTCGATCACAGCCACACGGCTCATCTTCGTGCCCGCCACGCGATGGGAAAGGCCTTGGGGAAGATAAGCATAGCCGCGCGCACCTAGTTCACTCGCCTTGCCGTTAACTTCCACCTTCACGCCGCCCTCGATCACAAAAATGAAGCGCTGCGCGGCCGTGCTGCCAAGTTCCCCGCCCGCCTCGAACTCGGCCGTATATTCCGTAAACTTTGCGCCCATCGCCGGACCGATATGCACGATCGCCGAGCAAGCCTTCATCCCCGGCAGGGTGGTGCGGACAAAAGTGTCTGCAGTCAAGAGCAGATGATTGCCCTTATGAGAACTGCGTGTCTGGCCAAGGTTATGCACGTCTCATCCTCTCTCGAATTATGGACGATGAAGCACGAACCAAAGAAGCTGCGGACAAACCGGCAAGTTGATCCAGCAGATGCAAGCCGCATTCCATCGCTTTCTCTACATCCTCAACCGCAACCGATTCTGCAGGGTCGTGGCTGATACCGCCAGGAGTTCGCAAGAAAATCATTGCGGCAGGAACCTTTTCGGCGAGGATCATCGCATCGTGACCAGCGCCGCTCACCATTCGGTGTGCCACGCCCCCGGTCTTTCCGATCGCGCGCTCGATTTCTGCAACCAGAAACGGATCCATCGCCACCGCCCGCTGCTCGAGCAGTGTGTTCCACCGCGCCTTTAAGCCTCGGCGCTTGGCGATTTCCTGTGCCTGCTCGACGAGATCTTGCGCCGCCTGGAATCGAATCTGATCCGACCCGTGGCGAACGTCGAGCGACAATCGTGTCTCCCCCGCAATGACGTTGGTTGCCCCCGGCTTCGCCTCGATCCGTCCTACAGTCGCCACCAAACCGGCTACGCTTCGGGCCAGGCGCTCGACAGCGGCGATCCACTCCGCTGCTGCTGCAAGAGCGTCGTATCGAAGATGCATCGGCGTCGTTCCCGCGTGATTGCTGCGGCCAAGGAATGTGAACTCCAGTCGGCTCTGCCCAGCGATCGACTCGACCGCGGCAAGCGGCTGTCCCAGTTCTTCCAGAACCGGCCCTTGCTCGATGTGAAATTCAATGTATCCGAAGCATTCCGTGTTTTCGCCGGTGTGGCTCAGACAGGCTTGAGGAACCTCCGCCGGATTCAGCCCAAACTCCTGGATTGCTTTCCGCACGGAAATCCCCCGGGCATCCTGTACGTTCAGCAGTTCCTCGTCGAGCAGTCCCACCAGCGCCCGGCTGCCGATGAACGGTACACCGAAGCGAACTCCCTCCTCCTCGGAAAAACCGATGACCTCGATTCCGAATGGAAGTCTCCGTCCGCGCAGAGCTTCCAGCAAGCCAACCGCGAGCATCACTCCAAGAACACCATCGTAGGCCCCTGCGTTCGGAACCGTATCGAGGTGCGACCCCACGAGCAGCGTCGGAGCGCCGGATTGAGCGGCCGGATACGATGCTCGCCAATTGCCCGCGGCGTCCACACGAACCGGAATGCCGAGAGGCTCCATCCAGTGAGCGATTTCACGGTGGCAGTCGCGCATCGGCGGAGAAAGGAATGTCCGTCGCGTGCCACCCTGACTTTTCGAGAAAGAGTCTTCCGAGAAAGTTGCCAGCTTGCCGCACCGAGCCACGACTTCTTGCGCGCGCCTTCTAATTTCGCTCGTCATAGCAGCTCGGTCCATCGCTAACCCATCAGGGACGGAAGGCAAATCGTTTGACACTCACGCCTCGCGGATGAGCTTCGCCGCCGCCCAGCCGATCATAACCAGGGCAACCAGAATCTCCCAGCCATAGGTGTTCCCGTAAGTCGCGACTGGGAAGTGATTGCTGATCATGATAAAGACAACTGGAACAGCCATGAAAGTATTCTGTTTGGAGCGCAGCTTGGCCTGAGCAGCGAGGGACGCATCAAACTGGGCTCCCGCCGCGGCCGTAGCGATCATCTTGCGTTGGGAAGGAAGAATTCGGAACCATACGTTGGCTGTCATGATGGTCCCGAGCATCGCTCCCACCTCGATGTAAGCCGCGCGGCCGCTGAGCAGGTGCATCAATCCCCAGGAGATCGCAGCAATCATGATGAGGGAGAAGCCCGCGAAGGCAGCTTCGGACCTGCCCAAAGGCGACCGGGCCGCCAGATCGTAAATGAGCCAACCGCCAAGCAAAACAGCGAGTCCGATGGCTATGCCGGCTCCTTGGGAAATATTCGCCACGTCCGTATCCAAGAGTCCGCTGCTGGAATAGTAGACGAGAAAAAGCAGCACCATTCCACTCAACCAGGTCATGAACGCTTCCCAGCGAAACCAGCGGACTTGCTCGGGCAAGACTCCCAGAGAGTTCTGCTTAGCGACCGCGTAAAAGCCCCCGCTGTGCACCATCCAGATCTGCGGGGGTGTTCCGTCGCCTGCGGCTCGTTTCTCCAGCCGCCCAAATTGTCCGTCCAACCAGGTGAAGTAATACGTCTGGCCAACCCACATGATTGCGGCAAAAATATGGAACCATCGCACGCTTAGGTTGAGCCATTCTCGGATTGAAGAAGTCAACTTGCCAGCTCCTTGGCGGACAATCTTGCGTCAGCTTCCCCGGTACGTCGTGTAGCCATTGGGGCTCAGCAGCAGCGGTATGTGAAATTGGGTCTCGCCGTCCCTTACCCGGAACGTGACTTCGACGACGGGATAGAATGCGTCCATTTTTTGTGCTTCGTAGTAACTCGTGGTGTCGAAGGCCAAACGGTAGGAGCCCGCGGACAAATCTTCGCCTTCCGGCAGCAATTGAGCACACCGGCCGTCGCGGTCCGTCCGATTCAATCCCAAAAGACGCCAGCCAGAAGGCTCTTGCCTCTCCAAACGCACAGCCACATCGCTCGCCGGCTTACCGAGAGCGAGATCCAGAATGTGGGTCGAGATGCGGTTCATCCCTGAAGCCATTTCTTCAGTCGAATGCGGGTGATCTGCCGCTGCTGTTCGGCTGACTCGTAAAGCTCGGTCCCTGCATCATTCTGCAGCCGGTGCCGGAGAATCTCCAGAAGTTCTGCCGCCGATTTTCCCGTAGCACACACGATGAAGATACGCCCGAACCTCCGTTCGTATTCACGATTCCCTTCCGCCAAAGCGATCTTAACCGTATCACCGGCGTTCACGACTTCTTTTTGTTCCTCGATCGCCCAAGCCGAAGAAGGTTGAACCGAAGACAGTTGCGCCGAAGGATTGGCCGCGTTCGACTCGCCAATCCGCGGATGGCTATTGAAGGCTTCCATCCAGTCGGATTCAGTCAGACTGCGCCAAGCCTCGTCGGACGCGGCCATCAAAGCAGCTTCGTCTCGGAATGGTCTTCGAGCCGCCATCTCTCGAGCCCATGCCATTGAGCCGCAACAAGGCAGAATCTGGGTGGCGCCTGCCTCGAGGGGAGCGTTATTCCAGTGCACCAGAACTTCACTCATGCCTTCCTTCCATCCGCGTTTAGCAGGGTGAGGAATTCGGCGACCAGATTGCCGGCCACTGCCGCGCGATATTTCGCCGTCGATCGAATATCGTCAATCGGCTGGATCTCCGCCACCGCCGTCTTGCTGGCCAACGCCACCAGCGATTCATCAATGGCCTTCCCTCTCACGACCCGTTCCGTTTCGCTCAGGCGAAGCGGAACCGGCGCCACGCTTCCCAGAGCGATGCGAACATCTTCGACCGTCTTGCCGGCCACCCGCCCAAGTGCAGCAATGCACACTTTCGCGATCGCCTGGGCGCTTCGGCTCCCAACCTTTCGCCCGTGGCAAACATATCCTGAAAACTTCCTCGGAAGGCAGACGGATTGAATCAATTCGTCGGGCGCGAGCTTCGTCTTTTTGTAATCGGTATGGAATCCCACGTAGGATAGGCGACGCTCACCGCGAACCGATACCAGAATCAGCTCCGCATCGTAGGCCAGGAGTGCAGGAAGCGAATCCGCGGCGGGCGACGCGTTCACGATGTTGCCCCCGATCGTTCCGCGATTCTGGTTGGCAATTCCGCCAGTCCAGCAGGCGGCGCGTGCCAGCAAGGGGAACTCGCGCCCAATGACCTCATGTTCGCGAATATCGGTATAGGTGCATCCAGCGCCGACGCGAATTTCGTTTGCCAGCACTTCCATGTGCCGCAACTCAGCAAGATTCCAAATGCTAACCAGCTTGCGCGATGGCAGCTTTCCCGCCGCGTACTGCACCATGATGTCGGTGCCACCCGCGATGGGAAGCCACTCGCGCGGACTCCCCGCCAGAAGCTGAACAGCCCTCTGCAAGCTGCCGGGGGCAACGAGCTCGTAATCCCTGGGATCGGATCTCATTCGCGCCTCATGACGATGTCGCCCCGCACTGCGCTGCTCTCGCCACGGCTTCGAAAATTTGAACATATCCAGTGCAACGGCACAGATTGCCGGAGAGCCCTTCTTTCACCTCTTGGAGCGTAGGTCTGGGGTTCTTGTTCAAAAGATGAAACGCGGCAAGAATCATTCCCGGAGTGCAAATACCGCACTGTGAGCCGCCGCATTCGAGAAAAGCCTCCTGCAGCGTTTCCAGTTGTTCGCCGGCTGCTAGCCCTTCGATCGTAACGATGGTCGTGCCTTGGGCCTGCAGTATCGGAACCAGGCAGCTGTTTACCAGCGTGTCATCCATCAAAACCGAGCACGACCCGCATTCGCCTTCTCCGCATCCTTCCTTTGCGCCGGTCAACCCGAGCTGTTGCCGCAGCACATCCAACAGCCTTTCCATGGGGAAGGCACGCACAACCTTTGGCTCACCGTTTACTGTGAGGGCAATCTCGGACTTGCCGCGATCCTCCAAGGAACTGATCATCGAACTCCGCTCTCCACATCGGATTCGCTCGAGAGGGAGCGCGCCGTAATCGTCTCGAAAATATCCTCCGCGAGCAGCGGGATCGAATCGAAACCGATTCCCAACGCGTCTTCAACCGCATTCAGAATCGCCGGTGCAGGTCCGTCCATCGGGAGTTCCCCAATTCCCTTCGCGCCAAATGCGCCGTGGACATTGCCCAACTCCTCGAAGAAGACTCGAATCGGCGGCAGGTCGCTCGAAGTTGGCATGATGTAATTTGTCATCTGACAGTTTTGCATGCGCCCCTGCTGCCAAATCACTTTCTCGTACAAGGCGAATCCGATGCCTTGGGCGACCCCGCCCACGATTTGCCCGACGGCAAGAACCGGGTGCAGCACCCTCCCAACTTCCTGCAGCGCGACAAAGTCGTTGACCGAGACGCTATATGTCGTCAGGTCAACCGCGACTTCGGCAATGTAAACCGCCCAGGAATACGCGGCGTAGGCTTCTCCTCGATATGCTTGATCGTCCCAAAAGATGTCCGGAGGCGGCTCGTACTGGGCCCACGAAAGGAGTTGGCCATGGGCCGCCACATAGCTTCCGCATGCGGTGCGGAATTCGTCCGCTGAGTAGGAATCGCCGAGCATGCCGGCCAACATCAAAGTCTGTTGGATGCCTCGCGCCGCGGATGCCACCAGCTTTCCCACCACCATCACAGTGCGCGACGCAACCGTAGGACCGCTGTTTGGGACCGCCGTAGTATCCGGCTGCGCAATCGTTACATCTTCGTAGCGCAGGCCCAGTGCCTCGGCTGCAACTTGACACAGAACCGTCTTCGTTCCCTGCCCAAACTCCGTGCTCGACACCAGCACACGAACGCCCCCGTCGGCGCATCCCTCCACGCCAACGACAGAACTCAGGTAGCGCTCACCCGATCCGGTAAATCCCGCCCCATGCAGAAAGGCTGCGGTGCCCATGCCTCTCTTCGTCGCCCCGGCCCGATTCTCGATCAAGAATCGCTCTCTCTTGGCGTGATACTCCGAGAGGCTCAGTGCCCGATCGAGTAGTTTTCCGAGATCAATCGGTTCGTGCACCACCTGTTCCGTGGCGGTTGTCTGTCCGGGCTTCAGGAAATTCCGGCGCCGGATCTCGACCGGCGAAAGCCCAACCACCCGCGCGATCCGATCCATGTGCCGCTCCATGGCAAACAGGCTCTGGGGCGCTCCAAAACCACGAAAAGCTCCGTGGGGTGGGGCATTGGTTGCGAGCGCCTTGGCCCGGATTCGAAGATTCGGCCAGTAGTAGGGACCGCCCGCATGAATGGCACCGCGGGAAAGAACTACGGAGGACAACGTTGCGTAGGCCCCGCCGTCAATCGTGAACTCGATTTCTCCTCCCAGAATCTTGCCGTCCCTGCTGACCGCGGTACGGTGGCGTGTCCGCGAGGGATGCCGTTTCGTAGTCGCCGCCATATCCTCCTCGCGGTCATAGATGATCTTCACCGGTTTCCCCGACTTGATCGCCAGGAGAGCGGCGTGCCCCGCGATCATCGATGGATATTCTTCCTTGCCTCCGAAGGCGCCTCCGGTCTCCATTTGCACGACCCGAACTTTCTCCGCCGGCAAGTTGCACAGCGTCAGCAATGCCTTGTGCACGTAATAAGGACACTGCAACGAACCCCACACAGTGATGCCCCGCTCCGCATCAAAGGCGGCGATCATTCCGTTGTTTTCGATGTAAAGCTGCTCCTGGGCGCCGGTCGAGTACTCGCCTTCGACAATGTAGTCGGCCCTCGACCAGACACCATCGACATCTCCCTTTTCAATTCGATAGGTTTTGAAAATGTTATCCGTGCCCCAGACGATTTCGGAGCGGCGCTCACTTTCTTCAATCGTGAATACGGGAGGAAGAGGACTGTATTCGATCGATACCGCTTCCACTGCTTTGCGGAGAGCGTGGCGATCCGGGTGGGCTAACAACAGAATGGGCTCTTCAGGATGGTTCACCAAATCACTTGCCAGGCAAGGTTGATCGTCTCCGATGAGCGCGATGCAATTTTTCCCGGGAATATCCTTCGCGGATACGACTACAAACTCCTTCCAGGCGATGCCGGGGCCGAAGGTGATCTTCTTGATTCTGCCGCGGGGAATCTGGCTGCGAACCGTCGCGCCATAGATCATATCCGGCAAAAGCATATCGTCGACGTACTGAGCTTTTCCGGTTACTTTGCCGCGGCCCTCCTTGCGCGGAACCGCCGTGCCGACGATGCGCTCATGGTTCATGATTGAACGTTGTCCGGAGCCGTGATCTCCCTTTGCACGCGGATGGGATAGTGTATACGACAATCCAAGCGCGTTGACTGGATCCAAGACGCCAGGAGTCGAACTGCCTACAAGCTCGATTACTTTGCACCTGTGGGGTGCATGGCCCGGAACTCGCGTCCGGCGAGCGCTCCCAGAAACTGGCCCTCCAAGAACACCGGCTTCCCTCTCAGATAAGTGGCCTTCACGACCCCACGAAGCGTCTCTCCCATGTAGGGAGAAAGAGGATAGCGATAATGCAATCGCTCTTCAGTGACCACAAACTCAGCCTCGGAATCGAAAGCCACGAAGTCTGCATCGAACCCCGGCGCAATGCGTCCCTTGTACATCTGGCAGCCCGCGAGCCCTGCCGGTGCCTCGGCCATCCAGTGCGCAATATCCAACATGGTAAATCCGCGCTTGCGGGCCTCGGTCCACATCACCGGCAGTGCCACGGAAAGGCTTGCTATGCCGCCCCAAGCGGTTTGGAAGTTGCCTTCGTCAAGCCGCTTCATTGCTGGCGGGCACGGAGAATGATCCGTGACCACCAGATCAATCACTCCGTCCCTCAGCCCCTGCCACAGTCTTTCGCGATTTTCGCGGCTGCGAATCGGGGGTGCGCACTTCGACACCGTTGCTCCGTCTTGGATGGTCTCGGAGGTCAGATGCAAATAGTGCGGGCAGGTTTCCACGGTCACCGCAAGTCCTTGGGAGCGCGCGATTTTCAACTCTTGCAGGACCGCGCTGGCCGAGAGATGGACGATGTGCAGGCGAAAATCGTACTCGTGGCACAACGATAAGAGCAGCCGGATCGCCGCCAGTTCCGCTTCCTCCGGGCGCGATTGAAGGTAGGTCGCATAACGTCTCCAATCGAGGTTGGCCACTTCTTCTGTGGCCACTTCGATCGGTCCGGGCAGTTCTGCGTGCACCAACAGCGGCAAACCGGTGCGCGCGACAGCAGGCAAGGCCGCTCGAAGTTGGTCCTCGGTGACCATCGTGAAACCATCGATGCCGGGATGAATGAGAAAACATTTGAAGCCCGGCACGCCTGCGGCGGCAAGAGGCTCGATATCGCCCCGATTGTCCTGGACTACTCCGCCCCAGGCCGCCCAATCCACACGGCATCGGCCCTGGGCAGCTGCGCGCTTCGCCTCAAGAGCGGCGACGCTGGTCGTCGCCGGCAGGCAGTTCAGGGGCATATCCACGAGAAGCGTATAGCCACCGGCCGCGGCGGCGCGCATCGCCGTATCGAACCCTTCCCATTCCGCACGCCCAGGATCGTTGATGTGCACATGGGAGTCCACCAGCCCGGGAAGAATCGCCGTTTCTCCGAAGTCATGCGCGTCGGCATTCTTGGGCAGTTGCTCCAAAGAAACCACTGCCTGGATCTTCTATCCTTCTACGAGAATAGCCGCCGGCCGGATTCCTTCCGGGGTCACGACCTGACGCGATAGAAAAGCTTGCAACTCCAAGGATTGGCTCCTGACGGAAATTTGAGATCAGAGGATCAAAAGAACATTTTACGAATTCCCGGCTCCCAGCTTATACTCCCTTTTCAGCGAAGCGGCTGCGAAAGAGTCCATGTCGACGAACGTGCCCGCGGATTCGCGGGCGTGGGCATACGGTCGCCGATCACGCGATAACAATCAATCCCATGGACAACCCTTTCATGGCGCGCGCCATCCAGCTCTCGATTGAGAATGTCCACTCCGGACGCGGCGGACCGTTCGGTGCAGTCGTTGTGAAAGACGGCAACATGATTGCCGAGGGCTCGAACCAAGTCACCTCGACAAAAGATCCCACGGCGCACGCCGAAATACTTTCCATTCGTGCAGCGTGCGCAAAACTCGGCGTCTTCGACCTGCACGGCTGCGAGATTTACACTTCCTGCGAACCTTGCCCCATGTGCCTGGGCGCAATCTATTGGGCCCGGCTCTCGCGCATCTATTTTGCCAGTGCAGCCGCAGACGCTTCCCGGATCGGCTTTGACGATTCGCTGATCTACCGCGAGATCGCGCAGCCGCTCACGCACCGCACCATCCCCATGGTTCAGATGATGCGCGAGGAATCTCTGGCAGCGTTTCGCGCCTGGGAAGAGAAGCCCAACAAGATAGTGTACTGAGGGAACGATTTGATCGATCGCTACTTCAAGCTCGCCGAGAACCAGACTTCTGTAAAACAGGAGATGGTGGGCGGACTCACCACGTTCGTCACCATGGCATACATCGTCGTGGTGAACCCGCAGATTCTCGCGCAGGCGGGAATGCCCGCTGCGGGCGTAGTCTTTGCGACCTGTATCTCGGCCGCGGTCGCCACACTCGTGATGGGGCTCTACGCCAATTATCCCATCGCCCTGGCGCCGGGGATGTCGCTTAACGCTTATTTCACCTACTCCGTTTGCATGGCCATGCATGTTCCGTGGCGAACGGCGCTCGCTGTCGTCTTCTGTTCCGGTGTCCTCTTCCTGATACTCACCGTTACTCGGATTCGCGAGCAGATCGTGAACGGCATGCCCGATTGCCTGAAGCATTCGACCGCTGCCGGAATCGGAATGTTCATCGCGTTCGTTGGGCTGCGGAACGCGAAGCTCGTGGTTGCGAATGCCGCTACCTTCGTCGGCCTTGGCAGCTTCTCCGACAAGGAAGTGCAGACGGCCTGTTTCGGTCTTGGTCTTACGTTGATCTTGATGGCGCGAAGGTTTCACGGGGCCATCTTGCTCGGAATCTTCGGCACCGCTCTGCTTGGAATCCTCCGCGGTATCACGAGTTGGCCAAAGGCGATCTTCTCCATGCCGCACCCGTCGTCGACGTTCCTGCAACTGGATTTTGGCGGCTTGAAACATCTCGGCCTGCTCGAAATTGCGTTTGCGTTCCTGTTCGTGGATCTATTCGACAACGTTGGTACGCTCGTGGGAGTTTGCGAGCAAGGCGGTTTCATCAAAGACGGCAAGATTCCGAGCGTCGGACGCGTGCTGCTGGCAGATGCCGTGGGCACCGTGTTCGGCGCATTGACGGGTACGTCCACGGTCACCAGCTACATCGAAAGCGCCGCCGGAGTCGCCGCCGGGGCCCGCACCGGCCTGAGCAATATCGCAGTCGCGGCGCTGTTCTTGCTGGCGGCGTTTTGCTCACCGCTGGCCACGGCAATTCCGGGTTATGCCACCGCCCCAGCTTTAATTCTGGTGGGCGTATTGATGTCGGAATCCATCGCGCAGATCCAATGGCGGGAGTTCAGCGAAGCCGTGCCGGCTTTCATCACGATTCTAGCCACACCCCTCACGTTCAGCATCGCCACCGGCCTTAGCCTCGGTCTGATCTCCTATACGGTAGTGAAGGTTGCGGCTGGAAAATTTCGCGACATCAACACCCTGGTGTGGATTCTCACCGCCCTGTTCATCCTGCGCTATGTCTATCTTGCCGTGGCCTAGCGAGGCGAGTCGGCGGACGCATTGCAGACTGCATCCGAAAGCTCACAAATTCCTGGGCCTCCTTCAGGAATCAGAAGTCAACTTGCGACTGCTTGTAGTCGTGGGCGACCACGACAAGCTTGCGCTTCAATTGAGGGTTTTTTGCGAGTTCTTGCAGAACCGCTCTCTGGATATCGGGGTGTCCCGAAACAACGTCCAGGAACATACGCTGGAGTTTTGAGCTCTTGGCCATGTGTCGAAATATTTGGCGACGCAAATGATGAGTCGCGCTCGAATGGCATAGTGCCTTAAAGATCGAGCCAACGATTCGCTGATCGTCCAGAGAAATAACGGAAACCGGTTTTTCGCGGGTCGGCGGCGGTTTTGTTTTCAAGAGTTCTCTTGCATGGGCGAGCTTGTAACGGGTCAGAACTGAGCTTTACATTATTCGCTTAAAAAGTTTACTTAAAGTCCAAAACTTGATCTAGACTCCAGGGGTGACGGTTCGTAAAGAGACCGGCAAGAGTATAACGCACGAAGGCCCGAAGGTTGAAAGGGTGCCGCTTTCGAGCCTGGTGTGCAAACGACACGGTAAGCACTACGACCTGATGAAGCAGGTTTTAAAGGAATTGGCCGACCTGCCCAGCGAGTCCGCCCTCAAACTTCCCCTGGGGGATTTTTCCGCAAAGGATCTGCGCTCGGCCGTGTCTCGCGCTGCCGCCTCGAAAACAATTGAGATCTCCAGCACGTCGGATCGCGAGAATCTCTACGTCTGGAAACGTCGTTAATCGAGTGGAACGAAGGAAAAACCAGGCACCGACGGTTGCTCCAATGCTAAGAGTCTTCTCTCTTAACGAGTCGTTAAGCAGTCATAAAGGAGTTTGCGTCAGGTCTTTGGGTTCGTCTAAACTCCCCCTGAAGAATTCGTATGTCTGAGGCCATTCGCAGTGGCGGCGCAGTGCGCTCAAAGGTAAAACCAAGCAAGGATCCTCTCGAACTTACCGACATTGATCGTGTCAAAAAGCTACTTGCCGACGGTATACGTGCCTCGTCGCTTGGAATAGCGGTCTTGGACTCGCAAACCCGCTTTGAGTCAGTCAATGCTTGCCTCGCTCGTGAGACCCGGGTTGGAGCTGAGCAACACGTCGGAAAGACATCACGCGAACTCGTGGGCGATCTGGCAAAGCAAATCGAACCAACCTACGAGAAGGTTTTGCGTACGCGGAAGCCGGCATCCGTGTCGCTGACAGGGCACGTCCGTGATGCTCCGGAAGTTGGGTACTGGTTCGATCACTGTTTCCCCATCATCGGGCCTTCGGGGCGGGCCGAGCAACTTGGACTGTTCGTGGTGAACGTCACCGCGGAAAAAGCAGCTCGTGAGATATTTAACACACTCCCGACGGATTCAAAACTTCAAATGGCGGACGCGGCGGGCCTGATGGCTCGATTTGATGAGTCGATCAGGCGTTATCACATGTTCCTGAGAACAACTTTCGAGGATCTGGGCTACCCTTTCGCGGAGAGCGGCAGGAAAATAGATCGGTTTCGCTCGTCCATCGAACAGGTGGACTGCGAAATTAGCGAGATGCGTGAACTCATCTATGCCGTCATCTCGCAGTTCTCCGTTCCGAGATGTTGAGATTCACGGGTTCCGGCATCCTAGATTTTTTTCCGAACGTCGATGCAAAAGGAGGGCCTTCCGATGGAAATGGGGACGACGACTAAATTGAGGAATACGGGAATCGGTCCAGTCGGATATCGACCCTGGGGAACGCATTTCTGTAATTTCTACGCGACCAAGACTGACTTGGTTGAGATGCTAGTGCCCTACTTCAAGGCCGGGCTTGAAAACAAGGAATTCTGCGTATGGGTAATTTCTGAGCCCCTCACTGAACCGGAAGCCTGGAGCGCTTTGCGGGAAACGATACCTGAGCTTGATGAATACCGAACCGATGGATGCATTGAAATCCTTCATGGGCGGGAATGGTACCTGAAACATGGAATGTTCGATATGGACCGAGTGACCCGTGCGTGGAACGACAAAATGAGTCGGGCATTAGATCGCGGATACGCAGGACTGAGGGTTTCCGGAAACACTACCTGGCTGGAAAGAAAGGATTGGAGCAGCTTTTGCCACTACGAGAAAATGATCAACGACAGCGTGGTGGATCGGAATATGACCGTGCTCTGTACCTACCCGATGGCGACGAGTGGGGCGGCCGATCTGCTCGACGTAGTAAGCACGCACCAGTTTGCGGGTGCCATGCGAAATGGGTGTTGGGAATTGATCGAGAGTCCAGAACTCAAGCGAGCTAAGGCAGAAATCAAGAGAATGAATGATGAACTCGAATTGCGCGTGGTCGAACGCACCGAAGAACTCGAGACTGCCAATCGAAAGTTGAGAGAGGCTCAGGGGGAAAACGCCTACATCAATCCGGTGATGACGATGGGCGAGTGGACTGCGTCGATTGCGCACGAGGTCAAGCACCCTATTGCGGCCATCGTCGATAAAGCGAACGCTGGCATTCGCTGTCTTCGAACACAGTCGCCTGACTTGAAGGAGGTGCAGCAAGCCCTGGTGGATATTGTCGAGCAAGAAGCAATGGCGGGCGATGTCATCTCGCGCCTTCGCGCACAAGTGAAAAAGGCGGAGGACGTCAACCAATCGATCCAGGAGAAAGACCGACGATCCCAGGATGTCCAATCATGGAAGCAGTTATATAGAGCTGCCGTCCTTGAAACCAATATGGAACTTGTCCCTCGACGAATCGTTGAAGCGCGAAAAGCTGCTGGGGAACGCGCAGTCCACTTGATCCGGGAGGCTTCGGACCACGAACCAGAATTACAAGACTTGGTCTATGCAAGTGTGGTTTTGAACGAATTGAACAGAAGGTTTCAGTCCGCTGGGAATACAGGATCCAAGCGCTCAACCTCTGAGGATCAGGCTGAGGGTGAAGATAAAACTGTGTAAACGGCCCAGGTTGATGATGCAGAACGCGAAACCAAGGTCGCGATCAAGGAAATGATCGTTCGCGCCGACTGGGACCGCCTGCAGCGCCATATTCACGAACAAATGAGGGCTTCAGCCAATCACGATGCGGGGCGCTGAAAAACGGATTGGGCCGGATCATGCGCGGTCAGAACGCTCCCATGTCGAGTTATTGGTTCCCATTGAAGTTTGCGAAAGACGCACACGCCTTCCTTGATAACACGTGACCGCCAGGGCTCATCGTTCCAGAATTTCTCTGTATGCATTCAAGACGACCTTCTTCGGTTGGCTAGGCAGCAGCACATCGAAGCTGCGGGTGGTGTTGCCGATGATTCCGACTTGGCCGAGACGGACCATGCCCTTGCCGAACTCGGCAAACACCGGAACCAGCATGGCAAAGCGCTCGTCGACCTCACTCTGGGTAACGATCATATGCAACTTCACTTTGCCGCCGCCCGCCGGAGCGAGTTGGTATTCGAAGTGGTAGCGCGGCACTTGAGTACCGTAGACCCATTCGCTAAAAAACCAGTCCAGGCGGCCATTCTTCCCAAGATCCATCAGCTTTGTCATATGTTTCTCTGCAATGGCCTTGAATGACTCCGTGGTTGCAGCCCTTTCGCGATGGCTTTCCACGAAGTCATGCATCATGGCAATGAATGCCTTGTCCTTGTCGTCAGGGTCAAACATCATCGAACGCAGCATTTGCAGCACGTAGGCGCCCTTGGGATAGGTCACATTTTGGTAGGCATTCTCGGTGCGAGGAGAAATCAGACGCAGTCCCATCCAGAGCGGGCCAGCGTCATTCGGAGCTACGCCAAAATTGTTCTTCTCCAGAAGACGCTGGCGCAGGCGCTCCCAAAAATCGATGTAGTCCTTCCGCCAGTCTCCTCCCACCGCCTGCTGCAGAAACAGCCCCGCGGAGAACTCCGCAAACCCCTCCGACAACCACTGGTCGTGGTAGGACGCCCAGCCCACACCGTGGCCCCACCATTGGTGGGAGACTTCGTGAGGGGTTACCTCCTGCACGAAGCCGGTGAATTTGCTGTTGATCCGTCCGAAGAGCATCCATCTCTGCGTCGAATCGGTGTAGGCAGAGATCGGAAGGTAAACCAGGTTGGGCCAGGATTGCCCAAAATCAAAATTTGGCTGTTCTGTGATGTAGATTTCTTCATAAGGACTCTTGCCGAAGTAGTAAGTGCACAACTGCAACTGTGCGCGAGTTTGTTCGAGGGCGTACTTCGTCATGCCGCGGGGCGCCAGGGACTCGAGCGCTCGGCTCCCGCGCAGGTTGTTGGGCAACTCGCTCAGATAGTAGCCCGAGATTTTGTAACCAGTGATCTCATCCGGGATGTCGAGTCTCGTGTATTCACCGTAGTTGAATCCGGCCACTGCCACCGGGTTTGGAGTGATCCAGTGGCTGACGGCGAGGTCCTGCTCAATCGACTCTCCCTTTAGCTGCCCAACGCTGATGACCTTGTATTTCCTCGGGACCTTGAAGGTAAGATCATAGAGAGCCCGCTCCCCAAATCCATTCAGATTGGGATACCACGAGGTGCGGGCGCCGACGTAGAAACTTCCTTCTCCAGCTTCTTCCAAAACCTTGTCGCCCGCGTACTCGACATTGATTGACTGTTCCTGGCCGAGCGGCGGAGCCTGCGGAAGGATCGCGTAAAACGAACCGTCCTCCTTGCGGCTCTCCTGAATGAAATAAAGATCCTGACCCTGCCCGTCGGTGACTCGCGTGACGCGGAGATTCGGCAGCAAGCCAAACTTCAGCACTCTCTCCCCAGCAACCAGAGCCTCGAAGCTGATGGTAGCGCTGCTGAACAAATGACCGTTCTTGGCAATGACGGTCTCGATTTTGTAACGCCGCGTGGCAAACAGGCGGCGGTCCTCACCGGAACTTGCGGTGCGGTTCAAGTACTCGGGCTTCAAATGAGCCAGGTACCAGACGCCATCTTCCATTCCTTCGGGATCGAAGTTGATCAAAGCGACCTCCTCCGGCGAATCGAGCTGGGGCACGGCTCCCACCCGAGCCCTTACGAAGAAACGGAGGTCTTTATGTCTTTTGCCGCGGAGGTAGGCATTAAAGAATTCTGGATGCGCGGCATTGTAGACTGCGGCCAGAACGTCGGCATCCACGTTGTCCATGGTTTCGCCCTGCAACAGATACTGCGTAAAACCCACAGCTTGCTCGCGGCGCTGCCGCATCCGTTCCCTCCAGTGATTGAGGGCAGCGGCCGCCTCGGAGGATGGTTCTGTTCGATCCCCCAATCCGGGAAGGAACCGCAAGCGAGCTTCCCCGGTGAATCGGAAGACCGCATCGGTAAAGTCTTCGTTGGCCTCGGCTGCTCCGGTACGCCGGCTTAATTCGCCGGCATCGAGAGGCATCACAGGCTTTAGATTGAAATGTCCTTCCCCGATGAAGATCGCACCGGTTACAACTCCATTCACCGGACTCAATATCGTCAGTGTCCCTTTCTGAAACTGGAAGGTTGCGGTGTCCCAAGTCAAGGTGAAATGGTCGAAGCGAAACGTTTGGCCCAGGCCGATGTCGCGGAGTTGCCGGTAGATAGGGTCGGAATTGGCAAACGCCAGACTCTTTCCGGGAACTGAGATGATCGCCTGCTGTTTGGCAATGCTGAGCGTCAGTTGCAGTTGGACAGTTCCCGGCAAATTCACAACCTTGACGAGCGGCTCGAAACCCTCCCGTGTCACCCGCAGCGAATACGTTCCGGGTTTCAGATCAGGAGATGCGAAGTTGCCCAGCCCGTCCGACGAAAGCAAGATGGGCTGCACCAAGTCTCCCCCTGCGATCTCAATCTGCGCCCCGGCAATGACAGCGCCCGATGGATCTTGGATTGTTCCGGAAATCGTCTCTGAATGCAGCCAGGTGGGCCCCATCAACCAAAGGAGAAACAGCGCTATCTTCAGCAAGGAAGGGAATCGCCATGGGCCCGCTTCGGAACGGCGATGCATGATGCGGCAACTATAGCAACCTTTAAGAACGCTTGCTGCTCGGACTCTTGCCCGCCAGCTGTCCGTGGAAAGGTTGACGGACAATGTCGCCGTGCCGATTACTGTCAGGCACTATGGCTTTCGTATTCGCGCCGACGAGGATCTGACTTCGATGCGGGCAATCCTGGATCTTTGACGATTTAGACCGGATCATAGACTGTCGTATCCCATCGCGAGTTGTCGTCCCGACCAGAGTTTACCCTGCGATGGGAGGGGTAGGCGGAGTGGAGGGACCTGCTGTTCTCCTTCGCGATGATCAAGCGCAGTTGCCTGTTGTACTCTCGTAACCGGCAGAGCCGTGCGGCCGCTTCCCGCCGTGTGTATATTTGAAACTAAGTTGTGCTTCTGCTCGAAAACATTCCGCTCGCGCCGCTAACCACCATTAAAATTGGAGGCCCCGCGAAGTATTTCGTCGAGGCCAGGAATGTCGGGGAAGTGCAGGAGGCAGTTGCATTCGCGTGCTCGCGCGATCTGCCTCTCTTCGTTCTAGGCGGCGGCAGCAACCTGGTGGTCGCCGATTCCGGTTGGCCGGGCCTGGTGCTGAAAATCGCGATTCACGGCATTAACCAAGTCCAGCGCAGCGGGCACGATGACGGCAAGATTCTTTTCGACGCGGGCGCCGGCGAGTCCTGGGACAAGTTCGTTTCTCACACGGTGATGGCCCGCTGCGCGGGAGTCGAGTGCCTGAGCGGAATTCCGGGAAGCGTAGGCGGCACGCCCGTGCAGAATGTCGGCGCCTACGGACAGGAAGTGGCCGAAACCATTGTCTCAGTGCAGGTTCTCGACTTGCGGGACAAAGATGGTCAGCTGCGCGAACTTTGCCCCGAAGCCTGCGGGTTCAGCTACCGGGCTAGCATCTTCAACACCAGCGAGCGCGGACGATTCATCGTTCTCCGCGTCACCTACGCCCTCACTCCCGGGGGAAATCCGCGTATCGCCTATGCCGACCTCAAGCGGCACTTCGAGGGCCGCGAAACGCCGCCGAACCTCGCCGAGACGCGCGAGGCTGTGCGCCATATCCGCGCGTGCAAAGGCATGCTCCTCACTCCGGGAGACCCGGATTGCCTGAGCGCAGGCTCCTTCTTCAAGAATCCTGTTCTCTCCGAAGAACGTCACGAAGATCTGAAGCGGCGGGCCGCCGCACGAGGATTAACTCTGCCCAGCTATCCCGCACTCGAAACCCGCAAGAAAGTTTCGGCAGCCTGGCTGGTCGAGCGCTCCGGCTTCTCCAAAGGATTTGGCTTTGGGCGCGTTGGCATTTCCACCAAGCATGCGCTGGCGATCGTCAATCGCGGCGGAGCCACAGCCGTCGATGTTCTCACCCTGAAAGAACAGATCCAGCATCGCGTTGAAGAAATCTGGGGCGTCCGCCTGGAACCGGAACCGGTCGTGGTTGGCTTCTAGAGCGGCTCGCTCACAACTGCTGGGAACCCATTCCACCAGTCGTTCGCCAAATCAAGATTGAAGAGAGTATCGTCGTGGTCCCCGGGAAGCCAATCGTGATTGGCAGCGCGGACGATCCCACTTCCGATCGGCCGTTCCAGCTGGAG